>RRZU012850698.1_pt1 | contig 12023 bp, 11 predicted proteins | sample 2165561 | NCBI WGS metagenome assembly RRZU01 (sample SAMN10456909, study PRJNA506462) | wastewater metagenome | isolation source: wastewater sludge | place: USA: Moscow, Idaho | reverse complement strand
CTGAGCGATGTGGCCGATGTGCAGGATGGCCCTGACCAGCCGAAGCGCTATGCCTGGTTCGGCAACAAGGACGGCGAGTTTCCGGCAGTAACTATTCAGTTGTCCAAGCAACCGGGCGTCAATGCAGCCGACGTGGCCAGCGGTGCCATCGCCCGCATCGAGGCACTAAAGAATACGGTGATCCCGGAAGGTGTCGAAGTCACGGTGACTCGCAATTACGGCGAGACAGCGACCGAAAAAGCACAGAAGCTGATTGGCAAGCTGATCTTTGCCACGGCCTTCGTGGTCGCGCTGGTCTTTTTCGCGCTGGGGCGCCGTGAGGCGGTCATCGTCGGCGTTGCCGTGACACTAACCCTGGCCGCTACGTTGTTCGCATCTTGGGCCTGGGGCTTTACGCTGAACCGGGTGTCACTATTCGCGTTGATTTTCTCCATCGGCATCCTGGTCGATGACGCTATCGTGGTGGTTGAGAACATCCATCGTTGGCAGGAGCTGTATCCCGAGAAAACCCTGCTCGAAATCATCCCTGGAGCGGTCGATGAAGTCGGCGGACCGACCATTCTGGCCACGCTGACCGTTATCGCCGCGCTGTTGCCAATGGCCTTCGTGTCCGGCTTGATGGGCCCCTACATGAGTCCGATCCCGATCAACTCATCAATGGGCATGGCGCTGTCGTTGGCTATCGCCTTTATGGTAACGCCGTGGCTGGCGGCTAGGCTGATGAAACCGCACGGTGCCAGTCATGACCAGCACCAGCCGTCGAAACTCGATGCCAAGCTCGATGCCATGTTCCGCAAGCTGCTGACGCCCTTCCTCGATCCGGTAAAAGGCGGTGCGGCCCGCGTCAGGCTAGCCATCGTCATCGTGCTGCTTATCGTAGGTTCTGTGTCGCTGGCTTACTTCCAGCTGGTCGTGCTGAAGATGCTGCCCTTCGATAACAAGAGCGAGTTCCAGGTGGTGGTTGATCTGCCGGTCGGTACGTCGGTCGAGGAAACAGCGCGCGTACTACATGAAATTGGCACTGAGCTGGCCAAGGAGAAGGATGTCGTTAATTACCAGGCCTACGCTGGCACAGCCAGCCCGATCAATTTCAACGGACTGGTCCGCCAGTATTATCTGCGCGCCGTGCCGGAGAAGGGCGATATACAAGTTAATCTGGCTGACAAGAAGTACCGCTCGCGGCAGAGCCACGAGATTGCGGTGTCGGTACGTGAGCGCATCGAGGCCATTGGCAAGCGAAACGGAGGTGTTGCCAAAGTGGTTGAAGTGCCCCCCGGGCCACCAGTCATGTCGCCTATTGTTGCTGAGGTCTATGGCCCCGACTATGCCGGGCAAATGGCCGTTGGCAAGCAGGTACGCGCCGCCTTCGAGCAAACGGCGGACATTGTTGCCATCGACGACTATATTGAAGCTGATTCCCGCAAATTTGTGCTGCACGTGCTGCAAAGCAAGGCGGCGCAGCTGGGCGTGGAGCAAAGCGACATCATTGAGGTGGTCGACATGGGGCTTGCCGGCATGAATGTGACGCCGGCGCGCAATACTGAATCGAAGTTTGAGATTCCTGTGCGTGTCGTGTTGCCGGCTGAAAAACAATCGACGCTCGATGTGCTGCTTAAGTTGCGCGTGCGTTCTCGCGAAGGCCGGCTGGTACCGGTTTCTGAATTGGTTGAGGTGCGTGACGTGGCGCGCGAGAAGGCCATCTACCACAAGGATCTGTTGCCGGTGGTTTACGTGGTGGGTGATATGGGCGGCAAGCTCGATTCGCCGCTCTATGGCATGTTCGACATCCGCAGTAAGGTCAATGGCATGGCCCTCAAGGAGGGCGGCGAGCTGGGCGAGTGGTTCATTCGCCAGCCGTCCGATCCCTACGCCGGGTACAGCGTGAAGTGGGACGGCGAGTGGCAAGTGACCTACGAAACCTTCCGCGACATGGGCATCGCCTACGCAGTTGGCCTGATTCTGATCTATCTGCTGGTGGTTGCCCACTTTGGCAGTTACTTGGTACCGTTGATTATCATGGCGCCAATTCCGCTGACCATCATCGGTGTGATGCCCGGCCATGCGCTGTTTGGCTCGCAATTCACCGCCACGTCGATGATCGGCATGATCGCGCTGGCCGGTATCATCGTGCGCAACTCCATCCTGCTCGTCGATTTCATCAAGCAGCAGGTCGCCATCGGCATGAACTTCCACAACGCAGTGATCCAGGCCACCGTTGTGCGTGCTAAACCGATCGCGCTGACTGCGCTGGCCGCCATGCTCGGCGCGCTGTTCATTCTCGATGACCCCATTTTTAACGGCCTCGCCCTGGCCCTTATCTTTGGTATTCTGGTGTCCACCCTGCTCACGCTGCTAGTTATTCCGGTGCTGTACTTCTCTACTTTCAGAAAGGAATATAAATGACCATCGAACGTGCAATTCGCTCCATAGTCGGATTCTTTGTTGTTCTCTTCCTTGCCATCGGTTGGCAGGGCAGTCCGATTTTTATTTCTGAATGCTTCCTAGCCTTGACTGCTTTTGTTGGTCTGAACCTGATACAGAGTGGTTTCACCGGTTTCTGCCCATTGGAAAAGCTGCTTGCTAAAATGGGTTTTAAACACGGCAACGGCGGCTCGTGTTGTGGTTAAGTTAAAACCAGTAAAAGCGCTTTAAGATCAGCAGCTAAAAATTTTCTCCAAGCGCCTGTTCCTGTTGCAGAAAGTTTTTTTTGCGCTGGAAAATTAGGCTGAAAGTTATAGATAACTCGGCTACACTGTGCTGCGTCTTTGCGTTCCGGTAATCGGACCTTGAGTTTAAGCCCGGCCATCGCTGGCCGAAAGTTCGGTGCTGTATTTTTCTACTTTCAGAAAGGAATATAAATGACCATCGAACGTGCAATCCGCTCCATAGTCGGATTCTTTGTTGTCCTCTCCCTTGCCCTCGGCTGGCAGGGTAGTCCGATTTTCATTTCCGAATGGTTCCTAGCCTTGATTACTGTTGTTGGCCTGATTTTGATGCAGAGTGGTTTCACCGGTTTCTGCCCACTGGAAAAGCTGCTTGCTAAAATGGGTTTTAAACACGGTAGCGGCGGCTCCTGTTGTGGCTAAGAGGTTATTTCAATGGGATTTTATTCCATGCGATGATGCTACAAGTGAAATGCATCATCGCCTCATGATTCTCGATTTTCTTCTCCCAACGAGTCAGCTCACGACGGAAATGATTCATTCACGGCATCCGATTCTTCTTTGCACGATTGGATATGAGTCTCGTAACGGCGGCTCTTCATAGAGGTTGGTTAGCACCTAGTGAATGCCGTATCCGAATTAATTTTGCTTCGGAATATATGCAAATATTTTGTTCACCGGGGTACACAGAGGGTTATTTAAGTGATGTACGGCATGATCATCTTTTCTGTGATAGTTTGCTGGCCGTGGATACCAGCTCATCCAACCTCGTACTGCGCGGCCCATTGGGCTCTGGGAGAGCGTGGAACAGGGGGTATTCAAAAAATGATTTAGCAAAACACAGTTGTTTAGAGGGCATGTTTGGCGTGTTCAGCCGGTCTCGACCGTACTAGAGCAACGCTGCTGACATACATGGTTTTGCAGCACCACTTGAGACAAGTTTCTCGCCTGCATATCTGCTGGCGCATTTGGTGTGCCAGTCCTAAGGCGCTTTCATTATTTAACCTAGGAGCTTTACATTAATGAAACAGTTGCTCTTCCAAGAAAAGTACCCCATCACCGTGCTGGACATCGCCAAGAGCGAGACGAGCCACCGCAGCGTAAATGCCATCGCCGAGTACTTTAAAACCTGTATCGCTAACACCCCACACGTGAGTTACATCGGCACCTTCGACCACTTGGCGCACACCCAAGCTATCGGCGGCGAGATTGCCCCCGAGATCATAGCGGCTGTTAACGTGCTGTTTTGCTTTGGTCATGCCCTACCCAACCCGCAAGTGCTAGCTGTGCGCCCTCGCAGTATTGGTATTGCCGATATGGCCAACCGCTTTGTCATCAGCTTTATGGACGCGCCCATGAAACCAGCCAATGACGCCATGCAGGCCTGGGCGCTAGCTTTGAAAAACCCTTAAACGACACATAAGGAAGCGCACCATGTGGAATGTCCTCAATTGGCTGCAGAAGAATCTGGTCTGGAGCATCCCTTTGGCTATGTTGAGTGGCTTGGGTTTCGGCCAATTGGCTCAACCTGACTTCCTGCGCGGAGCCATCCTGCCGCTGACATTCCTCATGGTTTATCCCATGATGGTGACGATGAACATGAAGGAACTGCTCAAGCCTGGCGACGCCATGCTGCAAGGCACCACGCTGGCTATCAACTTCATCCTCATGCCAGCCATTGGCTATGTTGCGGGTCTACTGTTTTTTGCTGACCAGCCCATGGTACGACTCGCGCTGCTACTCACAGCGTTGTTGCCTACGTCGGGTATGACGATTTCTTGGACGGGTTTTGCTAAGGGCAACGTTCCAGCTGCTGTCAAAATGACCGTGGTTGGCCTGATTGCAGGCTCGCTGCTAGCGCCGGTATACCTTAAGCTACTGCTAGGTGCCATAGTCAAGATTCCTGTACTGCAGGTCTTTTTACAGATTGGGCTCATCGTTTTCCTGCCTCTGCTGTTAGGCATGCTGACCCAGCGCTGGCTGATCGGTAAGCACGGGGAATCGCAATTCAACCAGAAGATCAAGCCAAAATTCCCGCCGATTTCTACCCTTGGGGTGTTTGGTATCGTCTTTGTTTCTATGGCACTCAAGTCGCAAGACATTTTCGCCAAACCCGGTTTTCTGCCCGGTCTGCTGTTGCCGCTGGTGTTAGTGTATGCACTGAACTTTGTTCTTAGTACCGTGGTTGGCAAGGTAATGTTTAAGCGCGGCGACGCTATCGCCTTGGTGTACGGCACCGTCATGCGCAACCTTTCTATAGCGTTGGCTATCGCTATGGGGGTGTTTGGTAGCGCAGGTTCTGATGCAGCCCTGCTAATTGCGTTAGCCTACATCGTTCAAGTGCAGTCTGCCGCTTGGTACGTCAAGCTCACCGATCGCCTATTTGGTAGGCCGTCTGCCGCCGTTGAAGCCTCCGCGCCAAAGGCCAGCTAAATACCGTACTCTTTATTTAGTTACATCCGATACATAAATCTCCCTATTTATAAAGCTCTTGGCAGTGCTGATGGCAGCCAACTTTCTACGATACTGTCTTTCAAGTCTGTCTCACCATTAGATGCCTCTTGGGGTTTGACGTTCAGTGGAACGAACACTCACATTAAGGATTTATTTTCTTGTTCTCTACTATATAAGGCTTGATTGTCCACTTTGGACGGTTTAACTTAGGTACTCTTGGGTGTAGTAGGTTGCATTGTGGTGTCTATTTTGCCCTTTAAAGTGCCACAGCTGCCTCCTAAATCTCGCGCTGCTTCAGCATAACTAAGCTCATCTGATAGTGACAATCTGGCTGGCTCTGCTTTGAATGATTCGTCGTATATTTTTCGTTGCATAGAACACCTTCTCTTACGTTAAGGACGTGTCCGTTAAAACGGGGGCAGATCACTCACCTATGGGGCATCAGTATCTGGCTGATTGCCTTGTCCAATTGGTTGATATCTTCTACAGAGACAGAGCCAAAGCCAAGGAAGAGGAGGTTGTCCAACTTGGGCTGTGGCAATCCGGAAACAGCGGTTTCGTTAGCAACGTATACCTTGATGCCATATGTGCTAAGTTTAATTGCAACATCGCTAGCACTGGGCGCCCATGAAGGCAATTCCCAGCACACGTGTGTCCCGCCTCCTTCTCCAATGACCTTCCCGCCGTATGCCATTAGCTTCGAAACAAGCTCATCGCACAGCACTTTGTAATATCGCCGAATTGATCGCAAATGAGATATGAACTCACCACTCTGCATAAAGCGAGAAACAACTGCCTGCTCTAGCCAAGAGCATCCATTATTCATAACCGCTTTAGCCTTTCCAACGAATGGAGAAAGCGAAGGGGGGCAAATCATATAGCCCAGTCGGAGCCCAGGCCCGAAGCATTTTGAAAACGTACCAACATAAATTACTCGATCTCGACCTTTAGAGGCGATTGCTGGTAAGGGACAATCCAGATAACGATAATCTGCGTCATAATCGTTTTCAAGGATGTACGAATCTGATTTGTATGCCCATTCCAACAAGGAGGCGCGGCGCTCCGCTGTTAGCGTGACGCCAAGTGGAAATTGGTGAGAGGGTGTTACATGAAGAAAGCGATATGTACCTGATGGGATATACGAAGGATCGACCCCATTATGATCTACAGGTAGATAATCAATCTGAGCCCCAAATGCTTTGAACACGTTTTGAGCGCCTCGAAATCCCGGGCTTTCGACAAGTACCTTGCTCTGATCATCAATCATAAGCAAAGCAGTGATGCTTAGTGCTTCTTGTATCCCTTGCACAATAATCACATCGCAAATGTCTGCTGAGATACCTCGTGTAATCCTAACATGCTTCACAATTTCTGAACGCAGCTCGGGTAAACCACGTGGATCGATATATCCGGATAAACTGCTTGCCGAATGATGCAACAAAATACCGGCCCAGTGCTGCCACGACTCAAGCGGGAAAAGCCCGGGTGCTGTTTGGCCAAGTCGGAAATCTAATGGGTACTGACCGGATGAGTAGAGTCTTGGGTATTCAAACGTACGCACTAGGGGCGGCATCTCTGAACGGTGCCGTTTTTTAGCATCGGAGTTTATAAATGATGATTTGGGTTTGAGGCGTGGATATTCTTCTGACACCCATGCCCCTGAGGCTTGGCGAACAATAATCCAGCCCTCACTCTCCAAGCGCTGATAAGCTGAAACTGCGGTATTCTTTGCAATTCGGTACTCTCGCGAAATCTCGCGAATCGAAGGCAACCTGGCGCCTGGTGGAAGCATCCCACATTCAATCAGCTGCGCTATTTGGTTGACAATTTGGTTTTGCAGTGAGGCTTGAGATTCTTTGTTGAGAGAGAGCGTAATCTGCACTAATCCTACCTTATGGTTTTATTGGGCATCTATTTTAGACAATCAATACCCCATTTAGAATCTTTGTCGACAGAGAAAGGCCATCGTCTCATCCGTCTAGAATGTCGACTATGCAGACAGCGTTATCGTTTTATGGTGGGGCACAACAGAATCATCGACAATGTGCTTCATGCCGGAAATTCTAGCGTGTGTTGCACCCCAACTCAGTACGTTTCTAGTAACCGCGAGCCAGTCCGGTGTTGCGCCGAGGATCGTTGGCACCGTAATAGCGATTTTTGCCTATTGGTTTACCGACGAGCGACGGTGCGCCGACAATGATTGCTGCAACGTGGTTGGGCGGCTGCGGAGCCCCAAGTTTCTGACCCATGCCCTCGAGGATTTTTCGCGTGTCGGGACTGAGTGCAAAATTCTCAACATTGGTCACCTCGGGCAGCCATTGCTGGTGGAAGCGCGGTGCGTCGACGGCCTCCTGCACGTTCATGTCGTAGTCGATGGCGTTAAGGATGGTGTGCAGAACGGCGGTGATGATACGGCTGCCTCCCGGTGTGCCGACAACCATGACTGGTTTGCCGTCCTTGGTCACAATGGTTGGACTCATCGAACTCAGAGGACGCTTGCCGGGCACAATCGAATTGGCTTCGCCTTGCACCAGCCCATAGATGTTGGGCACGCCGATCTTCACCGTAAAATCGTCCATTTCATTGTTCAGCAGGATACCGGTCTTCGCCGCCGTGACACGAGCGCCAAACCAGTCGTTGAGTGTATAGGTGACCGATACTGCGTTGCCCCATTTATCGACGATCGAATAGTGCGTGGTGTTGCTGCCTTCATACGGCGGGACGCCAGATTTGATGGCCTTCGAATCGCCTGCTCGATTCGGGTCGATGGCGGCACGGATCTTCATGGCGTAGTCCTTGTCCAGCAGACGATCAAGCGGGTTTTTAACAAAGTCGGGATCGCCGAGATAATTGTTGCGGTCAGCATACGCGTGTCGCATTGCCTCGATCTGATAGTGCACCGATTGCGCAGAGCGGAACCCTAACTCTTTCAGCGGATAGCCTTCGAGGATGTTCAGGATTTCGCAGATCACCACGCCGCCGGAGCTCGGTGGTGGCGCTGATACGATGCCATAACCTCGGTAGTTGCATTCCAGTGGTTTCAGCTCGCGGGTCTTATAGTTGTCGAAGTCTGCTTGCGTGAGGATGCCGCCGCCGGCCTGGCTACTGGTCACGATTGCTGCTGCCACCGAACCCTTGTAGAAAGCATCCTCACCCTTGTCGCGAATCTGCTTCAAGGTGGCCGCAAGGTCTTTCTGGATTAGCTTCTGTCCGGGCACGAAGGCTTCTCCCCCGTTCAAGAAAATTTCCGCCGTAGCCGGATCCTTTTTGAAGTCGGTGGTGGCCATGACGAGCATATCAACATCACCCTGTTCGAGCACGAAGCCCTTCTCAGCGAGTTCGATGGCGGGCTCGATCACTTGGGCGCGTTTCATTGTTCCGTACTTGGACAGCGCCATCTCCATGCCCGAGACCGTGCCTGGCACGGCAACGGCTAAGTGGCCGCGTGCGCTGGCGCCCTTGATGACATTACCGTCCTTGTCGAGGTACATATTGGCAGTTGCGGCCAGAGGCGCTTTCTCGCGGAAGTCAAGAAAGGTCTTGCGCCCGTCTGCGAACTGAATGGTCATAAAGCCGCCGCCACCGATATTACCAGCGGATGGGTAGACCACAGCGAGCGTATAGCCTACTGCAACTGCCGCATCGATGGCATTGCCGCCGGCTTTGAGCACGTCTACACCAACGTCCGTGGCGAGATGCTGGGCAGTAACGACCATGCCGTTTTCGGCAGCGACCGGTGCCACCGACGCGGCCTGTGCGCTGATACAAAAGAAGGCGGAAGCGGCAACAATCAGTGATCTGGCGTGATGTGGGTAGGCTTGACTGAAGAGCCGGTGATGATTTTTCGCCTGAGGGACGTTAACTGTTGCTGTTATGGCAGCAGTATCTCTATGCATTTTATTCATTCTTTTCCTCTTCTTTATAGAGTTAATCCATCCGCCAGGAAACGGCGGGTTCTCTTACTTACACAGCCGCATCAAATAATGCGGTTTAACTGCAAAAAGACTCACGTGTCGTTTCGCGTAAGCCGTTATCATTAATTTGCGTAACTACACTAAATTCTTTGCGAACAAGGCCGACCTGGTAACGCCGAAGCACCCTGCCTTAACAGGACAGCGACGATCAGCACGAAGAATTGTTTCATCGAATTTCCTCGTCCATCAGATAACAGCCCGGATCTTCCGCCCAAGGATTGCCTGTTAATTGCTGTGCGCGCACGCGGGTGTTGCCGTTGCATATCTGCAGGTAAGCGCAGGTTGCGCAGCGTCCCTCGACCGGCCGCGGATGCTGCTTGAGTCCGGCCATCACCGGGTCGGATACGTCAGGCCAGATAGCACTGAAGGGCCGCTCGCGCAGGTTGCCAAGTGAGTGGTGCCACCACATCGTATCCGGGTGCACGTTGCCTAGATTGTCGATGTTGGCGACGTTGACGCCGGAAGAGTTGCCCCCCCATTGACGCAATTTAGCCTCAATGTGGGCGGCTTGCGCAGGAAAGCGCCGCCGCACCCAGTGCAGGAAATAAACACCGTCGGCATCGTTGTTGCCCGTGGTAAATTCTTTGTCGAGACCGCGCTGCTGATACTCCCAACAAACTTCGAAGAGGCGGTCCATCGCCTGGCGAGTAAGTTGGTGCTGCACATCATTTTTACGATTTTTATTGCCACGACCGGCATAGTTAAGGTGTGAGAAAAAGAAGCGGTCGACACTTTCGGTCTCGATCAACCGGATAATCCCGGAGAGGTCGTGGGCATTATCTTCAGTCATGGTGTACCGGACGCCTGTTTTCAAACCAAGGCTACGGCATAGACGGATACCTTTTAACGACGCATCAAAAGCACCCTTGTGCTGACGGAAGCGATCGTGCGTGGCCCCGATACCATCAAGAGAAATCCCAATATAGTTGAAATCACACTCAGCGATGCGGTCGATATTGTGCTCGTCGATCAGCGTGCCGTTTGATGACAGGCCGACATAAAACCCCATCGCCTTAGCATGTTTTGCAATATTGAAAATGTCCGGTCGCAACAGCGGCTCGCCACCGGAGAGTACCAGTACCTGTACCCGGAATTTCTTCAGGTCATCCATCACCGAATAGATTTCTTCCGTGTTCAGTTCCCCAAGAAAGGGGGAATTGGTTGAAACCGAGTAGCAGTGCTTGCAGGTTAGATTACAACGCCGTGTCAGGTTCCATATCACCACGGGTCCAGGAGCGATGCGGCCTGTACCTAGAGCAGTCGGCTGGTCAAGTTCGCGCATGAACTGTGAAATACGAAACATCAATTTTCCTCACTGAGTTGTAAATTTGGACGGCTGGACGCTATTCGCGAAGCCGTACCCCTGACTTCTTAAGGATGGCCGTTGAAAAGAGAATGTCGTGACTGGACAGCGCATCCTTAAATTCGCGCTTTAACATGGTTTCAATTTCAGCCACCTGCAACAGGACAGCCTCCCGAGTGGCACCATGCACCATCGCGAACAGGTTGTATGGCCAATCCGGCAGATAACGTGGCCTCCGGTAACAGTGGGTTACGTAGGGCAAAGCGCCAACACGTTGCCCGACCAGATCAATGACATCGTCAGCGATATTCCACACACTCATCCCATTAGCGACATAACCCAGCGCATAGTGATTCACTACGACGCCTATTCGCCGGATGATTCCATGCTGCAGCATGGCTTCAAGCCGAGAGAGCACCTGCCTCTCGGTAAGACCCAACGACTCGGCAATGGCCAGATAAGGCTGGTCACTTAGCGGCAGACCACCTTGAGTCGCGCGAATTAATGCGCGATCCAGCGGGTCAAGTTTATATTTTCCCGGCATCACACCTCCAACCGCATATCGAGGAAATACTCGCGCTCTTTTGGAAAGCGCCACACAGTCAGGCCAGTTTCACGCTCAATCTCGGTTGCGCAGTCTTCAATATCAATAGGGTGCTCGGTCGCCAACACAAACCACATGTTGAAGTGATGTTCTCGACGGTAGTTATGAGCGACCTCAACATGCCGGTTCACCATCGTGAGTACATGCTCCCAAGAGCTATCTGGAACATAGGCCCAAGTCGAGTCAATACGCCTTCTTGAAGCAAACGCTGTAACCGGGAAACTACGTCACTCTTTTCGATCCCAAGCTGTTGGGCAACGATGGCATAAGGCTCAGAAGCCAGTGGAAAACCGCTCTGAAGTTGGTTGATGAGTTTTCGGTCAATGTCATCAAGAGCGCTTGGGGACGATTGGATGGAATGAGTCATTCTGCTTTCCGATCAGGTTACGATTTTGGCGCCGCGCAATTTAAAGCGCCGTCGACTAAACAAGACATCATGAGGCCAGGCGTCCAAGCCGAGGCGCTGAGCGATTTCACTTCGCTTCGCCAGAACCTCTTCACGCCCTTTGCCATGGATCATGCAAAAAAGGTTATAGGTCCAGTGGGGGAGGGCACGCCGGCGGCGGTAACACAACGCAACGCAAGATTCCATTCCAAGAAGTTTCCCCACTGAAGTGACATCGCTATCGGGTATATCCCAAACACACATGGCATTTGCGGTATAGCCTATTTCCTGATGTCTCAATACCACCCCAAACCGGCGAAAAAGTCCGCGTGACAGCCATTGGTCAAGTAGCTCGCAGACCTGCATTTCTGACAGACCAATTTGGTCACCAAGCTCTTTGTAAGGCCGGGGCACCAGTTGGAGTCCATCCTGAATAGTGTGTAATAAGTTCTTTTCCACTCCATCTGTTTCGTAGCTTAGGGAGGTTGCCGCCACGACCCCCTGAGTTCGAGTGGAGGAATGGCCCCGCAGATCAAAACCGAGGTTGATGTGATACGCCTCTTCCATCGGCAAGACGATTGGCGTCAAACCGGTGGCAGCGGCAATTTCAGATATCAACCCACGCATTCGGTCTGTGCTG
>RRZU010864637.1_pt1 | contig 12023 bp, 6 predicted proteins | sample 2165561 | NCBI WGS metagenome assembly RRZU01 (sample SAMN10456909, study PRJNA506462) | wastewater metagenome | isolation source: wastewater sludge | place: USA: Moscow, Idaho | reverse complement strand
TTGTATTCATTTTTATGTTACTGTTCGCATGTAACGGAAAAAAAACAGAACAGCAATCGACTGGTTCAGAGTCAAAATCTGTCGACCCGATGGTATTATACGGTGAGATCGACCGGACGGCAGCTCCCAATACCGTCACAGAGACTGAAAAATCGAAAGGTTGGCTACTATTGTTTGATGGAAGCACAGCCAATGGTTGGCATGGCTATAATCAGAAAGGCGTTCCTGAATGTTGGGCTGTTGAAGATGGAACACTGACAATGAAAAGCGTGGGGGCACACGAAGAACAAGATCTTATTACAGATAAGCAATACAAGAGTTTTGCCCTGTCATTGGAATACAAATTGACAAAAGGGGCAAATAGTGGTGTGTTGTTTCAGGTCAACGAAGATCCTAAATATAAATTTGCATACGAAACAGGCCCTGAATTTCAGGTTATCGATCACGAGAATTGGGCTGATCCTCTCGAAGATTGGCAAATAAACGGAGCTAATTATGCCATGTATCCGCCTAAGGCAAAACCCTACAAACCGATTGGTGAATGGAACCAACTGGTGCTGGTAGTAAACGGAAACGATGTAACTCAGATTCTGAATGGAGTAGAAACAGTGCATTACACCAAATACTCGGAAGAATGGACCAAGCTTCGCAATAGCGGCAAATGGTCATCCTTTCCTGATTATGGCAAATTTGACGAAGGACATATTTCGCTGCAAAATCACGGGACTAAACTGTGGTACAGGAATATAATGATTAAGGAACTCTAAAAAAATATATTTACGATGACTACCCGTAGAAATTTTTTGAAAAAATCAGCGATAGCTGCTGCCGGTTTATATATATTCCCATCGAATGTAATCAGTGGCCTTGGACATAAAGCTCCTAGCGATAAACTGAATATCGTAGGTATTGGCGTCGGAGGAAAAGGCCATCCCAATCTTGTGGGAATGAATACCGAAAACATCATTGGCCTTTGCGATGTCGATTGGGCTTATGCAAAAGGATGTTTCGACGAATTCCCTAAAGCCAAGCGATACAAAGACTGGCGTAAAATGTTCGATGAACTAGGTAAAGAGATAGACGGCGTGATGATCTCTACACCCGACCATACACATGCGATTATAGCCGCCACGGCTATTAGTATGGGTAAACATGTCTATTGTCAGAAACCTCTCACGCATTCTATATATGAGAGCCGCCTGTTGACACATCTGACTGCAAAACATAAAGTAGCTACACAGATGGGAAACCAGGGCAATTCCGGTGATGGAGTACGTCAGGTTTGCGAATGGATCTGGAATGGAGAAATAGGCGAAGTGCGTGAGGTTCATGCATGGACCGATCGTCCTATTTGGCCTCAGGGACTGCAACGCCCGAAAGAAGTTGTGAAAGTACCTTCTACACTCGATTGGGATAATTTTATCGGGCCGGCACCATTCCGTCCCTACAATCCGGTGTATACACCATGGAACTGGCGCGGATGGTGGGATTTCGGAACCGGAGCATTCGGCGACATGGCATGTCATGTACTCGATCCTGTTTATCAGGCGCTGAAACTTGGATATCCGACCAAAGTACAAGGGAGTTCATCTTTAATAAACACAGAATCACCTCCTCAGAGCGAAAAGGTAGAATTTACATTCCCATCACGTGACAATATGCCTAAGGTTGCCATGCCTGAGGTGAAAGTACACTGGTACGACGGCGGATTATTCCCTAATCGTCCCGATTTATTACCTGACGGAACCGACCTTATGAGTGATGGTCTTGGAGGCTGTTTGTTTATCGGTTCGAAAGATACAATGATTACCGATTGTGGCGGGTTCAATCCTCGCTTGTTGTCGGGGCGTGTACCGAATGTACCTCAGACACTCCGCCGCATCCCGGGAGCTACGGGCTATTTCGATGGCTTTCATGAACAAGATTGGGTAAGAGCATGTAAAGAGTCACCCGAAAACAGAGTGGAAACATCCGGAAATTTTGCTTATGCAGGCCCATTCAACGAAATGGTGCTACTGGGTGTTCTTGCGATTCGTCTGCAAAGTCTGAACAAAATATTGAAATGGGATGGCGAAAATATGAAGTTTACAAATATAGGAGTTAACGAGGAGTTGAGAATCGTTTCGAAAGACGACTTCTGGGTTAAAGACGGACATCCTCACTTCGATAGAGAATATATAACATCAAATGCGCAGGCATCTGCTGCCGAATATATAAAACATACATACAGAAATGGCTGGTCTTTACCTGCCATGCCTTAAACGCAATAAAATAGGGAGTATGTTGTAAAATCTAACTACTCCCTTCCTTACTTAGAACTTTGAGCATAATAAAACGTTAATACTATAACCTTCTGAATACAATAATATGAAATTCATAAAATCACTGTTATTATTTGTTATTCTGTGCTTTGCAGCTTGTAAAGAGGAAGCAAAACAGCCGGAATGGAAATTGGGTATCCAAACCTACACCTTCCATAAATTCACATTGATGGAAACTCTTGATAAATCGAAAGATCTGAATATCCATTATGCAGAAGCATTCTTCTTTCAGGCATTGGGTAAAAATTTTGCAGACTCGGCATACCTGAATTTCGACCTCACTGAAGATGTTAAAAAACAATTGAAGGAAGAGTTTACCAAACGCAACATTACGCTATATGCATTTGGTGTCGCATCCTATGACACTACCGAAGACTGGGAGCGTTTCTTTGGCTTTTCCAAAGAGATGGGTATTCATACCGTGACCTGTGAACCAAAACTGGAACAACTTGATTTTGTGGAAAGCCTTGCGATAAAATATAATATAGAAGTGGCCATACATAACCATCCAGATCCATCGATATACGCAGATCCAAAAGTATTGGAGAAAGCATTAGAGGGCCGCAATCCTATCATGGGCGTGTGTGCCGATATAGGGCATTGGAAGAGAACCGGCAACGACCCGATAGAGTCCCTGAAAAAATTTGAAGGACGCATAAAAGTTGTGCATATGAAAGATCTTAATGAAAAGATGAAAGATACAACATGGGGCACGGGAGTTTTGCAGGTAAAAGAAGTGCTGAAAGAATTGAAGAGACAGAAGTTCAGCGGCCTTATTTCTGTGGAATATGAAGATTTCGGAGATTCAAAGCTTGACGATATTAAGAAAAGTCTATAATACTTCAATCAGAACTCAAATTAACACAAAATGAAAAGAAAAAGGTTTATATATCTGGGAGTCTTTATATATAGTCTTCTCAGTTCGATCGGATATGCCCAGTCGAACATAAACCTTTTGTCTCCAAACGGAAACTTACAATTTAAATTCCAGCTGAGAAAAGGAGTCCCTTCATATGAAGTTTCGTTTAAAAAACAACAATTAATCAGAAGTTCCGCTATTGGTTTCGAGTTTGACTATGGTTTTTTCGGAAAGAACCTGAAGATAAATAAACCGAAGTATGTAACCGGAAATGAAACATATGAATTAATCGTAGGTAAAACTCAAAAAGTACATAGTCATTACAGAGAAGTTACTATTCCCTTACAAGAGAAAGAAAAACCTTCACGGATTGTAAATCTCGTTGTCAGAGCTTTTGATGATGGAATAGCTTTTCGTTATGAATTTCCCGAACAGCAAGGATGGGAATCGTATGTCATGTACGATGAACTGGATGAATTCAGACTTGTGGGAAATCCTAAAACGACAGCATTGTTTCTTCCGTCATATACATCGTCTCACGAAGGGCTATACACGAAAGCAGGATATGAGGAATTGGAAGAAACTAAACTGATGGACATGCCCGTGCTTTTTCAGTTTCCCAACAATGTGAATATGGCTATTACCGAAGCCGCAGTAAGGGACTATGCCGGAATGTATCTGATGAAAGAGAACGGTATATTGAAGAGCAAATTATCCCCATCATTGAAAAACCCCAAGATTAAGGTAGAAGCTAAATTGCCTCATCAGTCTCCTTGGCGGGTATTTATGATCAGTGACAGAATAGGTACTCTTATCGAATCGAATATCTTGACAAACCTTAACGAACCGTGCAAAATACAAGATACATCATGGATAAAACCGGGTAAGACCACATTTACATGGTGGAATGGAAATATGGTTCCCGACACAACATTTATGCCCGGAAACAATTTTGAGACTAACAAATATTATATTGACTTTGCAGCGCGCAACGGACTCAATTATCATTCGATATATGGGTTTGCAGAAACACCATGGTATACAGATAATGGTTTCGACTTTGGCAATCCGGGGACCTATTTCGATATAACCAAGCCCATTGCAAGCCTCGATATGAAATATATCTGCGATTATGCTAAAAGTCAGGGAGTGGGAATACATGTATGGCTCAATTGGAAGGCTCTGTATCCAAAAATAGATGAAGCTTTTGCTAAATTTCAGGAATGGGGTATATCGGGGATGATGGTCGACTTTATGGACAGAGATGACCAGGAAATGATACGGATACAAGAAGAGATACTGGCAAAAGCGGCTAAACACCATCTTTTTATCCAATTTCATGGATCAAGTAAACCCTCCGGGCTTCACAGAACCTATCCGAACGAATTTATAAGAGAAGGAACTCTTAACTATGAGACATATAAATGGAATAATGACATTAATGCCGACCATGATATATCAATGCCTTTCACACGCCTGCTGGCAGGAGCGGCAGATTATCATTTGGGAGGCTTCAGATCCCTACCCCGTTCTTCGTTCAAGGCACAATTCTCTAACCCTTATGTAACCAGTACCCGTTGCCATATGCTGGCTATGTATGTTGTGCTTGAGAGTTATCTGGGAATGGTTTGCGACACCCCTCCTGCCTATGAAGGCCAGCCCGGATTTGAGTATATACAACAATTACCCAATACGTGGCATGAAAGTGTAGTAGCTGATGCCGTTGTTAATGAATATGTTGTAATAGCCAGAAGAAGTAAGACAGATTGGTTTATAGGTGCAATAAATAACAGTACAACAAGAACAGTATCTATATCATTGGACTTTTTGGACGATGGAGAATACATCGCCGACATATACACAGACAGTAAAGATGCTGCTCAAAATCCAAATTTATTAGAGAAGAACACAAAAACAGTTGACAAGAGTCAAACAATAGAAGTCAAAATGGCATCGGATGGAGGATTCGTTTCCAGAATCAGAAGAAAGTAAAATTATAAATACATAATTATTCCCGAAAAGTATAGTATTAATAAAACTTGAAAAATCATGAAAATGAAACCTGAAAAAACATTTGAAGCAAAGAGCTCAGTCTCTTTTCTTCGGAAGAGTTTCTTATTCTTTACATGTTTCTTATTGACAAGTATCATGAGTATTTATGCCCAGAACAGCACAATTACTGGTACTGTCAAAGATGTTGCCGGCGAACCTCTTATCGGAGTAACCGTTCAGGTGCCGGGTACAACCAACGGAACGCTTACCGATATAGACGGCAAATACTCTATTTCGGCACAGACAGGCAGCGTTCTTGAATTTACCTATATAGGAATGAAATCGCAGCAAGTTACCATCGGTAGCCAGAAAGTGATTGACATTGTGATGCAGGATGCCGCAACAGTACTCGACGAAACAATCGTGATCGGTTATGGTACGGCCAAAGCGAAAGACCTTACATCGCCGATAGCGACCATCGACGGCAAAGATGTGAACAAACACCTTACGGCCTCGCCAATGCAGGCTATGCAAGGAAAAATTCCCGGACTACAGGTTATAAATACCGGGCAGCCGGGTAGTTCGCCTAAGGTTCGTATACGTGGTGTGGGAAATTATGACAATGACAAACAGGGGCCCCTATATGTTGTTGACGGTATGTTTTTTGACAATATCGACTTCCTCAACAATGGAGACATTGAAAATATCAGCGTATTGAAAGATGCTTCTGCCGCTGCAATATATGGCGTGCGTGCTGCTAACGGGGTGATACTCGTCACAACAAAAAGAGGCGTCACTAACAGTAAGCCACAGATTACTTACGATGGTTATTTTGCAATACAGAAAGCATCTAATTTGGTAAAAATGGCCAATTCGGAACAATATGCAACCGTGATGAAAGAAATAGGCAACACCAGTGCGATCCAACAATCTATTACACGATATGGCGGCAGCAACGGGATTCCATCAGTAGATACAGACTGGTATGACGAAATACTGAAAGATGCACCGATGCATAGTCATTCTATTGGCATTACCGGCGGAGGAGAGAAGACTTCATACTCATTGGGTCTCAGCTATTTGAGTCAGGATGGTATTCTGGACAGCAATAACGGATATGAACGTCTGAATTTCAGATCGAAAGTTGATATAGGAATTACCAACTGGCTCAAAGCAGGTGGTAGTTTTATCGTTATAAATAGCGATCAGGATTTAGCTAATCAGAGTGCATTCGGTAATGCTTATACTTCACCGTCTATCTATCCGGTGTACGATGAGAATAACACTGCAGCTACTCCTAAAAAGTACGCATCAGCACAAGATGTAGGTTTAGGACAGTATTATTGGAATCCGGTAGCTTTGGCCGATTACTTTAACGACAAAGTGAGAAAGACACAGGTGTTACCTGCTTTGTACTTGGAAATGTCATTCCTCGAAAGCAAACTGACATTTAGATCTTCATTCAATCAGGATCTGACTTTCCGTCGAAACAGGCAGTTCCTACCTGAATATACAGTTTCCTCCAATCAGCAAAGAACAAAAAGCTTGCTTACCAAATCCACTGAATACACTAACAATTGGATCTTAGACAACGTTTTAACCTATCGTGATTCTTTCAATGACAGCCACAACATTACAGCAATGGCCGGTAGTTCAGTACGTAAAGATCAATGGGAAAGGCTACGCCTGCAGGGAGATGGCGTTCCGGGAGGAAAAGATGAATACTGGTATTTGCATAATAGCGACGGCATCATCGCACAAGGTAGCGACGACGACACTTGGTACGACGATGGGGCAGAATACAGAGGAGCGTCGTTCTTTGGCCGTGTGATGTATGATTACAAAGGAAAATACCTATTATCGGCAACAATGCGGGCTGACGGAACAAATAAATATCAGGAAAGATGGGGATACTTCCCATCGGTAGGTCTCGGATGGGTATTGACCGAAGAAAATTTTATGAAAAATCAGAGTTTCTTCAACTTCCTGAAACTCCGGGGTAGCTGGGGGCTATTAGGAAATGATAAGATTCAGGCAAATGATGGCTTTGCTTCTATTACAGAAGAAATAGGATATTTCAATGGACAATTGTACCCGGGCGTATCCAGCTTGTCTTTCTTCTCTTCGTTGAAATGGGAGAAAGTTGAGGAATGGGATTTCGGTTTGGATTTCGCTATCCTCAACAATCGTCTGACCGGAGAACTTGATTACTACAAGCGCATAACGAAAGATGCTGTATTCTTAAAACAACTGCAAGCCGGTGCAGGCTCATTATTGATGAACAACGGGGAAATACAAAATTCAGGTATCGAATTAACCCTTAACTGGGCAGACAGGATCGGCAAAGACTTTAACTACAATATCGGGCTGAATATGTCGACTCTGAAGAATGAAGTGACACATCTGGATGGGCTGGACAGGATCATTGCATCCGGAGATTATAGCCGTGTAAGACAGATAGGAGAAGTCGTAGACGCATATTTTGGGTATGTAATGGAAGGTATATATCAAAATCAGGCTGAAATAGATAACGACCCTACATTGGCTGATATTACAAGCAAACCGGTTCCGGGAGATATCAAATTCAAAGATCTTGACGGGGATGGGAAACTTACCGATCAGGATAGAGAGGCATTGGGATCTCCGCTTCCTAAATTCTTCCTGGGTGGTAATCTCGGATTCACTTACAAGGCACTCGATTTCGGTATGGCTTTCCAAGGACAATTTGGACATAAATTGATCAACAACAAGCGTTTAATGAGACAAAAACAATCTGATATCAACTTTGATGAGGATATAATAAAAAACCGGTGGACAGGTGAAGGCTCAACAAATGAATATGTATCGGGAGCAGCTTTGGGACATGTGTGGACATATAGTAGGTTCAATTCGTTCTTTGTTGAAAATGCAAATACATTTACCATTCAGAATATACAACTGGGATATACCTTCCAGAATATTTTCCCGAAAAGCAACAACAGATCGAGCCTGAGATTGAGCTTTACAGCAGAGCGTCCTTTCAATTTCTTCTCTTATAATGGATTCACTACAGATATTGCAGATGGTATAGACTCTGATGTATATCCGTTGACATCTACATATAGTCTCGGAGTGAGAATAACATATTAATTTATCAACCAAATATAATAGAATCATGAAACTATATAAATATATTGTTTTAGCAGCTATATTGTTATTGAGTAGTTGCAATGACTTTCTGGACAAAGACCCCGAAAATTCAGTTCCGGTAGAAAGCCTGGATTATACCAATACAGCAAATATGATTCAACCAGTGATCGGGGTTTATGCACGTGCCAGAACATGGAATGGCTTTACGACCTGGCCTCGATTCGGACTGATGGCCATCAGGTCTGACGATGTGGAAAAAGGATCAACCCCATCCGATCAGGGAGAATTGGTTTATGCTAAGAGTTTCGAGTATAATCAAATTGGTGGATATTGGGGACTGGATGCCTCGTGGACAGGATTGTACAATCTGGTATTGAACTGTAATTCTGCTTTGCTAGATCTTAGCAAGTATGCTGAATATCTGACAACTGATGCTGACAAAAAATTAAACTTGCAATATCAGGCTGAAGTTCGTTTTATGAGAGCTTTTGCATACTTCCATATCGTACGGCTTTGGGGTAATATTCTGTTGGTGACTGACAATGCACAGGTAATGGAATCATTGAATGTGACGCCAAGAGCCGATGTTTATAGCTTTATCAATGACGAACTGGATTTTTGTGCAACAAATCTCCCTGCTTTGCGTCCAAACGAAATGCCAATGAAAGGACAGGTAACAAAATATACGGCTTTGGGACTGAAAGCAAAAATAAATGCCGACATAAACGACTGGGATGCTGTATTGAGTGCTACAAATGAAATCATCGCAAGTGAAAAATTTGAATTGTATCCTGATTTTTATCAATATTTCAAAATACCGGGATGCTTATCCGATGAAAATTTATTTGAACTGCAATACGGTTTAGTTGGGTCTACATCGATTGAGTCGGATTCATGGTTCGAATACCAGGGCCCTCGCCAGGGATTTAAAGGAACCAAGTTAAGTTCCGGATGGGGATTTATAGTTCCGTCCGAATCTCTCGAAGAATTATTTGATGAACGAGGCGAAACTGTACGCAAAGAGACCACATTCCTCTATGGCGGATCGATAACATTAGAAGGTGATACACTAAATCCTCCAACAGCAGAATTTGGCAGAGTATATAATGGAAAAAATTATATACCTAGCACACAAATGCCGGAAGGCAAAACATCGTATGGCTTTGGAAATCACATCCGTATGATCAGGTACGCCGATATTCTTTTATTGAATGCCGAAGCCAAAGTGCGTAAAGGACAAAATGGTGATACTCCTTTCAATTTGGTAAGAGTAAGAGCCAAAATGCCGACATTGACAAACGTAACTTTAGATCAGATACTCGAGGAAAGACAGGTGGAACTCGCATGCGAATGGGGTGAACGATACTTCGACCTTGTCCGTACAGGTAAAGCAGAGGGTACGCTACCCGGATTTAAAGCCGGAGTTTCAGAGTTCTATCCTATACCACAAGCCCAAAAAGACTTGAATCCCAATTTAAAATAGGCTTTAATATTTCATTTATCCGGCGTCTGTTGCAGACGGACGCCGGGTTTTTAACTCTTTTCTCATGAAAAAGTTGTTGTTTTTTATGGTTATACAATTGGCTTTTATCCAATTGGGGGCACAGGAACCCGAATACGACCATGTAATATTTGATAACAGCCTGATGACCGGACGCTATTATTACAGTAAGGCTGATTACAAATCTCCGAGTTATATTCAAAATGCGGAGAATAAACTGCTTGTTTCTGAAAAAGAGTTTTTTACTGCAAAAAATTCATTATCATTCAATTATGTTTCAGCCGCTGGCGGAAGCTGGTCGGCTTCGGTTCTTTACCGCGATTGGCGCGGAAAAGACTTTATAAAAGAAGGCAAATCATTAGATTTCTGGTTGCTTGTCAAATCGGAAACAAAGAAAGAAGAGTTGCCCCTCATTGCAATAGGTACTATCAACAAAGAGGATTCGATAATATCATCTCACCTTAGCATAGGAAAATATATAAACATACTGGAACCGGATAAATGGATACATGTAAGTATTCCTGTTGCTGATTTCAAAGACATCAATTATACGCACACGAAAGAAATAAAGGAAATCCTATTCAAACAAGGTTCACAGGACGGAAAAGAACATATATTATATATAGACCAAATAGAACTTGCCCCTGTTTACAAATCAGCAGCACAAACATCGACTCCATCGGCAAAAGTAAAGGCATACGAAAGGCATGTTGATATAATATGGAACAAGGCGGAAGCGAAAAATGCGAAATATATAAAAATATATCGTTCTACCGACGGGAAGGAATTTATCTCTGCCGGCATCCAAGATCCTTTTACCGGACGATACAGTGATTTCACTAACGAGCCGAATAAAGTATATAAGTACCGGATTTCCTGTATTAATTACGATTATACCGAAACACAATTATCAGATATAGTAGAAGCCACCACCCATGACATGACTGACGATGAATTATTGACAATGGTTCAGGAAGCAGCCTTCAGGTATTTCTGGGATGGTGCCGAACCAGACTCAGGTCTGGGGTTAGAGAATATTCCGGGACGAAGAAATATGATCGCTACAGGCGCATCAGGTTTTGGAATGATGGGAATGATAGCCGGAGTAGAAAGAGGGTTTATCACAAGACAAGAGGCAGTGGAACGGTTTAAGAAAATAGTAACATTTCTTGACAAGGCCGATACTTTTCATGGAGGATACGCTCATTTTATAGATGGGATAACAGGTAAAGTTGAACCGTTTTTTGGTAATCACGATAACGGAGCCGATATGGTAGAAACTTCTTTCCTGTTCCAAGGGCTGCTTACCGCCCGTCAATACTTCGACAAGGACAATAACGATGAAAAATTTATACGCAACACCATCACCAAGCTTTGGGAAAATATAGACTGGCAATGGTTTAAAAAAACAGAAGACAGTAAATACCTGTACTGGCATTGGTCGCCCGATCAGGGTTGGATTATCAATCATAAACTCATAGGATGGAACGAGACGATGATCACTTATCTGCTTGCCATTGCTTCCCCTACACATGGAGTAAGCCCTGATATGTACTATTCGGGCTGGGCCAGTCAGGATCAGGAAGCCTATGACTATCGTGCCGGTTGGGGACAAACAACCGATGGAGCAAGATACTATAACGGCAATACCTACTATGGGGTAAAGTTGGATGTGGGAGTCAATACGGGAGGGCCTATATTTTTTACTCATTTCTCATTCTTTGGATTCGATCCGAGAGGGTTGAAAGATAAATATACCAGTAAAGACTATTTCGACAACCTGCGGAATATAGCCCTTATCAGTTACAGATATTCTATCGAGAATCCGAACAAGCGTTTGGGATTTGGTTCCGGTTGCTGGGGGCTTACAGCCAGCGAAAGTCCTTGGGGATATGCTGCCGCCGAAGCCATGCCGCATCACGAATATGGCACGATGTCTCCGGCAGGAGCGATAGCTTCTATTCCTTATCTGCCGGAAGAATCTATGAACGCTCTAAAAAATTACTATCGTAATTTCGGAACATTCCTTTGGGGTGAATACGGATTTCGGGATGCATTCAATCTCGATATAAACTGGTGTTCGAATATTTATATGGGATTAAGCCAAGGCTCAATAGCCACCATGATCGAAAATTATCGTACAGGCCTGATCTGGAAACTGTTTATGAAAGACCCGGATATTCAGAAAATGAGGGATAAAGTATTTATCAAATAAATATGC
>RRZU013618734.1_pt1 | contig 12025 bp, 9 predicted proteins | sample 2165561 | NCBI WGS metagenome assembly RRZU01 (sample SAMN10456909, study PRJNA506462) | wastewater metagenome | isolation source: wastewater sludge | place: USA: Moscow, Idaho | reverse complement strand
TTATTAATTTGAAGGACTACTTTGATAAGCAGGAAAAATCCATATCTTAATATTTTGCTTATTAATTGCATACTTATATAGTATTATAATCAGTGCCAGATTCCAATAAAATGGTTTGCAATGAAATACCGACCTATAATTGTTATGATTGATAATCTAACTATTATAGGTTGGTATTTTTTATATATGTAAATTGATGTTTTCCATAAATAAATATTTTTAATAATTACTTTTTCTTCTAATTATTAATATATTAATCCGCAATTCCTTATAAGCTAAATATAAAAAATGACCATTATACTTACCAATAATAAGTATAATGGTCATTATATATATGGGGATTTTAAATATAATCGTATAATAATACTACCACTAATTATTTAATCAATCCATTAATCCTATTCTTAATCAACATCCCACCAATTGTTGGCAGAGGTCTTTTCCTGTCACCCTTAGGTGCTGATTCTTTCTCAGCCTCAACAATTCGTTTCTTAATCTGTTCCATTTTATCATCTAACTGTGCAAGCTGGTTAGCACAATCTGATAATTCCAATGCAAATATTTCAGCTTCGCTGTCTGGAATATTCTTCTTATATCTTAGCTTATGCTCAACACTTGCCCAAAAATCCATAGCAATAGTCCTAAGCTGAACTTCAACCTTCATTCTTCGTTTCTCATTCTGTAAGAATATCGGTATCTCAATAATAAGATGAAGACTTCTATAACCACTCTCTTTAGGATTCTTGATATAGTCCTTTTTCTCGATAAGTATTATATCGTCCTGCTGTAAAAGACAATCAGCAAGCATATATATGTCCTCTGTAAATGAGCATATTACTCTTATTCCTGCAATATCCCTTATATTCTGCTCAATAGATTCCATTGTAAATGGAATATTCTTCTTGTTAGCTTTCTTGATAATTCCTTCTGTTGACTTTATTCTTGTCTTAATAGTCTCTATAGGATTACGGTCATACTGTAAAGAAAACTGCTCATTAAGAACCTTGAACTTAGTCTCAACTTCCATAATTGCACATCTGTAATAAGCCATAAGTTCATTAAATGGCATTGTATTCTCTCTTATAAAATCAAAAACTTCATCTGACATAAGATTTTCTCGTATAAATCTCTGTTCTTCCTGTTTTAAAAAATCTTCAATACCCATTAGTTATTATAAGTTCCTTCCTGCTATTCGCTTGTAAAATGCTTTATCAACAGCACAATTATCCATTATGCAGTATATTCCTTCTAATATAAGCAAATGTATAATCTTCACCTTTCTCTGACAACATAACAAGTAATGAATACAATAATTTCTTAGTATTAGGATTAATTATATAATGATCCATTCCTCTCTTAAAATAATTCAAAGAATCTGCATCTGTATACTTATCTTTATTATATATCTTACTTGCAGCTACTCTGTCACAAAACATTTCAATAACATAATTAACAGGCATTTCCATTCCTATAAGACTTCCATCACCACCTTTAGCTGGATAATCTATCCAGTATTCATAGTGGTGCTTATTTCTTCCTTTATGATGAAGCCACGCTGTTGAACAACCCTCTGCTTCCCTCTGTGCATTATTCGGACTTCTGTTACCATCCTGATAATACTTTACACCTGGAATAAACTCTGAAAAGCTATATTTGGATAAGTCGTGCAATAGTCCCTGCTTATACAGACCCACACGAAAACAATTCTTCATAACCTCTAACTTATGCGTATTAATAGTATGCAAATGTCCAAAAAAATTATGAAAAAACTTACCCGGCTTCATTACTGTCAATCCTCCATGCCTGATTTTATCCTAACAGTCCGTTTGTTAGAAATTGTTAATTATTAAACTATCTTACCACGCACATTATACAGTATTCATATAAGCAAATTCAAGCATTACAGCAAGTCTTAATACGAAAAATCGAAAAACTTAATAACTTTATATATTCTTTATTGATTAATCTCACATATTACCTTGATGCCTTTATCGCTTCATCATAAAAGTATTCCTGTGAGTTAATCGACTCTTCACCTTCTTTAATACCTTTATGGTAATAGTTGCCGTCACTTCCCATAATTCTTGCTTTAACATTATCTTTAAGCATTATATTAAACATATGTAATATACGCTCTTTAATACTTTCATCATATACCGGTCCAGCAACTTCGACCCTCTTAAGAGTATTACGTGTCATAAAATCTGCTGAGGAAATATACATCTTCATATCTGCACCCTTTCCGAATATATATATTCTTGAGTGCTCAAGAAATCTACCAACAATACTTGTGATTGTAATGTTATCTGTATATCCGGTTATTCCTGCAACCATACAGCTAATCCCTCTTATAATCATATCAATCTTTACCCCGCTCATAGATGCCTCAACAAGCTTCTCTATTATAACCTTATCTGTGAGCGAATTAATCTTTATTCCTATATAAGCTTCCTTTCCTTCTTTTGCAATAGCAATCTGCTCATCAATTAATGAAAGGATTTTATTCTGTAAGCACTTAGGTGCAACGAGCAAATGCTCTGTATTTTCAACAACATCTCCAAGTCCGAGATTATTGAATACATCTGCTGTCTCCTTGGCAATAGCTTCACTTGAAGTAAATAAAGCAAGATCTGTATATAATTTGGCAGTTTTTTCGTTAAAATTACCTGTTCCAATATGTGTTATATAACGAAAATCTTCTCCGTCTTTATATGTTATAAGACAAAGCTTTGAATGAACCTTGATATGGTCTATTCCGTATATAATCTTACAGCCTGCTTCTTCAAGCCTGCGTGACCATTCAATATTATTCTCCTCATCAAATCTTGCCCTCAGTTCAACAAGTACAACAACCTCCTTGCCATTCTCAGCCGCATCAATAAGTGCCTCTACTATCTGCGAATTCTTGGCAACACGGTATAATGTCATCTTAATTGACAGAACCCTGTCATCACCTCCTGCTTCATTAAGAAGCCTTATTAATGGATGCATACTCTCATATGGATAACTGAGCAATAAATCCTTCTTTGCAAGCTGGTCTATAAGCGGCTGTTTAATATCAATATTACTTGAATTCTGTGGTACGCGTCTTTCATAGAACAACTCTCTCCTGCTTCTTAAGTCATCCTGTATCTTTGATATAAATGACATCTCAAGAGGTGACTCAGAATAAAATACCTGCTTCTTATCAAGCTTAAGTTCCTTACATAAAGCAGATATGACTTTATCATCAAGCACTCTTGAATATTCAAGCTTTACAGGACACAGCTTCCTTCTTTCCTTAATTAGCTGTTCCATAGTATCCCTGTAATCCATCTCTTCATCATAGAATGCTTCGTCCATATCTATATCTGCATTTCTTATAATTCTAATCAAAGACTTGCTCTTAACACTATATTTCTTAAATATCTTTGGAAGAAAATGCAGTATAAGTTCTTCAATAAGCATATACTTATGACTGTCTGATGGTATTGGAATAAGTCTGTCAAATACGCCATTACTGCACGGAACAACACCTATCTTGTCATTGTTCTTTGAACCAAGAAGTGCCACTGCATATATTTCTTTATTCTTAAGAAATGGAAATGGATTCTTCTTGCTTATAACCTGTGGTGATAATATAGGAAGAATTGAATTATTAAAATATTCCTCTAAATATACAGCATCTGAATATTCAACATCATTAAAACTTATAAGCTTTACTCCCTGCTCCTCAAATCTATACATAAGCTGCTGATATATCTTATCTTTCTTATGCAGTAATTCCCTTGTCTCACTAAAGACAGCATCAAGCTGCTCTCTTGCTGTCATAAGTGTCTTATTATCAAATCCTGCATTCTTATCGTGCTTATTTCCCTTAGCAAGCAACATCTGGTCATATAATGAACCAACTCTTACCATATAGAATTCATCAAGATTACTATTAAATATAGATACAAATGTTAATCTCTCACATAAAGGCACTTTTAAATCCGCAGCCTCATCAATTACTCTCTCATTGAACTTAAGCCAAGACAACTCTCGGTTAGCAAAATATGGCTTTGGTACATCAGCACCTGAAGCGTTGCTCTTAATATCTCCGAATAAAGCACTGCCATTTATCTCACCAACTAAAACATTACTCTTAACCTCATCGGCTGAAGTATTATTCTTAACCTCTGCCTGATATACATCTTTATTAATATATGCGTTATCTGAATTAATCTCTTTAAACTCTGGTTGATTCATCTCTTTATTATCACTGATATTCTTCTTATTATTAACTTCTTTATTGTCATCATTATTAATAGTCATATGAGCCTCTTTATCTTTCTTCCAAAATCCTAGTCTCCAAAACATATTCCCATCGCCTTTGCTTCTGTAATTATTCCCGCCTGTGGATCTACAGTCTTTAATCTGCCCGCAACTTTATTTAATTCAATCTTATCTATCTGATTATTGCGGACACATACCATATATCCATATTCTTTATTCATTATAAGTTCTGCTGCTTTAGCTCCTAACCTTGAAGCTAATACCCTGTCATAAGCACAAGGGCTTCCACCTCTTTGTACATGACCTGGTACAGTAACCCTTACTTCCTGACCTGTTCTATCCATAATACCTGCACCAATTCTGTATGCTGCTGATGGATAATGCTCCTTCTTTCTTACTTCTTTAAGTTCTTTCTTACTATATAACATTTCCTCTTTGGATATTATACCTTCTGCAACTGCAAGAATTGTAAAATGCTTTTTATCATTAATTCTTTTATTAATTGCTTCTACAACCTTATCTAAATCGTATGGTATCTCTGGTATAAGTATTACATCAGATCCACCTGCTATGCCCGCATGCAGTGTAAGCCAGCCTGTCTTATGTCCCATAAGTTCAACTATAAATACCCGGCTGTGTGATGCCGCAGTTGTATGTATACAATCTATGGTATTCGTTGCTATATCAACTGCTGACTGGAAACCAAAGCTTACATCTGTCCCAACCAGATCATTATCAATCGTCTTAGGAAGTGTTACAACATTAAGTCCTTCTTTATATAAAAGATTGGCTGTCTTATGTGTACCATTACCTCCCAATATTACAAGACAATCAAGCCCTAACTCCTTATATGTGTGCTTCATTGCCTCAACCTTGTCCTTACCATTCTCATCAGGTTCATTAATCTTCTTAAATGGTGTTCTTGATGTTCCAAGTATGGTTCCACCTATAGTTAATATCCCTGAAAAATCATTAATATCCATAAGCTTATATGTATTATTAATAAGTCCTCTGTACCCGTCAAGAAAACCATATATCTGAACATCATCCACTTTATTGTAAAGACTTTTAGCTACACCTCTCATAGCGGCATTAAGTGCCTGACAGTCACCACCGCTTGTCAACATTCCTATTCTCATATTAATCTCCATTCCTGCACACATTTTTGTACATATCAAGCTTATGTCTAGTGTGCACAGACACAACCTCGCGTGTAAAAATTTTTTTTACACTTATATCTTTATCTTTGTTACTTATTATTTTCTATTGTACATTAAACAACTATCTAATATCTTCATTCTTGATATATTTCAATAAATTGCTTCATAGTTTTGCAATTTCTGACATTATATTATAGTAGTTATGTAAAGTTTAACGAACTTATATGTAAAATCTATGTAAATTAAATATACTATACAATGTATTCACATCTATACCAAATTAATATATTTATAGTATATCACACTATATTTTTACTGTACATATATATTTTAAAACTTATATACTTTTTATATATTCAATTAGATAAATTTCAACTAATACTAATTACATTTTTCAATGCATTATGATACAATAAGAAGCACTGAATTAGTATGCCGTTATCTATACACCGGCATTTATGGAGGATTAATATGACAAGAAAAGAGATTAATGAAATCAAATCACAATTCAATATAGAAGACTGTGGAATTCTTAAATTATGCGGATGTTATGTTGATGGTGAGAAGAATAAAGTCACAACTATTAATGAAACATTCCTCAATCTTCCTGAGGAAGAACGCCATAAATATATAGATATATTTAAAAAATGTCTTTCTGGCACACCAGGACGTAACCTTATTGATATGCAGTTTACTCTTGATGCCTACGGCGATAAACAGCCTCACGATTTTCTGCTTGAGCTAAGAGACAGCGAATTAAAAGACGAGAATAAACTCAATGAATTATATGATAAAATAATCGCCAACTATTATTATCCTGGCAACTACTTAATTCTTGTAATCAATCAGGCATATGATGTTCCGGGTATGACTGCAGATAATATTGCTATGGAAGACGCTTCTGATGAAGTGTATAACTACATTTTATGCTGTATCTGTCCGGTTACTCTCTCTAAACCTGGGCTTGGATATTTTGAAAATGATAAGACTTTCCACAATCAGGTTCAAAGCCATATGGTTGACAATCCTGACATAGCATTTCTTTTCCCAGCCTTTAATAATCGGAGTGCTGATGATGAAAAAATTCTGTATCACTGTAAAGATATAGATGATTTCCAACAGAATTTTCTTACATATGTACTTAGCTGTGAAATTCCACTTCCAGCCAATGTACAGAAAGAAACCTTCAATACATTAGTAACTGAAACACTTGGTGATGATTGTAACTATGAAACTGTTAAAAATATTCACGACAACCTCAATGAAATAATTGATGAACACAAAGCTGTTTCAAGTGCTCCTGTAATGCTTGATAAGACTGAAGTTAAGGAAATTCTTGAAAAAAGCGGCGTAAAAGAAGAAAAGCTTGCTGACTTTGAAGAACATTTTGAGATGGCTGCTGGAGAAAATGGAAAACTTGCCGCTAACAATATCACACCTTCAAGAAAATTTGAAGTAAAGACACCCGATGTTGTAATCAAAATCAATCCTGATAAAACCGACCTTGTAGAAACCCGTGTAATTGACGGAAAGCAGTGCCTCGTTATCCAGATTGATGAACATCTTGAAGTAAATGGAATTTCTGTTAATCCTGATACCGGCGAAGTAATTGACCGCAATGAAAATACTAATAACAATATATACTAGATTAATTATGCAATAAAATAAGCATTATTGTATACAATAATACTTATAATAAAAAATACCGCATTAATGTGTAACATATTCCAAGTTATGGAATATCCACATTAATGCGGCATTTTTTATTATTTATGCACTAAACAGATGATTATAATTCACATATCTGCTTATGTACTATATCTTAAAGAACTTCATTTCTGAGTTAAGCTTCTCTGATATCTTCATCAAATCATTAGCAGTTGTTGAAAGCATACTAATTGTAGCTGTAAGCTCCTGCATTGAAGCTGTTGTTTCCTCAGCTGATGCAGCATTCTGTTCAGAAATAGCGGAAAGATTAGCTATTACGTCATTAACCTGTTGTCTTGCGTCATCACAGGAACCTACATTAACCTCAATTGCTGCTGTCTCCTGTCTTGATACATTAATGCCATCACTAACATCAACAAAACTGTCCCTTGTCGCATTAAGCTTAACGACCTGCTCATTAATAAGAAGCTTTGTAGAATTCATCTCTTCAACAGTCTTTTCTGATTCCTGCTTAAGATTTTCAATTATCTGCTTAATCTCACCAGCCGCTTCATCTGACTGTGATGCAAGCTTCTGTATCTCAGATGCAACAACTGCAAATCCTTTTCCCGCTTCACCAGCCCTTGCTGATTCGATTGAAGCATTTAGTGCTAAAAGACTTGTCTGGTCTGCTATATTAGTAATGAATGCAGCTGCTTCTCCAATCTTGCCAACCGATTCATTAGTAAGCTCAATCTGATCTGCAATCTTATTAACTGCTTCTGTAGTATGGTCATTAGACTCAGATAACTCAACCATAGTATTCATTGAAGTATCACCTGCGTTACCCATAACATTAGCCGCCTGTGTAAGATTAGATACCTTCTCAACAATATCCTCAATAAGCTTGCCCATATTAGCAATATATGATGAAGCATTCTGGATTTCCTCTGCCTGCGACACAGCTCCTTTTGATATATCTTCAACTGCACTTGATATTTCTTCTGTAGCCTTACTTGACTGGCTCGCTGTAGCCGCCATCTCATCTCCAGACTTATATAACTGATCTGCTGATTCTGTAAGTCCTGTCACAATACCATTAAGTTTGCTGATAAGTGCCTGTACAGAACCCGCCATCTCTCCAATCTCATCATTACGCTTTAACATATTAGGATCAACCTTCATAGTTAAATCACCATTAGACAGGGAAACAAATAATCTGTTGACTGTCACTAAAGCATTAGCAATTTTTCTGGAAAGCATCAATGATATCACTGCTATTACTAAAAGAACAATAATTGTTACTCCCACAAGTGCTATAACCCTCTGTATAATAAATGATGTTATAGCTGTTCTTGGTTCTCCAGCAAATAACATACCCACAATATTGCCGTTATAATTCTTTAATGGAAGATATACACCTGTATAATCAACTCCATCAATATCGATATGATCTGCTTTATATGTCTCTCCTGTCTTAACCTTTTCCCATACTGAATCTGGTGCTTTAAGGCTCAACATTCTCTTATTATTAGAATCTCTTAATGATGTTACCTTGGAATCAACACCATAAAAGATTGCAATATCTGCATCATTATCATCTGTAAACTTATCAATTCCGTCCTGCTTCTGTGAAAGATTAGTATCACCTTTAAAAATGTTACCATTATTATCGACACGCCAATCACCAGAATATGTATTATCATAACTTGACTTTGTTGCCTCTGCTAGAAGCACAAGTCCATTAGATGCCTCTGCATTCATACCAGCTGACATATTAACAATTGCAATAATAAGCACTACTGTAATACCCACAACTGTAGGAAGAACAGAACTAGCTATAAGTCTTGCTTTAATACTCATCTTAAGTCCCGGCTGTCTATACTCATTCGATGTGTTATTATCATTAGAAATATCCTTATTCTTAACTGACTTCTTAGACTTACTCTTAACAACCTTAGGCTTGTCAGCTTTCAATTTATCTTTTACAGGCTGCTTAGCTGATTCCTTCTTTCCAAATCTTTTAGACTTTGGAACTTTTACCTTCTTATCCACTTCTGATACAGCTTCCTCGCTATCTGCTTCAGGCATCGTAGATTCAGCATCAACCTTTGTTGTATCTTCCATACCATAACCTCCTAGTTTCTTATATAACATAGAATATATCATTTCATATCGTTGAAGTATTATAACATAAATAAATATAAATGTTCTACATTTTTCTACTCTTTTTGCACATATTTTCCTGTATTATTAGATATAAATTAATCCCATTCAGCAAGTGTTCTATAAATAAAAAAGTTCCCCGGTCTGGGGTGACCGGGGATGAGTAGAGGGGATAGAAATATAGTCAAGTATATTGGCTTTGGAGATTGTCCAATATACTTTCGTCCAAATTAAACTTAGTATCAGGTTCTCAAAAATATAACCAAACAAACATCATCTAACTTTCAAATATCATAACCTGACACAATCTATTATAATATCTTATTAAATATTGTCAATTAATAATTAACCTAAATTAACATTAAATAATAAAATCTTTCTCATCAGTTAAATATCAATATGCAAAACAATTATTAATATCTACCTGACACTTTTACATATTATAATAGGTTACTTTTAATATAGCAACTGAAAAATTGTATTTTTTATACTTTTTTAATGATTTATTGTCCTGTGTTATTATTATAATAATTAATCTGTCACTTTGTCAAGCTCTCTTTTAATTAATTCTGCCGTTGGTGTTATAGCAAGACCTTCTCTGGCTGTTTCTTTTAAACTTGATGGCATTGCCGCACCAATTCTCTGCATTGAATCAATAACTTCATCTGGTGATATTACACTTTTAATACCTGCCATAGACATCTGTGCAGCCGTTATTGCATTCATAGCTCCCGCAACATTTCTTTTAATACAAGGAACTTCTACAAGTCCACATACCGGATCACATGCAAGACCTAACATACTCTTTAATGCCAATGCACTCGAATTAACTATCTGCAGGCTATCTCCTCCCTGAAGAAATGTCAACCCTGCCGCCGCCATTGCACTTGCACTTCCAATCTCTGCCTGACAGCCTCCTGATGCCCCGGCTATAGAAGCATTTTCTGCTATAACTGCTCCAATTCCTGAAGCAATCAGCAACGCCTTAACCATATCATCTTCAAGTGCCTTAAAATATGTTTCATATGATATAAATACCGCTGGAATTACTCCGCAAGACCCCGCTGTAGGTGCAGCTACTATTCTACGCATACACGCATTAGACTCTCCCATTTTAAGAGCTTTTTCCATAACCATTCCTACAAAATCTCCACATATATTCCTGCCTGATTTGTTATATTGATACATCAGCTCTCCGTCACCACCTGCCATCCGGCTTGGTGACTTAAGAGATTTATCATAATTATTATCTGCAGTTTTCATAGCTTTATACATCAGACGCATATTTTCAAAAATCTTATCTTCGGAAACCATACGCTCGTGTGCATTATCCATCATAATAACCTGCCATATCTGTGCATTGTTCTTATGACATAATTCCACCAAATCATTTATAGAATGATAATTCATTATTTAATCTCCCTTTTGCGATAAATATGTTACTTTAGTTATTCCTTCAACCTTTTTGAGCCATTCTATGCCTTCGCGTGGTATCTCCTGATCACATTCCAGAACCATTACTGCATTACCGCCCCTGTTAGAACGATACAACTGCATACTTGCAATATTCACGGATTTGTGTGCAAGCATTGATGTCACTTCACTAACGTGACCCGGCTGATCCTGATTATGCACAACTAAAGTAGGATAATCTCCCGAAAAATCCGTTGTTATTCCATCAATCTGTGCGATATTTATTCTTGAACCACCAAGTGACTCACCTACAACCTCAAGCTGCTTTCCAGAAATACCTGTTAATATAATCTGTGCACTATTAGGATGTGCTTCTTTCAGCGTTGATTTTCCAAATGTCACCTTTATTCCTTTTTTTTCGGCAATCTCCATACTATGTGGTATTCTCATATCATCAGGCTGCATTCCAAGTAGTCCTGCAACTATAGCCTTATTAGTTCCGTGTCCCTTTCCTGTATCAAGAAAAGAACCATACAGCAAAATATTTGCTTCCTTTATCTGTTCTCCCATCAACTTCTGGGATATATATCCAATCCTTACCGCACCCGCTGTATGTGAACTTGATGGTCCAACCATAACCGGACCAATTATATCAAATATATCCATTAAATCCTCCGTGAATCCAGATGCTTAAAATATATTTAATAATATTTACTCTGAATTATTGTGAACTTGGTATTAATAATTTTGTCTATCATTCTATTTGCATTGTTTTATTTGAAATATTTACTTCTTTCCTACTATATTAGAAAATGTATCTTCTAAGCTCTTTCCTACTGATTTCATTGCATCACCAAATTCATCAGCCATACTTTTAGCCTTCTTATCTAGTTCATTTTCTTTTACATAATCTGTAACCTTATCCGCCGCATTATTAGTGACGTCAACAGCTTTACCAACACCTCTTAAGACCTTTTCTTTATTAATAAATCCCATTATTATCAGCTCCTCTTTTATTTATTAATCTATCAATCTGTTAGCTTTTAAATTATAAATCCATTAATCAATTTCTAACTATATTTAAATTTATATATCAATAACTGGTCTAATCGTAAACTACTCTGTTCAATCAATTTCTAACTGTATTTAAGCTTATATTGTTATTATACATTTATTTTATAATTTATATTATATCATAATTTCTGCGTTGCTTTTCCACGCATATGAAGTTTCGAAGAAACTTCTAAGTGACTACGAAGTAGTCATATTATATCATATGCCTTGCGTTGCTTTTCCACGCATATGAAGTTTCGAAGAAACTTCTAAGTGACTACGAAGTAGTCATATTATATCATCTATTTTATCATTTAAACATAATGTTTATA
>RRZU013128838.1_pt1 | contig 12025 bp, 12 predicted proteins | sample 2165561 | NCBI WGS metagenome assembly RRZU01 (sample SAMN10456909, study PRJNA506462) | wastewater metagenome | isolation source: wastewater sludge | place: USA: Moscow, Idaho | reverse complement strand
TAAGGTAATTCTTTTGCTAGAACAATCAAATACAAACTAAAAAAATATGCTGTAAATGTTAGTGTATTTTTTTATTCTATTTTCTTATAAAATCCCAAAAATGATTTTTTATATTTTATTTTTTCATCATCTTTTTTAAACTCAATTAACTTATTAATAGTACTTCTCTCAAATTCTAACTGATTTTCTAAACTTTTTATACGAGATATCATATTTTTATTTTCATTATCTAATTGCTGTATTAGAGCTTCTTTTCCTTCAATCTGAACATTCAAGATTTTTAGACCTTTACTTAAAAGTTCCATTTCAATATTTTTTTTACTTAGTTCATCTAAAATTTTTAAATTCTCATTTTGTAAATCTTCCAATGAAGATAATAAATTTAAGTTACTATCAGAGATATCTAAATTTTCAGAAGATTCTATAGGAATTATATATGTTCTGTTTTTTTCTTTAAAAAATCTAATTTTTTTCTCTTTTTCATGATTATACACTGTTGATCGACTTTTAATTTGATATTTTTTCATATATTCTTCAAAAGTATATTTTTTCATTCGCCCTCCTACTATACAGTATATTTTCTGTATATTATTGGATATTTTTTGTACATTATACATTATTACTTTTTAACAATTGTTTTCTTATTAATTTTACTTGTTCATTTATATCCAAGCTTTCAAATTCTTCTCTTGTTTCATTTTCTATGATAATCTCATCGAAAGTTCTATTATCTGCTACTACCTGTTCACCATTCATATAACTTAACGTTTTTTCTTTCTTAGTTTTAAAAACAAATTTAAATCTACTAATTGTTTTCCCTCTTTTTATTTTTGTTAACTTCAAATTTTTGAAATAAAGACTACATTCAGTTAATATTGGACGAATTACTTTTTTATCAATATCACACATTTTATAAGTAGTAGGAATATCTAAAATTCTTTTAAATTCTCCTACAGTAATTATATAAACTCCTGTAGAATTATACTGAGATAACAATTTAAACATTTGCTTGGCATAACTAGACCTTAATTTTGCAAATTCCCTCAGTTCAAATCTTGTAAAATTTGAAGTCAATTCATTTAATATAAAATAAAAATCTGGATTCATTTTTATTTTTATTAATTTTTCACGTTCATTAATTGTATATCTATTAAACAAAACAAACTCAGTAAACTCCCTGTCTCCTTTTTCTCCTTTTTCGTATGAAATTGTTAAATTTAACAATTTTTTGTACATAGATTTTAAATCTTTATAAAATCTATCTATCCCTGTAAATTTATATTCTATTAGTTTTTTTATTTCATCAAAACTAAAATTCATTTCTTCAACACCCTTCTCTTTTAAAAGAAAACATATTGAAAAAAATAAATCTAATTCAATACTCGTAAATTTTCTAAATGAAATGTCATTTAAAGAATTATTATATTTAACAACTTCATTTGCCAAAAAATTTCCTCCTTACCAAAAAGCATAATAATTAAAATATTATAACACAATAAAAGGTCGTTGTATACAAAAAGACCTTTTATTACATACAAAAAGACCTTTTATTACATACAAAAAGACCTTTTATTACATACAAAAAGACCTTTTATTACATACAAAAAGACCTTTTATATCCTCTGTACACACATATAATAAAGGGATTGAAAGCACCTAAAATATATATAAAATAATATAAAATATATATAAAAAGACTAAATTACTTTTTTTCTTTCTTTTTCCTAAAAAAAGTATCCGTTTTTCTATGACAAAAATTTTCGAGACTTTGTTGAAAAAATTGAAAGGGTCCAATAATAAATCTCAAGACAAATTTTGATCAATTAGCGTAATGCTTAATTATTTCTAGCAGTAAACTTTTTAAAAAGGTAGATTTTCTAAAAAGGAAATAGTATACTACTATTAGCTAGAAATAATTAAGGCAAGCGACGGAAAAATGACGGCACATAGTGCCAGCCATTTTCCCTGCTTGCAAAGGGAGCAACTCCCCTTTGAACCCCACGTTAATTCATTGAAAAGAAGGTGTATTTGAAATGGAAAAAAAGTATAAATTTACAGTCCGTTTATCTGAAAAAGAAAGAGACATTTTAAATGTCAAAAGTAAATCCTTAAATATTTCCCAAAATAAATTTTTAAAAAATGCTCTTTATTTTGATGAAAAAAAAATAGAAGAACTCAATAAAAATACAATAGAAATATTGAAATTATCAAGATATATTTCAAATAATTTAAATCAGATAGCTAAAAAAGTGAACTCAGTGGAACATTTACAAAAAGGGTTTGATTATGTAGAGAGTCTGGAGGAATTATGGCGATCCTTAAGGCAATAGGAAATACAGGAAAATCAAAATCATCATTAAGAAATGTAATAAACTATGTGGGAAAGAAAGCAGAAGCAACACAGGGAATCTTATGTTCAAATGATTATGAAAAAATCTATGAACAATTTAACCAGACAAAAGATTTTTATAACAAAAATGAAGGGAGGCAGTATAAACATTACGTAATATCATTTGAAGCCAAAGATAACATCACTAAAGATGAAGCATTAAAGATATCAGAGGACTTTATAGAAAATAATTTAAAGGGTTATGAGGGATTTATAGCTATTCATAACGATAAAAATTTACATTCTCATATTGTAATAAATTCAGTAAGTTTGGAGACTGGAAAAAAATATAATGAAAGTTCAAAGGACTATGCAAGAATAAAAGATAATTTACATAATTATCTGGAACAAAATTATAATTTAAAAAAAGTAGAAAAGAAAGAACAAAATATAGCTTCGTATAACAAAAATAAATATAAAGTTATAGAAAATGATCTTACAAAAAATAAAAAATCAGATATTGTAAATCTGGCCAAGAGTTATAACAGCTGTCTAAAAGATTCATTATCCAAAGAAGATTTTATAAAAAAAATGAAAGTGAAAGGCTATGAGGTAAAATGGAGCGATAAAAAAAAGCATGTAACAATTGAAGTTAATAAAAGTATTTTAATTGGGAAAAGGAATAAATTCAGATTGGAAAATTTAAGAAAAACCTTTAATAATGATCTGTTCACAAAAGAGAAAGCGTTAGAAAAATTTAGTCAAAATAGAAAAGGTTTAATTAATGATTTTGAAAGAAGAAAAGAACTGAATGCGAAATTAAAAGGTGAATTGAGGGAAATACAAAATTTCAAGGGGAAACTAGAAAAACAAAAAATAAAAATAAATGAAATAAAAAAACAATTAGTCCTTAAAAAAAGCGAAAAAGAAAAGCCAGTAGAAAAAATAAAACAAAGAGTTCGTTCAAGAGGTTTTGGAAGATAGAGGAGGAAAAATGAAACTAGATTTTGAAGAAACAGAAAATAAAATAGAAATAGAAAAAGCTGAATTACTAAAAAAAAATAAAGAACAGGATATGGTTATAAATTCACAGGCAATAATTGCAAAAGAATTACGAGATGAAGTAAAAAAATTGCAAGAAGAAAAATGGGATTTAAAAGAAGAAATAGAAGAATTAAACGAAAGAGTATTGGAATTAGAATCAATAAACAGTGCATTACACAACATCGAATTTTACAAAAAAAGAATAGAAGAATGTTTTCAGGAAAATATTGGAATATTGGAAGATAATAAAAAAATACAAAATGAGCTAAATTCATCAGTAAAGCAAGTAAGTTCTGAAATAAATAATCAAATAGAAGTTGCTAACAGGCGAATAGAAAAGACCCTTGAGAATTCGACAAGTTCTTTTGGAAGTGTATTATTAAGACATGATGGTGCGTATTGGCTTTTTATAACGGTTTTTATATTAGTGACAGGTTTTTTTATAAAATATGTATTTGATACAAACGGACGTTTAAGAGATACAAATCTCTATATTAAAGAAATTAGTAATGTAATGATACGACAAAAATTTTTTTGGTATGATGAAAAAAATGGGGAAATATATTTTAAAACAAAAAATGAAATGGAGCAAAAAAATAAGAAAAACTAAAAAACACAAAGTACATATTAAAAAAAGGCACAAAACCAAGAAGTGCCTTTTTTCTTTGATAATTTTAAGAAGTATTTCTTTATAGTATATAATTAATATAAGTGGGTAGCTCTCTAAAAAAGGGATATTTAAGTTCATATTAACATATTTTTTCATTTTTGTCCACATACGTGACCTATAATTTTATGAAATTAATTTAAAATTTGATAGGTGATGATATGCTAAAAATAAATAAATTAGATAGAGAAATAGCATTAAAAGTAAAAGAAATAAGGGAAAAATTAAAATTATCAGCGACGGATTTATCAGCCCATTTAAATGTATCGAATGCTTTTGTTAGGAATGTTGAAGCTGGGTATAAAAAATATAATTTAAAGTATTTATATGCGATATACTGCATTTTTTATGAACTTGATAATACAATAACATTTGATTTATTAATACCTGATTATAATCTTGACTTAATGTTGGAGTTAGTGAATACTAAAAAAGTCAATAATAAATATATCAAAGAAGACGAATGACGAAGAAAGTATATAAATTGAATAAATTTTTATGATTAGCTGTTTCGTGCTAAACACGCCCGATGAATTCAAAAAAATTTTTAAAGAAAATTTTTAGGAAATTTGTTTAAAGATAAAACCTTATATAAACATATCTCTTTAAAGCTCAAAAAATGCCATTTTTTAAAAGTTTTCTCAGTGAGACAATGTTCTATGGGGCAGAGGTGCGAGAAACTCTTAAAATAAAAATATGAGCATTAGAGATGAAAATGTATTTTTAATAAAAAAATACAAAAATTAACTTTACAAAACACGATAAAAAGTATATACTAAGTATATACTTTTTATAATGAGGAGTTGATAAAAAATGCAAGGAACTATTCAAAAATGGGGAAATAGCCAAGGAATCAGAATTCCTAAAAAACTTTTAGAAAAATTGAACTTCAAAGAAAATGAGGTAGTTGAACTAAAAGAAACTGATGGAAATCTCCTTATAAAAAAATCTAAGAAAAAATATAATAATTTAAGTGAACTTTTTGAAGGATATAATGATGATTATAAATGTTCTGAATTTGATCTTGGAGAAGATGTTGGACGTGAAAAAATATGGTAAATTATCAACCTAAACAAGGTGATATTATTATGATAAATTTGAATCCAACAAAAGGACATGAACAAAGTGGAGTAAGACCAGCTTTAATAATAAGTAATGATCAATATTTTAAGTTAACAAAGCTACTTATAATTTGTCCTATAAGCAATAATAATAAAAAATTTCCGCTTCATCTTGACCTTAAACAACTGGATAAAAGTATAAAAACAACAGGAGCAATTTTTATTGAACATGTCAGAACAATAGATCCAAATGTAAGAACGATAGGATTTAAAGAATCAGTTTCATCAGAAGTAATGGAAGAAATAAAAAATATTATAAATCTTTTATGGTAATTAAAAAAGTCTAGGAAATTCTAGACTTTTTAGTGTGTTGTTACCTTATTTTGACAATATAAATTTGATTATTTCAAATTGATTATTTTTATCTTGTATCACTATTGTTATTTTTTTACGGGGTCCCGCCAGCATTTTATAAATTTTCAAAAAACCGCCCCCCCTATAGAAATTGAAAGAAGTTTTTTTAAATTGTATTAGAAATTTTTATATGATAAAATGAACTTAAAATATTTTAATCAAAAGATAGAAAATTTGAAAGAAGCTTTGATGTTATTTTATAAGAGGAGAAATTAAACTATGATAAATAATATTCCAACGTATATATCTTTATTTTCTTCTGCTGGTATCGGATGTTATGGATTTAAGTTAAATGGATATGAGTGTATAGCTACAAATGAAATTTTAAAGAAAAGATTAGATATACAAAAATTTAATAATAAATGCAAATATGAAACTGGTTATATTGAAACAGATATAAAAGAAAAAACAACAAAGAAAAGAATATATAAAGAAATAGAAAAATGGAAAAAATTAGGAAATGATAGAGTCGACGTTGTAATTGCAACTCCCCCTTGTCAAGGAATGAGTGTTGCTAATCACAAAAAAAAAGATACAGAGATAGAACGTAATAGCCTTATTAATGAAAGTGTCGATATTATAAAAAAAATAAATCCAAGATTCTTTATTTTTGAAAATGTGGCCGCATTTTGGAAAACAGGATGTCTCGATAGTTCTAAAGACGTTATTTCAATAGGAAATATGATAACGAATGAACTTGGGGAGCAATATATTATTCATAAAGAAGTTTTAAATTTCAAAAATTATGGTTCAAATTCGTCAAGAACCAGAACATTAGTTATTGGAGTTTGCAAGGAATTTTCAAATGATATTTCACCAGTCGAATTATTTCCTGATTATGTTAAAGAAAAAACTTTATATGAAGTTATTGGAAATATGAAATGTTTAAATTGGGGGGAATATGATTCTAACGATTTTTATCACAATTTTAGAGTTTACCCCAAACATATGAAATCATGGATTGAAAATATAAAACAAGGTGAAAGTGCATTTGATAATTTAGATGATAAAAAGAAACCACATAAAATTATAAATGGAAAATTAGTTATTAATAAATCCAAGAATGCTGACAAATATACAAGACAGAAATATGATAAAGTTGCCCCATGTATCCATACAAGGAATGACCAAATGGCTAGTCAAAATACGGTTCATCCAATAGATGATAGAGTCTTTTCAATTAGAGAATTAATGCATATGATGACTATTCCTGATTCATTTAAATGGATTGATAAAAATTTGGATGAATTAAATGCTTTAAAACTTTTTGAGAAGCAAAAATTATCAAAAAAAGAAGAAATGAACATCAGACAGTGTATAGGAGAAGCTGTTCCAACAAAGATATTTGAGCAAATTGGATCTAAAATAAAAAAATTTTTGATAAAACCAAGACTTAATTTAAAAGAAATAAAAGAATTGATAGTTGTAAATAAATTAGACAATGTTACTAATTTGAAGAAGTTTATAAAAAAATCAGTGGATACATTTGATGTATCTACATTATCAATGATTATAGAACTTTCAAATTCTAAAAGACAATTTAATTCTGCATATTTTACAAATAAATATATTATTCAAGAGATATTTGAACATTTACCAGAACTTGAAAATCAAAACATAAGTATACTAGAACCTTCAGTTGGTTCTGGCAATTTTTTACCATTTATATTCAAACGTTATGCTGATAAAAAGAGAGTAGATTTAACAGTTGTAGACATTGATAAAAATTCAATTGATTTACTTAAAATTTTATATTCCAAAGATAGAATACCAACAAATTTTAAATTAAAATTTGTTTGTGCAGATTATATGGCTTATAAACATAAACCAGTAGATTTGATAATTGGAAATCCACCATTTACTAAAATAAATGGCTTATACAGAAAGAATCTATTAAAAGATAATTATAACAATAAATCAACAAATTTAGCTGAATTTATTCTAGAAAAATCAGTGAAGAATTCTAAATTTGTTTCACTTATTATGCCTAAAAATTTATTGAATACACCTGAATATGATGAAACTAGGAAATTTTTACTATCTTACAGCATAGATAGTATTATTGATTTCGGAGAAAATGGGTTTAAAGGAGTTTTAGTTGAAACTATAAATATAATTATTAATACTAAAAATTCTTCTAATTTTACTAAAATTATTTCAACAACAATGAAAATTAATATTAGTCAGAAAAGTAAATATATATTTGATGATAAACTACCTTATTGGGTTATTTATAGAGATAAATTTTTTGATAAAATTTTAAAAAAAATGAATTTAGGAATATTTGATGTTTTTAGAGACAGACAAATAACCAGCAAAAATTCTTTCTTAAAAAAAACAAATAAACATAACATTAGAATTTTAAAATCTAGAAATATAATAGATAGTGGTGAAATAATAAATATTGATAATTATGACTCTTTTATTGATATAGAAACATTAAAAAAATTATCAGTAGGAAAATATTTAAATGATATTACAGTATATTTAACACCAAATATGACATATAAACCTCGTTTAATCAAAAAAAAATCAAAATATATTGTTAATGGTTCAATAGCAATTTTAATACCTAAAGGAAATTTCCAACTTTCTGAAAATCAAATGAATTATATTGCAAGTGATGAATTTCGAAAATTTTATAAAATAGCAAGAAATTTCCAAACCCGTTCTTTGAATATTGATAAATCAAGTTGTTATTGGTTTGGAGTAAATACAGTAATATAAAAAATGCGCAAAAATTGGATTTTGGGGGAGAAAATTGATCAATCTTGATTATAGAACAGATAATAGAAAATGGGGGAAAACTGGAATTTTATTTAGTGATATGTCTGAATATATAAGAACTTTAGGTTTTCTTTCTAATATCACTCATTATAGTAATAAATCTCTATCACAAAAAAGTAAGTTTCATAATAGTATTAGAATAATTACAGAAAGAAATGATAGAGATGGTGCTTGGACAGAAGAATACAGAATTCTTTATTATAAAGATGAACCAAGCTTAAGTTTTTTACCAGCCTTATATAATGCAAGAAGTGCAGGTGTCGGAAATGTAACTTTTAGGATAAATTCTAATTTATACATTTCTCATCTCATTAATACTTATAAATTTATTATTAGTGAAAGTCAAAATTATACCTCAAACATATTTCCACCAAATGTTGAAAAGGTTTTAAGTACTCTAATAATGATTCTTTCAAATAATGATTCAGAAGAAGTAAAAAAAATCTTTTATAATGGATACAATTTATAAAAAATTTAAAGGAGTTTGTTATGGATATTTTTATAAATTTTTTAAATAAATTTGACTATGATGTTAGAAAAACAGGAGATGCTCGATGGATCGATCAAAAATGTACTTATGATGTTCTATCAATTATTGCAGATTGTATATTAGAGTATATAGATAATAGTCATAATCCTGAATTTACAGTTTCAGATATTTGGCATAGCAATTATGCAAGAGAAAATGTTATTGAAATTTTTTCGAAACCTGATCCTGAATCAAAAGCAAAAAATGAATATGATAAATATTTTGGACAACCAATAAAATTATTAAGTTATAGTAAAATTTTAACCACAAGAAAAGAAAAAAATAGATATTATTATTCTGTAAATAATAGAGAAATCTTAGATAAAATAGCTTTAAGACCTACAAACGCTTTAAATTTCCTTTATGAATATATTTCAAAAGTATTAAAAGATAGTGACTTATTTAATGATTTTGGAGATTTTTTTGAAATTCAAACAAAAGATGCATATAAAAAACTTAGAGAGAAATTTTTTAAATTTACTATTGATAATACAAGAATTAATGGAGAAACTGAATGTGGAAGAATCTTTACCAAAATAATTAATCCGTTGGCTTTTAAATTAAAAAAATTAGGAACAGAAAAAGGTAGAATTTCAAAATATACAATAACATTGAATGATTTACAATATAATCGTTCAAACTGGAGAGATGAATTAATTGGAAAAGAAAAGTCTATAACACGATTAGAATATAAACCCACAATTGAGCAATTACAAGCTAAAGCAATGGCTAATTATACAATAAATAAAGCAAAAAAAGCTGTTCGTAAATTTAATGACTTAATTTATAATGGAAAATCAGAGATATTTCAAATTAATGAAGATATTTATGCAACTCAAGTTCATCATATTTTTCCACTAGCTGATTATCCAAATATAGCTGACTATGTTGAAAACTTAATTATACTTACACCGAATCAACATTATTGTATGGCTCATCCTAATAACAATACTCAGTATATCGATAGAGATTTTCAATATATTTGTTTAATTGCAAAAGCTTCAAAAATTTATGTTGATTTAACTTCTACTTCAAGTGATAATTTCTATAATTTTGATGATTATAAATTCGTTTTGAATACTGGGCTTAATACTAATGAATTTAGTTCAATTGAATATTTAGATTTTGCTACTATTATGAATAAAATAGACTATTTTTACAATAATCACATTGAAAATAATAAATATAATGTTTTAATTGATAGAAATAAATTGACTGTATGAAAAAATTTAAAAATATTAAGGTAATTCTTTTGCTAGAACAATCAAATGGGGTAGTACCAGCATCGGCGTCACCAGGTGCAAACTGAAAAAAATACGCTAGTATGTATAATGCTTCTAGCATATTTTTTCAGTTTCATAAAGTTACATTTGAGTATATATAACATTAATATGTCATATAATATATAGTTGCTGTAATTAACGATAAATTTTTTCAAATAATAATAGGAATTCTTTCTTTCATATTTAGATTGAAGTATCCATATGGATTAATATGAGTATATATTAAAGGGGTTAGTGCTCTAAAGTCTTCTGGGGTCATTACATTCAACCATTTTTTCTGTGATAATATTTGTTGTATCATTAATGTATTTACATAAATTAGACAATTTTGTAAAAGATGCAAGCTTAACACTGAAAGTTCTTGATCTTCAAGTCTGTTTGTAGCAATTTCTCCTCCCTTGCCATAGAATATAAATGAATTGGCTGAATTCCAATTTTCCACTATATTTAATCCTTCATTTATCTCTATTCTCAATTTTTCTGATTGTAAATACTCACAAAGAAAAATAGTTTTAACTACTTTTCCGAGTTCAGCAAGAGCTTTGTATGTGGGATGCATTAAATTATTTCTAGTAAATCTTTTCATTATAGCCTCTGTTTCTGCTGTTCCCATTCTTAAAGCTGTTGTATATTTAATCATTTGATCATATTGCTGCTTAATGAGTTCCCAGTTTATTGATCTTGTAAGAATCGGCTGTAAGTTTGAAAAATTATCATTTAGTCCGTTATCTGGTCTATATAATTTCTGAGAATGAATAGCTTTTAGTCTTGGCATAAGATTAAATCCTAAAAGATGACAGAAAGCAAAAGCAATTTCACTTTGTCCATGAGAATCAACAAAGTTTTTTTCTATTTTCATATCTGTATTGTGCTTTAACAAGCCATCAATCATTGCTGATACTTCAGATGAAGAACAAGATTTTAATTGTGAATAAACACAAGTGGATTTTTTCTCTACATGCCAATAAATCATGACTCCACGCCCTCTATATCTTATATGCCATTCAGTCATTAAATTTTGATCCCATGCTCCAAATTTTTTAGAATCAGATGCACAAGTTGTTGTTGACTCACCCCAAATATCCTGGATACGACATTGTAAAATTTCATTGACAATTTTAGATATTGCATTATAAAAATTATCTTTGTTTATAAATTTTCTTCTGATGTAAAGTAAATCCTTGTAATTTTCTCCATGGTTTCCCGAAGCCACTCTTTTAAGACCTGTATTAGTACCAAGTCCATATAATGTTAAAATAAGTCTTTTTTGAATAGTTTCACTATCTAATCTTTCATGGGTTGCAATAGTTTTAAAAACATCAGTAAATGAAAGCCTCAAATCAGTTTCTTTTAAGACATCTAATAAATTTGTCATTGGCCAGATTTTCATGATTTCAGCTTTTAATTTAACGATATTTGTTGGTTCAGGTTGAGGATCACTGGGTGATACCGTTATCCATCCTTTTCCCCTATCAGAGATATGGACTTTAGGATTTTTTGGTATACTATTATCTAGTTTTATTAAGGCTTCATACATTTCATTCTTTAGATTTCCGACGAATACATCAGCATTTAAAGGTTTATTCAATATTTTATAATTCTCCTCCCTATGAAGCTCAAAGTCACTTGGAAGATCCTCATCAGGATTTCTGTATCTATCTGCTCCTAAAACCCAGATCTCTTTACATCTTAGTTTATCTCTTAAAGCTTGTAATGTCACAATTTCATAGTTTATTCTATTTACATGCTCTACACCTTGATCATCTTTCACTATTATAGTACTCCTCATTGCTGATTTTATCACTCCATTAATTGGTATATACTCCATATCATCAAAAAAATGAGTATTTATATTATAATATTTTTTTATTATATCTAAAGCCTCTATTATAGGCTTATGTATATTGTTAT
>RRZU012736776.1_pt1 | contig 12025 bp, 10 predicted proteins | sample 2165561 | NCBI WGS metagenome assembly RRZU01 (sample SAMN10456909, study PRJNA506462) | wastewater metagenome | isolation source: wastewater sludge | place: USA: Moscow, Idaho | reverse complement strand
TATTAAAACTCAAAGCTGATGCCAATACTTGGCAATACACCGATAGACTTGCTTTCTTCTATTTTATTATTTTGGAAGTCCCATCTGTAGCCTTGCACGTTTTGTCGTCCGTATAGATTTTGAATATCAATATAAGTAACTAAGAAGAAATTATCAAATGCCCAGCGTTTATCTACTCGGAAATCGAGAGAATGGAACAATGGTAATCTTTCCCCTGCATTATATTGAGTGAAATCCTTCTGTCCGGTGGTAGTGAATGGAGTGGTCGGCTGTCCGGTAGCCATTCTGAATTTACTGCTGAATTCCCAATTTTCGTCTAATCTGTATCCGACTGCTAAATTCATTATAAAGCGAGTGTCGTAAGCTCCGGGACGTTCGATACCATCGATGGATTTGAATTTAGATTCTGATACAGTTAAGCTGAAAAGTCCGTATAGCGGTATTTCGCTTAATTTTTTCTGTATGAATAATTCTGCTCCGCGAGCGAATCCGGTTCCGGTGCTGCTGATTGGCTCCAAGCCGAATGGAATATCGGAGCTAACGTCTTCGAATCCACCGGGAGCTAATACTGATTGCGGACGATATACTCTGGAAGGATAATTATCGTAAACTTTATAGAATACTTCCAATGATACTTTTAAATCTTCCATCGGAGTATGGTCGTATCCGATAACTATTTGATCGGATTGGATAGGCTTGAACTGTTGATTCTCTGCACCGATTAACCAAATATATGACGGAGACTGGAAGTAGCGTCCGGCACTTGCTGTAAATGCAGATACATCATTCAATTGATATAATACAGATGCTCTCGGCGAGAAGTACCATTTAGTTTGCATAAAGTTGAAATATTCAGCTCTTCCTCCGGCGGTTAATTTGAAATCTCCGACTGTGCCGGTTAGCGACATATAAGTAGAATTTTTAAAAGCACGGAAGTTTGTATCCACGGAATATGGTTGCTCTACGCCGAAATTATCTTTGCGAATATAGCCCGGGATTAAAATATCATACTCTAATCGGCTTGCCCATTTCACTTGATTGCCGACGGTGAATTCTATTGAAGGTGATAATTGTAAGTCTAAATCCGTGCGAAGGCTTGTTTCGGCTTCGGTGGAATTATTATAGAATATCTTCTGCGGAGGATTACTTGCATCATTTTGGAATGTGCTGTATTTGGTGTATGTTTCGCCCAAGGTAACAGTTAAGAAGCCCTTTTCCATAAGACTTTTCCAAGTAATTCCTGAGAAGTATTGGTCTTGATTCGGTACGGCTACGCGACTGTTATCGTAGCGTTTGTCTTCGTCGTCGTTATTTAGTTTTACCGAACCCAAAGCACCGATAGCCAAGAAAGATATATAATTGTTGTCATTGATTTTGAAATTTGCTTTGCCTTGGAAATCCCAATATTCAGGAATAAATCCGAATCCTGCTGCTTTGAAAATAAAATCTAAATAGCTACGGCGGGCAGAAAATAGGAAAGAACTGCCCTCGTACATCGGTCCCTCTAAGTTCAAGCCGAATCCTGTGGCGGAAAGTACTACTTTCCCGCCGAATTTATCTTCATTGCCATTGCGAAATTGTATATTAGTCATGGACGAAGTTCTGTCGCCATATTTAGCACCGAAAGCTCCTGCTGCAAATTTTACATTTTTAACGAAGTCGATATTAATAATAGATAGCGGACCGCCGCTGGAGCCTTGAGTGCCGAAGTGATTAATATTCGGTACTTCGATATTATCGACTATAAATAAATTTTCGTATGGAGCACCGCCGCGTACGATTAGATCATTTCGTCCGGCTTGGGTAACTGCTACTCCGGGCAATAGTGCTGTAGCTCGCACTACGTCTTCTTGAGCTCCGGGAGTGCGGCGAATGTCTTCTGAAGACAAAATTTGAGAGCTTGATATGGCTTCTACGCTTTTTTGGAAATAGCTGGCACGCACTACTGCTTCGCCTACTTCGATAGCTTTTTCAACTAATTCTATTTCTAATTGTGCCGGTTTTACATTTGAAACAATTACATTCGGCTTAACGTAGGTAGCGTATCCGATGGCTGTGAACTTTACGGCATATTCGCCGACGGCTACGTTCCGAATTGTAAATTTGCCTTCTGTATTAGTGATAGCCCCCAGATTTGTACCTTCTACTCTAACTGTGATGCCCTGCATTGGCTTCTGATTCATTGCAGAGATTACCTTGCCGGTAATTATTCCCTTATTATTATCTTGTGCGATGATTGAAAGAGCGGAAATCAAGAAAATCGAAGCTAACAAAAAGTATATTTTCATAATCATCTTTAATTTGTAGATAGTATTGCCTAAATATTTATTTGATTTTGTCTAAATTTACTATTCAGTAATATTATACGTGTAGAATAATACTTTATTTTAGAAAAATTTTGGTATTTATATTATATATTTTAACAGATAATAGCAGAGAATATAAAAAAAACAAAAAAGTTACAAACAATTTCAAAAAATATGCGGTTATTTGCTATTTCTTTTATAAATTTGCATACTATATATACGATGGAGTATAGTATAGATATTAAATTATTGACAAAACAGCGGTATGGCTTGATTTTTGCATACAGGGTAACACAGTTTTATGGAAATAAATGTATTTTTAAATAATAAATTAAGGAGCAGAAATGCGTCGATATTCTAACTCGTTATTGAACATATTTTTACTATGTTCAATGTTGTGCGTAATGTCCGTGAGTGCGTTTGCCAGTTTATATAAGCCGGCTTTAATCTCACCGGAAAGTAACACAGCTTGTGTTAGCACTAATAGTGCTAATTTTGTTTGGCTTCAAGAGCTGAACGCAGTTAATTATATTTTACAAGTAACCGATTCTGTAAATATTATCGGTAATAGTACTACATTCAGACCAAGTCGTATTTTGGATTTCCCAACTACTAATACCTTCCAAAACTTAACAGCTGCGGATTTGACTCACTTCAATACTCAGTATTGGTGGAGAGTGGTAGTAAATTACGAAAATGGTAATTCTGATACTTCGGTAATTCGTTCGTTCACTACCAGATATGAGTCTCCGGCTTTAGTAACTCCTACTAACGCCGCTACTTGCGAGCAAACAATGACTTCATTAAGCTGGGTCGCTCCAGAAGGCACTTCTCAATTCAGAGTAAATGTTTATACAGATGCCGCTATGGAAAATCTTGTAGTTAGTACATTGGTGAATGGCAGCAGCTATGCGTTTAACGCACCGGAAAACGACAAAATCTATTACTGGCGTGTACGCACAGAGCAGAATAATTGTACTTCTGAATGGTCTGAAACTTTTAGCTTCAGAACTGCTTATGCAGCTCCTACTTTAGTAGGTCCGGCTAATAATGCTTTTGGTACTGAATTAAGCTTCAATTTATATTGGAGAGCTGATGAGAACGTGGATAGCTGGAAAGTAGAATATTCTACTAATTCAAACATGGCTAATGCTACTACTATCGCAGCTATCGCTGATACTTTCTATACATTGCCTGCTTTAGAACTAAATACTACTTATTTCTGGAGAGTAAGTGCTATGGTTGGTACTTGTAATTCTGACTGGACTACTGTTCGTAAATTTACAACTAAGTATGATGTGCCTGTATTGGCAGAACCATTAAACGGCGCTACTTGCGTGCCTCAGTTAGCTAAATTATCTTGGGATGCAGTGCCTACAGCTCGCGGTTATAACGTAGAAGTAAGTGAAGATATGAACTTCGCTACTGCTCCTATCGTTTCTGCCGTTAGCGTAACTGAAACAGAATTAATGGTTAATTTGCCTAAGGGCGAGCAAGTTTACTACTGGAGAGTGAAAGCAGATGATTCAAAAAACACAGGCGATTGGTCTGCTGTTGCTTCATTTACTACTACTTTCAGAGCTGTTAGATTAGTGTCTCCTGCTAATGGCGTTAGCGGTCAGCCATTGAATGCTACTTTCACTTGGGAAAATGCTTTCCCTACTAACGAATACATATTCCAATTAAGCACTGCTGCTGATTTCACTAATGAATCAATTATCAAAATCGATACTTTAAATACTAACACTATCTCTGCTGCTTTAGCTAATTACAATACTACTTACTTCTGGAGAGTAGCTGTGATTAATTCTGCTAACTGCAATGGTACTTGGTCTGCTGTAAATAGTATATCTACCGTAGTGAATGTACCTACTTTAGTTACTCCTGCTAATAATTCTATCAAACAAAAAACTGCTTTAGCGTTCATTTGGACTGCTGTAGAGGGTGCTGAATTATATGATTTAGAAGTAGCAAACGATAATACTTTCGGAACTATCGTTGCATCTTTATACAACAACACTAAAGTAAACGCATTTATTTCTAACTTAGTAAATAGTACTGAATACTTCTGGAGAGTAAGAGCTAAAAACGACGACGGTATCGGTGCTTGGTCTGCTGCATTCAAATTTACTACTTCATTAGAAACTCCGGTATTAGTTTATCCTGAACACAATGCCGTTAAAGTGCCTACTACTGTAGAATTGAAATGGAACGAAGTAGCTAATGCTGAATACTATAAAGTAGATGTAAGCTCTGATGCTAACTTCGCGACAATCGTAGAAACAATAACAGATTTAGATACTAACGTATTCACAGTATCTGATTTAAACAATTACAAAGTTTACTATTGGAGAGTGGCTGCCGTTAAAGCTGATGATACTACTCCTTGGGCTACTCGCTCATTCCGTACTATCGCCGATACTTTAAGAGTGGCTCCTGAATTATTGACTCCTGCCAATAACGAAGAAAAAGTAGAAAGAGCTTTATACTTGACTTGGAAAGCTATCGCTACTTCAGAGAATTATACAGTACAAGTATCTAAATCTCAAGATTTCGCTACTAATGTATTAGACGCTAATCCAACTGCTACTACTCAAGAATTCTTATCTCAAGAATTTGAAGTTAAATATTTCTGGAGAGTAAGAGCTAACAATGAAGTAAGCAACAGTCCTTGGTCTGAAGTACGTAACTTCACTGTTAAACCGGATCCTGCATCTGTGATTGACTATGCTACAGGTTTCAAAGCTATGGCTATGCCTAATCCGGCTAAAGACAACTTCGTATTATCAATCGAAACTCCTCAATTCTCTGCTGCTGAAGTAATCATCAGCGATGACACAGGTAAATCTGTTAAATCATTTAACGTAGAATTATCTGCAGGACAAATCAATAAAGTAAACGTAAATACTGCTGACTTAAACTCAGGTGTTTACTTCGTTACTATCATTACTAATTTCTCTAAAGTAACTGAAAAAATTACTGTAGCGAAATAATACTGAATACTATACAAGTATTTAAGAATTAGTATAAAATCCCTGTGTGGCATAATCGCAACACAGGGATTTTTATATATTAGCATCCGAAAACTAATGATTACCATATTTAGAGAGATATAGTAGTTAGTTTCGCAAAAAAAACTTTGACAGAATTGGGAATAATCATATATTTGTAAAGCTAATCTAACACTTTCGGGAATTGTGTTGGAATTTATACACACTATATAATTTCAGTATGAGAGCATATATTAATAGATTTATTGTAGTTGCATATTTGTTGAGTTTATGCTTGCTTTCTGTGCAATGTTCGGAGACCGAAGCAATTCCAAAAAATGCCATAGATTATTATTCAAAGGCTAATTGGGTTTATTATCAAGACTCGGGTAAAGCAGCCGTGGATGTGTTTTTCGTAGCTCCTACGGTATATATGGGCGATGGCGATAGATTCAATATGGATATGCAAGACTCTGCTACGAAGTATAATTTCCTTGGTGCTACTAATATGGAAATCGGTATTTATAATCAATTGGCTAATGTGTTTGCTCCGTATTACAGGCAAGTATCGTTAGGATCGTATGCTATTCGTTCATATAATGACAGAAGTGAACGAGCTGATGTAAATGCTTCATTTAATCTGGCATATTCAGATGTTCTGAATGCTTTTAAGCATTATCTGGAAATCTCGGATAGGCCGTTTGTGTTGGCAGGATTCAGTCAAGGCTCCGAAATGTTGCTTCGGCTGATGAAGGAAGAATTTGCGAATAATGAGCTGCAAAGCAGATTAATCGCAGCGTATCTGATTGGTTGGCGAATTACTCCGAATGATTATGCTCTATATCCGCATTTGAAGAATGCAATATCCGCAAAAGATTTAGGAGTAATTGTTAGCTTTAATACGGAATCGCCCGATATTGAGAAGACGATAATAGTGCCGCAGCGGACGATTTCTATTAATCCACTATCGTGGACTACGGATACTACTTATGCTGATAAATCATTAAATCTGGGGGCTGTGTTTACTAATTATTCAGGTGGGATAGACAGAGAAATTCCGAATTTGACCGGAGCTTATATTTGTCCGAACAGAGGCACATTGAAAGCAAAGGATATAATCAAGGACGAGTATCCGCCGGTATTATCAATATTTCAAGCCGGAGAATATCATATTTATGATTATTTGTTTTTTTATCGCAATCTCCAGTCAAATGTGCGATTGAGAATAGAAGAGTATTTACGGAAGGCAGAGTAGGGATAATTGTTTTTGAAATGTAAATGTAAAAATTTGCCAATACTATAAGTGAAAGCGGAAATTAACTATCTGCCTGCGTTTCGTCCGGGGCTTCTTTCCATTCGCTCATTATAATATCGTCGAAAGAATCTTCTTGGTATAAGTTAATCAATTTTTTACGTAATAAATCCAAAATAGCTAAGAAAGTAACTACAATTGTCGGTCGGTTGAAATTTGATACGAAATCTGAGAATTTAATTCGTTTTTTCTTAGAAATAGCTTTCATTAGGATGGCTGATTGCTCTTCGACCGTTATCGGGAACAAATTCACTACATGCGACTGCTCCGGTTCGATAGTTTTTTTATTTATAGCTTTCTGGAATGCTCTCATCAAATCGAACAAATTAGCATTCGAGTAGGAATTTTTCTGAGCATCTTCGGCATTTTTTTGGTCTTCCTCGAATAGCTTTCGGTAATAGATATACTTTTGCGATTCTTCCATTTCTTTTAGATTAAAAGCCGCTTCTTTGAATTTCTTGTATTCCAACAGCCTCTGCACTAATTGCGTACGCGGATCTTCGGGTTCGCTGCCATCTTCTGCTTCTTCGCGGGGCAGTAGCATTTGAGTTTTGATATACATTAGAGTAGTCGCCATCACAAGAAATTCGCCCGCCAATTCCAAATCGAAATGGTGCATTACTTTGATATACTTCAGGAACTCCGCAGTAATTCTCGAAATAGGAATATCGTATATATTCAATTCGTCGCGCTTAATGAAATAAAGCAACAAATCAAACGGTCCCTCGAAATTAGGTAATTTCAGCTTATACATTCTATATTCTTATTTCTATGATTAAACCACAAAATTGATACTTGTATCTATCAATAAATGTGCCATAGCGAAAGCGTAGTAGGAGTAAATAGCTGTTTATTTGGATCGGACAGAGAATAATAATACTACCGATAGAATAGAAGCACCGAGTACAATTGCCGGCGTAATTAGCTCACTTATCCAAGAGTTCTCGCTCGGTGGAAGTGGAGATTTGGCGAACGGCATTTCGCTTCTTTGTAGCCATTCAATCTCGCTAATTGCTACGGTATCTGCATATATAATGAGTTCGTTGCTTCGGAGTATAACTTGGCTATGCTTTGCTAACGAATAAGATAAATCCGTTTTAACTACGCGGATTAAAGAGTCTTTGCAATTAGATAATTTGTTGTAATAAACGTTATTATGTACAATGCTGCATACTAAATTCGGATTAGAGCTGTCTGCCGAGAGTAAATTATCTTTGGATAAAGCCGTAATAATCATCTGCTCTAAGTATGAGGCAGCTGAATGCTCGCTGATTTTAATTTGAAATATCTTAGTATTACTTGCCGCTACTTTACTCGCGATGCTTTGAGCGGCAGCAATAGTTTGGCTTTCAATAATAGTGAAATTATCAGTTACAATAGGGAATAGCAACTGATAGCCTAAGCAAAAAGAAATCATTATGGAAATAATAGCTTTCAAGCTGAAAATAATCTCCGAAAATTATTATTAAGTCTGAAAAAACATTTTTATTTTGCAAATATATGTATTATTTTAGGTTTCGCAATAATATTTTTGCTAAAAGTGGAGAAATAGATGAAAAAAGTTGCTGTTATAATGGCCGGAGGTGTTGGCAATAGAATGTGGCCGAGGGCTACAGAGCGTACTCCGAAGCAATTTGTGCATTTGACCGGCGAAGGCACAATGATCCAAAATACATTTATGAGGCTATTGCCAATATTTGCTATTGAAGATATTTATGTAGTCGCGGTGGAGCAAATGAAGGAATATGTGTATGATCAATTACCTCAATTACCGAAAGAAAATATTATATTGGAGCCTTTCGGCAAGCATACTGCTCCGTGTATCGCTTTGACGGATTTGGCACTTAAGGATAAATACGACGATGAGACCGTGATGGTAGCTTTCCCGGCGGATCACTTGGTTTATAATGTGCGTGAATTTCATTACAGCGTTGAATTATCTGTAGAATTAGCTGCCGAAAAGGATGCCATCGTTACTATCGGTGTTACTCCTACTCGTCCGGTTTCGGATTTCGGATATGTGCAGGTGCGTAGTTCATCGGCCGGAATAGAAGAATACTACGAAAAAGGAGTGCGATATTGTGCTACATTTGCAGAAAAGCCTGATGCAGAGACGGCTAAAAGATTTATTGAATCGGGAGATTTCCTGTGGAATACCGGAATATTCACTTGGACTTTAAAATCGTTCAGAAAGAGTTTCGCTACTTACTTGCCGGAGAATAATCAATTATTCGATACTTTGCGAGGCAAGCATTTCAATGATATTACCAAAGAAGATATTGAATTTGTATATAGGCAAATTCAGGCTGTTTCGTTAGACTATGCGATTTTAGAGAAAGCAAGCAATGTTTATGTGGTCGAGGCGGGATTCCGCTGGAGCGATTTAGGCAATTGGGACGAACTCTACAGGTTGTCGATTAAAGATAGTCGGAATAATCTAATAGAAGGGAACGTAGTAGCTATTGATACTGCTAATTGCTTTATAAGCTCGCAAGATAAGTTAATCGGAGCTGTAGGGATAAAAGATTTATTCGTAGTGGAGAGCGAGGACTCAATTATGATATGCAAACGCGGTGATTCGGAGGCTATTAAGCAAATTGTGGACTATTTACGCCGCAAGCAAATACATAAATATTTGTAGATGAATTCTAATCGAGTATTATCTGTTGTTAAAAAAAAGAACAATCTAAAACAGCCCAATTAAATATTGGGCTATTTGCTCCGGCGGGGCTATTAAATCTGGTTGCATTATATTAATCGCAGATTGCGGCATAAATCTATGCTCGGCACTCTCCGGGGATTGGACGATTACTAAGCCACCGGAATCTTTTATTTGCTTACACCCCACGGACCCGTCGTTATTTGCTCCGGTTAGCAGGATGGCTATGGTCTTATCTGCGAATACATTAGCTGCACTCTCGAATAGCACGTCGATCGAAGGTCTAGAAAAATTAACCTTATCGTCTTTAGAAAGACTTAAATTATTACTATCCTCTATCAATAAATGATAATCCGGCGGAGCAAAGTATATACTTCCGGCTTCAATGGACTGCTTATCTAAAGCTTCTATAATGTTCATTTGGGTAAAATTTGAATAGTATTCTATGTAAAATGTACTTTGCTGCGGGTGCAGATGCTGAATAATTATTATTGGGGTAGGGAATCCCGAAGGTAGTTTGCTTAGAATTGCCGGTAAAGTATTCATACCACCGGCAGAAACTCCAATTACTATTAATTCAAATTTATGTTCAGCTGTATTCTGCAATTCAGTAAATATTAAAAGGTAAAACAAGAATTTATACATTTTACGAACTCAAAATTGCAAAAAAAAAGCTATATAATAAAATTAATATATTGCAATTTGCTATATATAGCCAATGTGATAGTCTGGGTATTAGTTCTGCTATAATCAGATAACAATAGTCTGATTATAAACTCGTCTAATATCTCTAACACAATCAGTAATTGTAATATATTCGGTATAATTAATAATGCTAAAGATTTCTAAGCGTGTAGAATATGCAATTCTTGCGATTGAGCATATAGCAAAAAATAAAGAGAAAAGGCTAAGTGCGAAAGAGATAGCCGGAGATTTATCCATAGATTTCGATTTCCTTGCCAAAACTCTGCAATTACTCAAGAGCCGAGATATAGTTGCATCGAAAAAGGGCAAGGGCGGAGGCTATGAATTACGGAAATCAATAAATAAAATAACAGTCGGAGAAGTGATAATGGCAGTGGAAAAGATAGACCGTATTTATTTAGTGGATTGCTTAGAGCATAACGATGGCAGCTGCGGGCGTACTGCTGCTTGCTCGATGAGGTTGCCATTCTTGAATATTCAAAATAAAATCAATAGCATATTCGACAATACTACTATCAAAGATATGATAAATTTTCAAAAATAGTTAATAAAGCATTTAATATGAAGTATTTATTCGTTTTTATCGTCTTCTGCCTAACTTCTTGCTATTCATTTAGAGGTGGTTCGCTGCCGGAGCATATTAAAACCGTACAGCTTAAATCTATAACCGATAATAGCGGCTATGGTAATCCTAAGTATAAAGACAATTTATACAATAAAGTAGTGGAGAAAATTCGTAATGATAATTCTTTGATGATAGAAGATAAACAGTCCGACTCCAAACTAACAATCACAATCAATTCCATTCGAGAGGAAACCGCAAGCACCGGAGTAGCTACTCAGTTAGAAAAAGAACGAAAAATTACCGTTGCGGTGTCAATTGAATTTTATGACAATATTAAAAAGCGAATGATAGCTCAAAATTCTTCATTGAGTATAAATCAGGTGTTTCTTACTGCCGGAATTCCAAATTCCAGAGACGAAGCCGTGAATCAGTGCATAGAAATATTAAGCGAAGAAATTCTGAATACTATGATTGCCGGCAATTAAACACTTTGTTTTAGTAAATTTCCGAAGTAAATGATAAATAATCTCAAATCATTTATTTATTATTTGCTTTGTTGGGAATTTCTTGTTAAATTTGTTTTTTTGATAAGTAATCGCAGAATCTGCATAATAACAAAATGAGTTTATTTAGAGTAATTAAATATTTTGTAGCCGCAGTAATATCGGTGTTTGGAGCAGTATATTCTTACGCTTCGGATACTACTTACATTCGCACAGTATTCGATAAGCATAATGTGGCTATGAGGGTGTGTCATGTAGATTATTTATATAATCTGTCTCTGAATGAATTTGAAAAGTTTCCTGATGAGCAGTACGACAAATTTGAGCCTTTGCGGTTCAATTATTGGGTGAATGATTCTGTGTGCAGAATAATTTATGGCAATCCAAATTCTTCAGCGAAGCCACTTATCGCCGGATTTGCGGCTAATTCCGATTCTACAGTAGCGGAGGTTTCCGTGTCGAATAGCGAGCTGCCACTTGCCCGATCTATTGCTAAAATGATAACAGATAGGCAGAATATAATTGCAGAATATTTAAAAAATCGTATAGATTTAAGTAATTATATAGTCAATAATGCCGATACTTATAATTTGTATTTAATCCCTACTTGGCAGCGTTCCGGCTATGTAGTGAATGCGAGTGAATATCATTTCCGATATTTATATGACAGCAATAAATCTGAAATGCAGCTTCTCGATTCTAATATAATTAACAGAGAACCACTCTATTACAAATTAGAATCGCAGGAAATTGTGCTTGATTATAGCGAGTTCGATACGCCCACGATTGGTGCGTTTGTGTTTTCTATTCTATACTTTGACTATTTCAAGAGAATAATCCTTGAAAGTAAAGAAAAAAAGTCGTATCTTATGGATATTATTGATGGCAGTTACGTGCATATCAATAAATAATTAACATGTATCACAATTAGAAAGTTATGTTTTGAGTAGCGGTAGTACGGTTTTAATTAACGGCGGTACGTCTG
>RRZU012624079.1_pt1 | contig 12026 bp, 9 predicted proteins | sample 2165561 | NCBI WGS metagenome assembly RRZU01 (sample SAMN10456909, study PRJNA506462) | wastewater metagenome | isolation source: wastewater sludge | place: USA: Moscow, Idaho | reverse complement strand
TCTCGGTCAAGGAGACCGAGGGGCCGAAGCTGGCCGCCGCGCTGGAGCAGCACGTCAAGGAATACGACGTCGACATCATGAACCTGCAGCGCGCCACCGCCCTGGTTCCGGCGGCCGCGCCGGGCGGCCTGATCGAGGTCAAGCTCGAGAACGGCGCCAGCCTGCGCAGCAAGAGCGTGATCATCTCGACCGGCGCGCGCTGGCGCTCGATGAACGTGCCCGGTGAGGCGGAATACCGCACCAAGGGCGTGGCCTACTGCCCGCACTGCGACGGCCCGCTGTTCAAGGGCAAGCGCGTCGCGGTGATCGGCGGCGGCAACTCGGGCGTCGAGGCCGCGATCGACCTGGCCGGCATCGTGGCGCACGTGACGCTGATCGAGTTCGACTCGAAGCTGCGCGCCGACGCCGTGCTGCAGACCAAGCTGCGCAGCCTGCCCAACGTCACCATCCTGATGTCGGCGCAGACCACCGAGGTGCACGGCGACGGCCAGAAGGTCAACGCGCTGTCGTACAAGGACCGCACCAGCGGCGAGGTGCAGCGCGTCGAGCTGGAAGGCATCTTCGTGCAGATCGGCCTGCTGCCCAACAGCGACTGGCTCAAGGGCACGGTCGAGCTGAGTCCGCGCGGCGAGGTCATCGTCGACAGCCACGGCCAGACCTCGGTGCCGGGCGTGTTCGCCGCCGGCGACGTGACCACGGTGCCCTACAAGCAGATCATCATCGCGATGGGCGAAGGCGCGAAGGCCTCGCTGGGCGCCTTCGACCACCTGATCCGCAGCAGCGTGGCCGGCTGACCCCCCTGCCCCCCCCTGGCTCGCGATGCCGGCGAGCCGGCCGGCTGCAGGTGCGGCCGGGCAGAGAGCGCGCAGATCTGAAAGAACGTGACCCCGATCACGAAACGCTCAGACTGCCGGCGCACATGTCGATAAGCGTGATGGATCCCCGGCCCCGTTCCGGGGGGTTCAGACGACCCGACCCTCTGCCCGAATCATGCCGAACCTAGCATCGCGGTCCATGAAAACCTCTCTTGCGCTGCTGATCGGCGCCCTGCTGCTGGGGGGCGCGGCCGCCGGCGGGCGAGCACAGCAGATCACCACGCTGTCCACCACCTCGAACCTGGTCCCGCAGGGCATCACGCTGCTGTCGCGCACGCCGCAGCTGGTGCTGCGGGTACGCGGCTCGCTGGTGCGCGGGGTCGGCCCGCGCATGACGGTGCGCCTGAACGGCCAGCCGCTCGGCACCGTCGCGGTCGACCACACCGACTGGCGCGACCATGCCTTCACCGTGCCGGCCCTGCTCGCCAGCGGCACGACGCTGGAGATCGTCTTCGACAACGACGCAGCGGCCGGCGGCGAGGACCGCAATCTCTTCATCGCCTCGGTCGGCCAGGGCAACACCCGCTTCCAGCCCGGCCCGCTGCAGTCGGTCTATGACCGCGGCGCCGGCGCGCTGGCCTTCGACGGCCGGGAGGTGTCAGCCGGCCGCAGCGATCTGCCCTGGGATGGCGCACTGCGCATCACCTGGCCCGAAAGCTATGCCCCGCTGGCCACCACCGCGCGCCTGCAGCGCCAGCAGGCCGCCCGGCTGCTGCAGCAGGCCAGCTTCGGCGCCCTGCCCGGCGAGATCGAGCAGCTCGCCGTCACCGGACTGCCCGCCTGGATCGACCGGCAGCTGGCCCTGCCGGCCTCGGCCGACTTCGTCGGCGCAGTCCAGGCCCGCTACGACCTCGGTCCGGAACACCGGCCGCGCGGCGCGCAATACCACCCGCACCAGGTCGGACACCATTTCTGGCGCCATGCCAGCCAGGCGCCGGACCAGCTGCGCGCGCGCACCGCCTTCGCGCTGCACCAGATCTTCATGGTCTCGCAGCATGACGACAGCCTGTGGCTGCATGCACGCGCCTACGCCAGCTATCTCGACCTGCTGAACCGCCAGGCCTTCGGCAATTTCCGCGACCTGATCGAGGAGATCGCGCTGTCGCCGGCGATGGGCCTGTACCTGTCGCACATGCGCAACCAGAAGGAAGACCCCACCCGCGGCCGCCTGCCCGACGAGAACTTCGCCCGCGAGCTGATGCAGCTCTTCACCATCGGCCTGCATGAGCTGCGACCGGACGGCAGCGTGGTGACCGACGCCAGCGGACGACCGGTCGAGACCTACGGCAATGCCGACGTGATGGCGCTGGCACGGGTCTTCACCGGCTACGGCTGGGCCTTCCCGGACAGCGAGCTGACCGAGGCAAAGCTGCGCGCCGGCTGGCCCGACTACAGCGCGGCCGGCGACCGGCGCATCGACCTGCAGCGCATGAAGGCCTATCCGGGACAGCACTCGCAGCTGGAGAAGCGCCTGTTCGCCGGCAAGCCCTGGGAGCGCAGCATCGCGGCCGGCGGCAGCGCCGCCAGCGACCTGAAGATCGCGCTCGACACCCTGTTCAACCATCCGAACGTCGGCCCCTTCATCGGCCGGCAGCTGATCCAGCGCCTGGTGCGCAGCGACCCCAGCCCGGCCTATGTGGGCCGCATCTCCGCGGTCTTCGCCAACAACGGCCGGGGCGTGCGCGGCGATCTGGGCGCGGTGGTGCGCGCCATCCTGCTCGACCCGGAGGCACGCAGCCTGCCGGCGGCCGGCACCGGCCACAAGCTGCGCGAGCCGGTGCTGCGGGTGGCGCAGTGGATGCGCGCCTTCGAGGCGCGTTCGCAGACCGGCCAGTTCCGCATCGATACCCAGATGGATGCCACCGGACAGCGGGTGATGATGTCGCCCTCGGTCTTCGGCTACTTCCGTCCGGGCCATGTGCCTGCCGGCACGGCGATGGGTGCGCAGAGCCGCACGCTGCCGGAGTTCCAGCTGGTCAGCGAGACCTCGACCGCGGCCTGGGCCAATCTGGCGCTGCACATGAGCGGCGCCGGCCTGGGCTGGACCGGCTCGAGCGCCGACGTGAGCGCGCGCTATGACGCGCTGGCCGAGCTGGCCGGCCGCGGCGATCTCGAGGGCGTCGTCGACCAGCTCGATCTGCGCCTGTTCGCCGGCGGCATGAGCGCCGGCCTGCGCCAGACCCTGATCGACACCATGGCCGATGTTCGCGGCCATGACGCGACCAGCCATCTGAACCGCGTGCGCGCGGCCGTGCTGTTCGCGCTGGCCTCGCACGAGTACCTGATCCAGCGCTGAAGCCGATCGGCCGGAGATTTCCGCATGAGTTCTTCATCCCCCTCTTCCCGCCGCGCCTTCCTGCGCACGCTCGGCCAGCTCGGGCTGCTGGGCGGCCCGGTGGCGGCGGCGCGACCGGCCTTCACGCTCGGCCTGGCCGGCCTGGGCGCGATGGCGGCGCAGTCGTCGAGCGCCGCGCAGCTCGACCGGCCCTATCGCGCGCTGGTCTGCCTGTTCATGAACGGCGGCAACGACGCGCACAACTGGCTGGTGCCGCTCGACAGCGCCGAGCATGCGGCCTACACCCGCGCGCGGGGCGATCTGGCGCTGCCGGCCAGCGCGCTGCTCGAGATCGCCAGCCGTAGCCAGCAGGCGGGCCGGCGCTTCGGCCTGGCGCGCGAGCTGCAGCCGCTGAGCACCTGGTACGGGCGCGGGCGCTGCGCCTTCGTCGCCAATGTCGGCCCGCTGAGCCAGCCGACCACGCTGGCCGATGTGCAGGCCGGCCGCGGACTGCCCGCCAAGCTCTACTCGCACAACGACCAGCAGGCGACCTGGCAATCCCTGCAGCCCGAAGGCATCGCACGCATCGGCTGGGGCGGCCGGATGGCCGACCTGCTGGCCTCGGCCAACCAGAACACGGTGCTGACCACGATTTCCGCCGCCGGCCAGGCGATCTTCCTGAACGGCAGCGGCGTGCAGCCCTACCAGATCGACCCGGAGGGCCTGGTCGACGTGCGTGCGCTGCAGTCCGGCGCCTGGCTGCACGGCAGCGCCGGCGCGCAGGCGCGGCTCGAGGCCCTGCTGCGCAGCAATGGCAGCACCGACCTGCAGGCCGAGCACGCCCGGGTGACCCGCCGGGCGCTCGACACCGCGGCGCAGCTGCGCGGTGCGCTGGCCGGCACGCCGGAGCTGCCGCTGGGCGCGGTCACGCTGACCGACGGCAGCCGGCTCGATCTGGCGAAGGATCCGCTGGCGCGCCAGCTGCGCATGGTCGCGCGGCTGATCGCCGCCGCACCGGCGCTCGGCCTGCGCCGCCAGGTCTTCATGGTCTCGATCGGCGGCTTCGACACCCATGCGCAGCAGGCGGCGCGCCATCCGCTGCTGGGCGCGCGGGTCGCGCATGCGGTCGATGCCTTCCTGAACGGCCTGCAGGGCCTGGGCCGGCTCGACGATGTGCTGCTGTTCAGCGCCAGCGACTTCGGCCGCACCCTCACCAGCAACGGCTCGGGCAGCGACCATGGCTGGGGCGGGCACCATTTCGTCGCGGGCGGCGGCATCCGGGGCGGCGACATTCTCGGCCGCTTTCCCACGGTCGCGCTGGGCACCAGCACCGATGTCGGCTCCGGCCGGCTGCTGCCGACCACCTCGCTGACCGAGTACGCCGCCTCGCTCGGGCGCTGGATGGGCCTGAGCCCCAGCGAGCTGCTGACGGTGCTGCCCGGACTGGAGCGCTTCGCCACCGCCGGGCCGGATCTGGGCGGAGGCTGAAGAAACTTCGCCTCGCTCTTCCATTTCGTGATCGGGATCAAGGAGAATGAGATTCATTCTTCTTTAGACTCCATTCAAGAGGAGTTCCCGACCATGAACCAGATCCCCAAGCACCCGCAACCGCACAAGCGTTCCTTCCTGCAGCTGTCCGCACTGGCGCTGCTGGCCCCGGCGGCGCTGCTGGCCTCGGCCCAGTCGGCACCGGCACCGGCGGCCACGACCACGGTCGATGCCGAGGCGGTGGTGCGCCACCACGCGGTGCTGGTCGAGGCGGTCTATGCCGACACGCTGGCCGCGGCGAAGACGCTGCAGGGCGAGATCGCCAGCTTCGTCGCCGCGCCGTCGGCCGAGGCGCTGGACAAGGCGCGCCAGGCCTGGCGCGCCGCGCGCGAGTTCTATGGCCAGACCGAGGCCTTCCGCTTCTACGGCGGCCCGATCGACGACGACCAGGGCCCGGAAGGTCGCCTGAACGCCTGGCCGCTCGATGAGGCCTATGTGGATGCGGTCGAGGGCAAGCCCCGCGCCGGCCTGGTCAACAACCCGAAGTTCCGCATCACCAAGGCCAGCCTGAGCCGGGCCAACGAGCGCGGCGGCGAGGAGAACATCAGCGCCGGCTGGCATGCGATCGAGTTCCTGCTGTGGGGCCAGGACCGCAGCGAGACCGGCCCGGGCGAGCGCTCGCCGGACGACTTCATCGACGGCCGTGCCCCGAATGCCGACCGCCGCCGCCAGTACCTGACGGTGGTGACCGAGCTGCTGATCGACGACCTGAGCTTCCTAGTGAACGCCTGGGCGCCGGGCGCGCGCAACTACCGCGCCCGCTTCGAGAAGGGCGGCCGCGAATCGGTGCGCAAGATGATCGTCGGCCTGGGCTCGCTGTCGCGCGGCGAACTCGCCGGCGAGCGCCTGGAAGTGGCGCTGAACTCGCAGGACCAGGAAGACGAGCATTCCTGCTTCTCCGACAACACCCACCGCGACGCGGTCACCAATGCGCTGGGCATCCAGAACGTCTGGCTGGGCCAGTATCGGCGCCGTGATGGCTCGCTGCTCCAGGGCCCGGGCCTGCGTGATCTGGTCGCCGCGAAGAAGCCCGAGCTGGCCGAGCGCACCACCACGCAGATCGCCGCCTCGGTGGCCGCTGCCGAAGCGATCCAGGCGCCCTTCGACCGCGAAATCGCCGGCGCCAAGGACGCACCGGGCCGGCTGCGGGTGCGCAAGACCATCGACAGCCTGGTGGCGCAGTCCAAGCTGCTGGTGGATGCGGCCGCAGCGGTCGGCATCACCAAGCTGACGCTGGTCCAGCCCTGAGCGCGCGGGAGAGAGCATGTCCTTCCTGCCGTCAGCCAGGTCCGCCCTGCCCCGGGTACGGACGATAGCCGCGGTCAGTCTCGTCGTTGCCGGTGTCGGCGGCCTGGGCTGGCTGCAGGCCGCCGAGGTCGAAGACCCGCTGGGCGAGCAGACCGGTGGCGCCACCACCGTGCCCGCCACCGGCCGCAACGCCTTCTCCTTCCCGCTGGCCACGCTCGACGACGAGGAGCGCACCCGCTTCGCGATCGGCAACTCCTTCTTCCGTCGCAACTGGGTGGAGGCTCCGGCCTCGACCACCGCGCGCGACGGCCTGGGGCCGCATTTCATCGCGCGCTCCTGCGGGGGCTGCCATGTACAGGACGGACGCGGCGCGCCGCCCGACCTGCGCCGGCGCCTCGGCGGCGAGCACGAGCCACCGGTGGCCCTGCTGATCCGGCTGTCGGTGCCGGGCATGGGCGAGCACGGCGGCGTGGTGCCCGATCCGGTCTACGGTGACCAGCTCGACAACGCGGCCGTCCAGGGCGTTCGGCCGGAAGGACGCGTCGTCATCCGCACCCGGCCGATCGCCGGCCGCTTCGCCGACGGCACCCGCTACACCCTGCGGCAGCCGGTCTACACGCTGACCGACCTGGCCTACGGGCCGCTGGCGCCGGGTGCGATGCTGAGCCCGCGCATCGCACCGCATCTGGCCGGCATCGGCCTGCTCGATGCGATCCCGCAGGCCGAGATCGAGCGCAATGCGGCCGAGCAGGCCGCCGCGCCCGGGCCGATCAAGGGTCAGGTCAACCGGGTCTGGGATGCCTTTGCGGGCGAGATGCGTGTCGGCCGCTTCGGCTGGAAGGCCAATGTGGCCACGCTGGCGCACCAGAGCGCCGGCGCCTTCCTGGGCGACATCGGCATCACCTCGACGCATTTCCCGTCGGAGGCCTGCACCCCGACCCAGAAGGACTGTCTGGACGCGCCGCACGGCGGCACGCCGGAGATCGACGACGAGACGCTCGCGCAGGTCATCTTCTACCAGGCCACGCTGGCACCGGCCGAGCGCCGCAACGCCCGCGATCCGCAGGTGCTGCGCGGCCAGGCGCTGTTCACGCAGGCGCAGTGCGCCACCTGTCACCGCCCGAGCTATCTGACCGGCGCCAGCCCCTTCCCGGCCCTGACCAGCCCGAAGACCGCCGGCCAGCGCATTCATCCCTACACCGACCTGCTGCTGCACGACATGGGCGAGCTGCTGGCCGACGGCCGACCCGACTTCGCCGCCAGCGGCCGGCAGTGGAAGACGCCGCCGCTGTGGGGCATCGGCCTGATCCGCGAGGTCAACGGCCACCAGCGCCTGCTGCATGACGGCCGCGCCGACGGCGTGCTGGAGGCCATCCTGTGGCACGGCGGCGAGGCCGAGGAGGCCAGGCAGCAGGTGCTGAAGATGAGCCGTGCCGAGCGCGAGGCGCTGGTGAAGTTCGTGGAGTCGCTGTGAATCCGGATCTGCTTGAAGTCCGTCGTCGCCAGCTTCTGCTGAGCCTGGGCGCCAGTCTGCTGGGCGCGCCGGTGATGGCAGCCGCGGCCGCGCCCGGGCCTGTCGTGGCGGTGCCTTTCTACGGTGCCGCGACCCTGCTGCGCATGCAGCGCCGCCATGCCTGGCTGCCGGCGGCACGCCAGTGGCGCGAGGCGGCCGAGGCGCTGGCGCGCCAGCTTGGCCAGGGCTGCAGCGGCGCGGCACGGGCCCCGGCACGGCTGGCCTGGGTCCGCACGATGCAGGCCTGGACCCAGGCCAGCGCGATCGCCACCGGCCCGCTGCTGCAGCGCCGCAGCAGCCGCTCGATCGATTTCCAGCCGACCCGGCCGCGGCTGATCATGCAGGCCGTGGAATCGCTGCGGGCGCAGTCGGGCCCGAGCGGTGCGCCACTGCCCCCCGATGCCGCCCGGCTGGAGCGCACCGGCAGTCCGGCACGCGGCCTGCCGGCGCTGGAATGGCTGCTGTGGGCGCCGGACGCGCCGACGGACGCCGCCGCCTGCGCCTGGGCACAGGGTCTGGCCGAGGAACTGGCCCGCGAGGCCGCAGCGGTCGAGGCCGACTGGCTGGCGCTGGATGCCCGCGACCGACAGGACAGCGCCGACCCGGACACCTCGACCGACGAAGAGGGCCTGCGCGCCGCCTTCGCCGAGTTCGTCAACCAGTGGCTCGGCGGCGTCGAGCTGCTGCGCTGGGCCGAGATCGAGCGCCCCTGGCGCGCCGGCCGCGAGGACAAGACCGGCTGGCCACGCCAGACCAGCGCCAGCACCGCGCAAGCCTGGCAGGCGCGCTGGGACCGTCTGCGGGCGCTGACGCTCTCGCCCGCGCAGGTGCCTGCGCCGGGAGAAGGTCTGGTGCCGATGGCGCTCTATCTGCGCAGCCTTGGACTGATGGCGCTGGCCGACCGGCTCGACGCCAGCACCCGCCAGGCCGACGCGTCGATGCGCGGCCTGAGCCCGTCGGCCGCGCCGGCGCGGCTGCAGCAGGTCACCCGCGCGCTGGCGCAGCTCAAGGGCCTGATCGAGGGCGACGTGGCCGCGGCGCTGCAGGTCAACATCGGCTTTTCCGACGCCGATGGCGACTGAAGCCGGCGCCGCTCTGACCCGGCGTTCGCTGCTGCTCGGCACGGTGCTGGGCGGCATGCTGCCGCGGACGAAGGTGCAGGCCGCGTCCCCATCGCATCACGGGCACTGGGTCAGCGCCTGGAACGATCAGGGTGGCCACCGCGTCGGCCTGCTGCAGCGAGCGGCAGACGGCTGGCGGGTGGCGGCCTCGATCGACGTGCCGACCCGCGCGCACGGCCTGACGGTGCTGCCCGACGGCAGCGTGATCGCGGTGGCGCGGCGGCCGGGCGACTGGCTGCTGCGCTGGTGGCCGTCGCTCGATGGCCGCCCGGCCCGCGCGCCCCGATGGCGGTGGGCGCCGGCCGGGCGGCAGTTCAACGGCCATGCGGTGCTGCACCCGGACGGCCGCCATCTGCTGCTGACCGCCACCGACACCGAGGCCGACGACGGCCTGGGCCGCGGCCTGCTGATGCGGATGCGCCTGGACGGGCTGGAGCCGGTCGCCGAGGCGCCGACGCTCGGCCGCGATCCGCACCAGCTGCAGATCGTGCCCGAGGCGAAGGCGAACGGCCTGCGGCTGTGGGTGGCCAACGGCGGCATCGCCAGCCGGCCGGAGACCGGGCGCGCCCGGCTGATCGATGCGCCGATGGATGCCTCGGTGGCGCTGTTCGAGCTGCAGGGCGCCGGCAACGCACTGCCCGCAGCGCCCGAGCGGCGCTGGACGCTCGCGGACCCGTGGCTGAGCCTGCGCCATCTGGCCTGGCACCCGGCTTCCGCGACGCTGGGCATCGCGATGCAGGCCGAGCATCCGCGACAGGCCGATCGGCGCGAGGCCCCGGTGCTGGCGCTGCTGCACGCACCGGTGGACATCGACCCCACGGCCACGCTGCGCACGCTGCCGGCCGGCGCCGGCCTTGATCTGGCCGGCTACGGCGGCGACATCGCCGCGACCGCCTCAGGCTTCAGCGTCAGCAGCCCGAAGACCGGCCGGATCGCGCACTGGCAGGCCGACGGGCGGTGGCTGGGCAGCCGGACGCTGGCCCAGGGCTGCGCGCTCGAGAGCGAGGCGGACGGCCAGCGCCTGCAGGCCGCCGGCGAGCGGCTCACGCTGGACGAGGCCGGTGCCATCGAGCCCCTGCCGGTCCAGCCCGACAACCACTGGCAGCGCTGGCCTCAGCCGCGCTGACGCCAAACGCCGAACGCCGGGCTTCAGCCAGCGAAGCGCGAGAACACCAGCGTCGCGTTGGTGCCGCCGAAGCCGAAGCTGTTCGACATCACGGTGTCGACGCGACCGTCGCGGCGCTCGCGCAGGATCGGCAGGCCTTCGGCGGCCGGATCCAGCGTCTCGATGTGGGCCGAGGCGGCCAGGAAGTCGTTCTGCAGCATCAGCAGCGAGTAGATCGCCTCCTGCACGCCGGCGGCGCCCAGCGAGTGCCCGGTGATCGACTTGGTCGAGCTGATGAAGGGGATCTCGTCGCCGAAGACCTGGCGCACCGCACCCAGCTCGGCCAGATCGCCCACCGGGGTGGAGGTGCCGTGGGCGTTGATGTAGTCGATCGGCGTCTTCACCGTCGACATCGCCTGCTGCATGCAGCGCATCGCGCCCTCACCCGACGGGGCCACCATGTCGTGGCCGTCGGAGGTGGCGCCGAAGCCCACCAGCTCGGCCAGGATGGTGGCGCCGCGCGCCTGCGCATGCTCCAGCGACTCCAGCACCAGCATGCCGCCGCCGCCGGCGATGACGAAGCCGTCGCGGCTGGCGTCGAAGGCACGCGAGGCGTTGGTGCCCGGCTCGTTGTACTTCGAGGACATCGCGCCCATCGCGTCGAACAGCAGCGACAGCTCCCAGCTCTCCTCCTCGCCGCCGCCGGCGAAGACCACGTCCTGCTGGCCCCAGGCGATCAGCTGCGCGGCATGGCCGATGCAGTGCGCGCTGGTGGCGCAGGCCGAGGTGATCGAGTAGTTGACGCCCTTGATGCCGAACGGGGTGGCCAGACAGGCCGACACGGTGCTGCCCATCGTGCGGGTGACCATGAAGGGGCCGACGCGCTTGATGCCCTTGGCGCGCAGCGTGTCGGCGGCCCAGACCTGGTTCAGGCTCGACGCCCCGCCTGAGCCGGCGACCAGGCCGGTGCGCGGGTTGGAGACCTGCTCCGGGGTCAGGCCCGACTGCGCGATGGCCTGCTGCATCGACAGGAAGGCGTAGGACGCGGCATCGCCCTGGAAGCGCAGGTCCCGGCGGTCGATCGCCGCCTCGAGGTCGATGGCCGGGCGGCCGCTGACCTGCGAGCGCATGCCCTTTTCCGCATAGACCGGGTTGAACTTCAGGCCGCTGCGCGCCTCGCGCAGGCTGGCGGTGACTTCCTCGGCGTTGTTGCCGATGCTGGAGACGATGCCCAGGCCAGTGACGACGACACGGCGCATGATCAGAAGTCCTGGGTCGAGGTGAACAGGCCGACCTTCAGGTCGGTGGCGGTATAGATCTCGCGGCCGTCGACGAACATCTGGCCGTCGGCGATGCCCATGACCAGCTTGCGCTCGATGACGCGCTTCAGGTGCAGGCGGTAGGTGACCTTCTGCGCGGTCGGCAGCACCTGACCGAAGAACTTGACCTCGCCGGAGCCCAGCGCACGCCCGCGCCCCGGGTTGCCGCGCCAGCCCAGCCAGAAGCCGACCAGCTGCCACATCGCGTCCAGGCCCAGGCAGCCGGGCATCACCGGATCGCCCTCGAAGTGGCAGCCGAAGAACCACAGGTCCGGGTTGATGTCGAGCTCGGCCTCGATCAGGCCCTTGCCGTGGTTGCCGCCGGTGTCGTCGATGCGGACGATGCGGTCCATCATCAGCATGTTGGGCAGCGGCAGTCGCGCGTTGCCCGGGCCGAACAGCTCGCCGCGGCCGCAGGCCAGCAGCTCTTCGCGGCTGTAGGCGTGACGACCCAGTTCTCGCTGGCTGGTGGTCGGGGGGGCAGAAGTCATGGTGGGGTCGGTGGAGCGGGTCATCGGACTCTTGCCCGCGAGGGCAAGAGAGAAGGGAAATCGCTGCGGGCGGCCCGGCGCTGCCGGACCTCGCAAAGTTCCCGATCTTATTACGCCCGCTGCCGACCGACCTGACACCCGGCTCCGGGTGGGGTCCCGGAGCGGGTCTGGGAAGGCGGTGAAAGGATCAGTCCGGCCTCAGGCGGCGCTGTCGGCCGCAGCCGCCTTGCGCAGGATGACGTAGAGCTGGTCCTTCAGATGCAGCTTCTCCTTCTTGAGCGTCTCGATCTCCTCATGGGTGCCGCCGACGATGTGGGCCTCCATGTTCTTGATCTTCTGGTCCAGCTCGTTGTGGCGGTCGAACAGGTTCACGAAGTGATGGTCGGTGGTCTTGAGCTGGGTGATCAGGTCGCGGTATTCGGGGAACATCGTTCGGACTCCTGGTGTGTGCGGTGAAGGGGGACGCCTCCAATCTAAGCCCGCGGCGACGGCTCAAACTCGATCCAGGTCAAGGTCTGCTCAGGTGCGGGG
>RRZU012584746.1_pt1 | contig 12026 bp, 10 predicted proteins | sample 2165561 | NCBI WGS metagenome assembly RRZU01 (sample SAMN10456909, study PRJNA506462) | wastewater metagenome | isolation source: wastewater sludge | place: USA: Moscow, Idaho | reverse complement strand
TATGATCCCTTATTGCTTGTCACAAAATTAGACGTTAGATAATAGACGCTAGTTGTTAGATTTCATTATTCCAACACAGAAACGCTGATAAACAGAGCAACACGGAGTTAGAAGTTGTGAGTCGTTAGTCGGAAACCGTAAAGCGGAATCTTTCATTTTTCATCCTTTCGTTTTTCATTTCTCCCGTCTTGCGTCGTGATACGTGATACTTGTGTCGTGATACGTATCCTGATCTAGTACCTATTCACAACCTCTACCACACTCTTTATCTCTGCGTCCGTCATCACAGGGCTCATTGGCAGGCTTATAACCTCCTCGTGTATGGCTTCGGTGATGGGGAAGCTTAGGCTGTTCCAGCTGGCGTAGGCATTCTGCTTATGCGGTGGAATTGGGTAGTGGATAACCGTTTGTATCCCGTTGCTGGTAAGGTATTCCTGAAACTCTACGCGGTTTTCTACCCTTACAACAAAGATATGGAATACGTGGTTGTTGCTACCATCCCAAGCAGGGAGGCTTACCTTAGGGTTCTTGATGTTTGCCAAATAGTAGCGGGCAACTTCTCTACGATGCTCGTTTTCGGCATCAAGTCCCTTAAGCTTAACGTCGAGTATGGCTGCCTGCATCTCGTCTAAGCGGCTGTTTACGCCTTGGTATATGTTGTGGTACTTCTTGTGCGATCCGTAGTTAGCCAAGGCTCTTATGCAGGAGGCAAGCTCGTCGTCGTTGGTGGTAACTGCACCCCCATCGCCAAGCGCTCCTAGGTTTTTACCAGGGTAGAACGAGTGTCCGGCGGCATCACCAAGGTTGCCTGCCCTATTGCCATTGGCAAGCATTGCCCCGTGCGATTGGGCGCTATCCTCAATAACCTTAAGGTTATGCTTTTGGGCAATTTGGTTTAGCTGCTCCATTTCCGATAGCTGTCCGTACAGATGAACGGTAAGAATGGCCTTCGTTTTTGGGGTAATGTGCTCCTCTACCTTAGCTGGATCGAGGTTAAAGGTTTTAGCATCGGGTTCTACCAGCACAGGAACAAGGTTATTAGCCGATATGGAAAGTATAGAGGCTATGTAGGTATTGGCTGGAACAATAACCTCGTCGCCATCGGACATTATGCCTAGCTCCTTATATGCCCTAAGGATAAGGATAAGCGCATCGAGCCCATTGGCAACGCCAATACAGTGCTTTGTTCCGCAGTATGCAGCGTAATTCTTTTCAAAACGGCTTACCGATTCGCCGTGTATATACCAACCCGAATCGAATACATCGTTCATGGCCTTCTTTATCTCGGCCTCGTGCAGCTGGTTGACCTTAAGCAGGTCTAGAAACTTTATCATTGCTAGTGTTTTGTATCACAATAAAAAGATGAAAAAAAGAATGAAAGATGAAAAAACACAGCATTACGCTTCACGTTTGAGCCGATATCTCGATCACAAATTTTCTTGTTCACGGTTCTCGCATCTCGCATCACAATTCTTCTGTCCACGAATTCCGCGTCGATTTTTAGTGCCCTTGGAATTAGTCTTTTAGTTTTCTCACAAACTTTGCAGGATTGCCCACCCAAAGCTCTTCTGCAGGAATATCCTTGGTAACAACGCTGCCGGCGCCAACCATTGCTTTCTTTCCAATGGTTACTCCTCCCAAAATGATGGCTCCAGCGCCTACCGATGCGCCATCTTCGATGGTAATACGCTGAAACGATTCGGGGTACTGTTTCGAGCGAGGATACTTGTCGTTGGTAAAGGTGACGTTTGGACCTAGAAATACGTCATTACCAACGGTTATGCCATCCCAGAGGTAAATACCCGATTTTACCGTAACGTTGTTACCTATGGTAACATCATTCTCAATAAACGTATGGCAGTTGATGTTACAGTTAGAGCCAATAGTTGCTCCCTTAAGGATAACGGCATACTGCCAGATGAGGGTATCATCGCCAATATTCGATGTTTGTACATCGGCTGTAGGATGTATTTTGACCGCCATTTTGCTTATTCGTTTATGTACTTAAGGTAATCCTCGTAGGTTCTAATGTAGTCCGATTCGGCGTAACGGTGCGATGTTAGAACTAAGCACACAGCACCCGACGAGAAGTTTATTTCCGAAGCCCATAATCCTGGAGGAATATGTAGCCCTTGGTAGGGACGGTTAAGCTGAATAAGCCTTTGAGTACGACCATCGTCGAGCAGTACCTCGAAGGCACCGCTGGCAGCAACCAAAAATTGATGACACTCCTTATGTGCATGTGCACCACGCGATTCGCCACCGGGGATATCGTAGATGTAGAATACCCTTTTTACATCAAATGGAAGATCAATTCCATTCTCGATAATCGAAATGTTGCCTTCTCTCCTACTATTCTTTTTGATCTGTACGATGGAGCTGTCCCAAACTGTTACCTTTTTACCCATTGGTTAGCTGTAAATACTGGTTGTAGTCTCTTATATAGTCGTCGGCATTGTAGGTTGTGCTCGAAAGCACAAGGGCTACCGAGTTGGTCGAGAAGTTTTCCATATGCCTCCAAATGCCGTGAGGTACGTAAAGGCCGTAGTACGAGCGATTCAACGAAAAGCGTTTTTCCTGCTTCCCGTCGGTTACTACCACGTCAAGACTCCCGGAAAGTGCAATGATTAACTCTTCTTGCTCCTTAAACGCATGTCCACCACGCTGTTCGCCACCTGGTACATCGTAAATCCAGTAGGTGCGCATAATGGTAAAAGGGATATGCCTGTCACCTTCGAGAAATGAAAGGTTTCCTCTTTCGTCGAGTATTTTAGGTAAGTCTACTATTCGAACGCTTTCGAGCATTTTATTTCTGATTATTGTTCAAAGTTGAGATATTTAATTCAAAGAGCAAAACAGATTATATAGAAATAAGACATAAGTATCAAGTAGTAAACTTAGTCTTGATGCTTATGTCTTGTATCTTGCGCCTTTTATGCTAATTCTCGTAGTATTCGCTCTGGTAGTTCTTGCTGTACCTGTAGTGTTACTTGCTGTAGCTGGTGTAGCTTTTCTTCGAATCGAAGTCGTTAACTACCAGCGCCAGCTTGCTGCCTAGGTAGGAGTGCAGCTCCTTACAGTACTCTACCACATCTTTAGGCGAAACACCCATTCGGGTTATAAAAAGCACTAGATCAACTTTTTCGAATATAATTCGGGCATCGGTAACTATGCCAACGGGTGGAGTATCAATAATAATGCAGTCGAACTGTTCGCGTGCTTCCGCCAAAAACTGCTCCATACGGGAGGAGCCAATCAGCTCCGAAGGATTTGGTGGAATTGGCCCCGAAACGGCAATCCATAGGTTTGATACAGAAGTGGGCTTATATGCTTTTTCGAAAGAGTTCTGCTCGCTAAGGTAGCCGCTCATGCCATAGTGGTTGGTCGATTCGAAAACCTTCTGAATCTTTGGCTTGCGGAGATCTAGGCCAACCAAAAGAGTTCGCTTTCCAGATAGCGCATATATTGCAGCAAGGTTGCTCGCACAGAAGGTTTTGCCCTCTCCGCTAATAAGCGAGGTAGTGAGCAGTGTCATGCATTTTTTACCATGGGCAACGTAGTTGATGTTGGTACGCAAGGTACGGAACGATTCGGATAGCCTCGATTTGGGACGTTCTATTACGGGAATATCAACGGGAAGCTGCGAGTGGTCGAGGGTTGCGAGCATCGACACCTCTGGTAGCTTACCGGTTAGATCTTTTACGGTGCGAATCTTATTGTCGAAGTAGTCGCGTAGGATTATTACAATTAGCGGAATGAGCAGTCCAAGGATAAATCCAAGCGCATAGTTCATCTTGGGTTTGGGTTGCTTAAGCTCTGCGTTTATGGCAAGGGCCGGATCTACAATCTTACAATCGGAGATGTTGGATGCCTTTGCAATGGATGCCTCAGATTTTTTTTCGAGCAGGTAGGTGTACATCTTATCGAGCAGGTCGTACATCTTGGTTTTATTGATAAGCATCTGTTCGTTGATGGGTAGCGACGAAATGTTTGACTCAATTTTTCTTACCTGCGCATTGATGTCGTCGTTGGTTATATTATTGGTAGCAATAAGGCTGTTTACCTTTTCCATCAGCGCGTTCTTGGTGTTACGAATTCTCGCCTCGAGCTGCTGCATGGCTGGGTTGTTCTGCTTTACGCTCATTTTCATATTCTCGCGCTCGGTGCTAAGCTGCGATAGCTCATTGAGCTGGTTGATAAGCTGCATATCGTTTATTCCTAATGTATAGGGAGCAACAATATCGGAGTAGCTATCCCTCTTTTGGAGGTAGTTTTTTAGGTAGGCGTAGTAGCGTTGGTTTATCTCTACTGTGGCTTTACTGGTTTGAAGGTTTTTTAGGTTGTCCAGCAGCATACTCGATTCCTTATCGATATCGAGTATTCGGTTGTTCATTCTAAAGTTTCGAAGCTGTACTTCTGCGCGTTGCAGCGAGTCGCGCATTCCGAATAGCTGGTTATCAATAAAGTCAATCGTATTTTTCGCTATTTGATTCTTTTCCTCAAGCCCTTGACGGATGTAAACCTCTACCAGCTTATTAAGATATTCTGCCTCCTGATCGGCTGATTGTCCTGTTGTAGACAGAGATATGAGTGAGGCATTCTTATCAACCAAATTTACCTTTACCTTGTTGCGGTATACGTTGGCGAGCTCATTTAAGTCGTTTCGGGTAATAATGTAGGTTTGCCCAGCTAACTCCTTCTCGCTGTAGCTGGCGGTAGGTATAACGGTAAAGCTAAAGTTATCTATAATAACCTTTTGGCCTATGGTTTTGGGATCAGAAAAGTCTCCATTGTTAACCTTTGCGGTAAAGGTTTTACCATCGGTAAACTCGATGGTGATGCTAGTTCCATGGGGGTTGTTGTAGGAGGTGTCGTAGGCTATGCGGAAAGGAATATTTTTGTATACAACATTCTGCTTAAATCCGCTCTTTCCTAGCTGCTTATAGGTAGTATGAAAGCTATCGAGCTCTTTTACCGTATTGTAGGCAATGGTATACGACTTTATGATGCCTATTTCGTTCTGGATACTTTTGGTGTTATTAACTAGGCTTAGTTCGCTAAGAAGCGCTTCGGCTCCGGTATTTGCCCTATTCTTATCATCGCGAATAAGTATGGTAGAGTCTACCTGATACACGTTGTGCGTTGTTCGGGTAACTACGTAAGCCAGTCCAAAGCATACCGCTAGCGATATAACAAACCAGTACCAGTAGCGAAGTACAAGGTTTACATACTTTTTAAAATCGAGGGTTTCCTCGGCCAGCAGCTGCTCTATTTCTCTTGAATCCATGTGGGTTATCGAATGTAGTTAAGTAGGAGAACTAAGGTAGATATTGATGTTAAGAATATTGAGTAGGTAGGAATATTCATTTGGGTAGTTTTCCCTTTTCGGGGATCAACAATAACCACATCGCCCGGTTGTAGGTTGTATCCAGGATTGGTTAGGAGCGATCGGGAGTTTAAGTCGACCGCTATGGTCGTATTCTCGCCTTTGATGTTACGAACAATGGTTACCTTTTGTCGGTCTGCAAAGTCGGTCATATCGCCAGCTTGCGCAATTGCTTCAAGGATGGAGAGCCTGTCGTGGTAGTTGGTAATTACGGTTGGCTTTTTTACCTCGCCAATTACGGCAACTCTAAAGCTCATAAGCTTAACAACAACAACGGCGTCGTTAATGTACTCCAGCGCCTTTTTCTTAACGGAGGAGGTGAACTCGTTAATGGTTTTGCCCGCAGCATCTATTTTACCAATAAGCGGCACCTCTACGTAACCTGAATCGTTTACTGAGTAGGTATTTATGTAAACGCCTACATCGCTATTGAGCATACTTCCCATAGTGTTAGGGGTGGTGTTGCTGTTGCTAAATAGGGCGTTAATCTCCTTGTTAAGCGTACTGGTAATTTGGATGTAGATCTCGTCTTTGGGCGATATACGGTAATCCTCTTGTTGTGCTTTTGGTAGAGTAGCGGCGCTCTGACTCTTCAGATAGAGCAGCTGGCTATGCTTATTGCATGAGGTTGCTACTACTAAAAGTAGCAGTAAGGTCACAAATGTCAATCCTTTACGCATACGTATAATGTTTCGGATGTAAAAATAGCTTTTTATATTATTGGTAAAATAGAAAAAAGAGCAGTTGAGGAATCAACCGCTCTTTATTATGTTAAAAAAGAGGTAAATTAGCTTAACTCAGACCAAGCAAGCGCCGCTGCACCAAGTACGGCTGCGTTTTTATCGTTGAGCTCCGAAAGAAGAACCTTAATCTTATTCTTGTAAATGATACAGATATTCTCTTCCATGTATCTTTTGGTTGGTTCCAGAATAAGGTTTCCTGCCTTTGCCAGACCTCCAAAAAGGAAGAATGCTTCTGGAGTAGAGAAAGCTGTAAAATCGGCAAGCGCTTGTCCAAGCTTTTTCCCGGTTTCCTCAAAAGCCATAAGGGCAAGTTTGTCTCCTGCAACGGCCTCTTTATAAATCATCTCGGATGTAAGATCGTTGTAGGTAAATGCGCGAAGCGTGCTTGGTATATTCTCGTTTGCAAGAAGTTCGAAAACAGTTCGCTTAATACCAGTAGCCGATGCGTAAGCCTCTAAGCAGCCATTACGGCCACAGCCGCACTTACGGCCTCCCTTTTCGATAATTACGTGTCCAAGCTCTCCGGCATTTCCATCGTATCCGTGAACCATTTGACCGTTAACAACAACGCCGCTGCCCAATCCGGTTCCAAGGGTAATAACGATGAAATCCTTCATTCCTTTGGCTCCACCATAAACCATTTCGCCAACTGCTGCCGCGTTGGCATCGTTGGTAAGAACTGCAGTTTTATCGTTGCCAAAGAGTTCCTTCATTTTTCCCACAACATCTACGTTGCCGCTCCAGCTAAGGTTTACCGCATTTTCGATGTGTCCGGTATAGTAGTTGCCGTTAGGCGCACCAATGCCTATGCCTGTGAGCTCTATTTCACCATCCCGCTCTTTCAACGTTTGCATAATTGCATCGTGAATAGATTGAGCCCAATCGTTAAAAGTGGGGTATGCCTGTGTTGGAATAGAACCTTCGCCGTAGAAATTTCCATCTTTATCTACAATACCAAATACGGTATTTGTTCCTCCAACATCAATGCCAACAACAACGCTCTTCATTAAAATAGGTAATTATAGGTTCATTTTAAGCGGCGTCTAAGATACAAATTCTAAGTATTTATTTTTGGTAGACTTGTACCAACAGCTTTTTTTATGATTAATTGTGTGCTAAAGCTCTATACTATGAAGGTGTTATGCGTCAACTACATATTCTAGGGTCTCGAGGGTTAGTATTCTTTACTACGATTGATAAAATACTTACTTTTGAGGACTAAAATAGAAGTTGATGTCGATACGAGTAGAGGGAGTTACCAAGCTTTACGGCGATCAGGTTGCGCTGAACGGTGTATCTTTTAGCATACCATCCAACCAGGTTGTTGGTTTTCTTGGCCCTAATGGGGCAGGTAAGTCTACGATGATGAAAATTCTTACGGGCTATATTCCGCCAACATCGGGTAAGGCCTTTGTAGATGGTATTGATGTGCTGCTCAACCCAATTGAGGCAAAGCGTATAATTGGCTATTTGCCCGAGAATAATCCTTTATACTACGATTTTTACGTTAAGGAATACCTCGAATTTGTTGGTAGTATATATAAGGTAGAAAAACTTAAGGCTCGAGTTGCTGAGGTGATCGATATTACCGGCATTGGCTACGAGCAAAATAAGAAGATAGGCTCGCTATCAAAAGGGTATAAGCAGCGTGTTGGACTAGCCCAGGCGTTAGTGCACAACCCAAGCGTACTGATTCTCGATGAGCCAACTTCTGGGCTAGATCCTAACCAGATTGTAGAAATTCGTTCTCTAATTGAGCAAATTGGTCGCGAAAAAACCGTAATGCTTTCGACGCACATTATGCAGGAGGTTGAGGCTATATGTCAGAACATCATTATTATAGATAAGGGGGATATCGTTGCAAACGGCTCAACCAAAGAGATTGCAAGTTTGGCACTTGATTCGAAGATGGTAACCGTGGAATTCGCGGAAGTGCCAAGCGCTGATATTGTAGATGAACTGAGGATGTTTGGTAGGATAGTTAAGCATGAGGGCGCTGTCTTTACGATCAACTCTGCTGATAATGTTGATATTAGGCCTAAATTGTTTAACTTTGCAGTTGCTAACGGATTGAGCATCGTTCAGCTGCAGGAGCATGAGGCGCATCTCGAAAGCGTATTCCGTTCGCTCACAGGTAAAAAGGATATGTAACAATTAAAGAAAATAGAATACGATGAATGAACAAAGCCAGGTAAAATCGACAAGCAAGGTGCTGATAGGTGTAATAGCAGCCCTTGTTGTAGCCGTTGTGGTTTTAGGTATCATGTATATGAACCAGATGAACCAATCGAAGAGTACGCAGGCACAGCTAACGCAGGAGAAGGACTCTATTGAGGCTAACCTGACCCGAATGGTAAGCGAGTATAAGAATCTTAAAACGAGCAACGACACCATTAATACGCAACTTCTTGGCGAGCGTGCAAAGGTTGAGGGTCTTCTTGGTGAGCTACGTCGCGTAAAGTCTGTAAACTACGAGCAAATAAAGCAGTACCAGAGCGAGCTGGGAACCCTTCGTGCGGTAATGCGTAGCTATATCACACAGATAGACTCGCTGAATACCCTAAACCAAGCCCTAATCGCTGAGAATATTGATGTAAAAAAGAACTACTCGAGCGAGAAGGCCAAGAATCAACAGCTTACAGAGCAAAATACGGCATTGAATACGCAGGTTGCTAAGGGCTCTATTATTAAAGCTCGCGGAACAAAGGCAACACCTATTAATGCACGTGGTAAGGAAATGACACGTGCTAGCCGTGTGGAGAAGGTGAAGGTGTGCTTTACCCTTGTTGAAAATAGCATTGCAAAGGCTGGCATTAAGGTAGTTTACCTCCGTATTACAAGCCCAGAGGGATATCTTTTAGCGCAGAGTCAAGCCGATGTGTTTAATGCTGGAGGAGAGAATCTCGTTTACTCGGCAAAACGCGAGGTAGACTATCAGAATCAGGATGTTGATATGTGTATCTTCTACGATACCCGAGGAGAACTTAAAGCAGGAACCTATTCGGCTGCTATTTTCCTAGAAGGAACCCAGATAGGAACAACACAGTTTATCCTAAAGTAGGGGGTTTAGGCAACGAAAAAAAAATGAGGCTGTTACTAACAGCCTCATTTTTTTTTGGTACAATTCAACAGAAAAAGATGTTAGATAACATCTTTAAAGGAGTGGTGTAATGGTTTTTATTCTATATTTGCTTGTTTTTCGCCTTTTTTAAAAGGCTGGAAACATGATCGTTATTTGAATAACACACGTTTAACTAAAGACTTGTTGATGGAGACATCATTCATAAAAGAGTTTGAACGCACGATTAGGGAAAATTGGGAACGGAAAGCTTTAACGGACTATAAAGGTGAGACGTACTACTACAAAGATGTAGCTCGTAGAATCGAGAAGATACACCTTATCTTCGATCGTTGCGGGGTCGAAAAGGGCGATAAAATCGCTCTTGTAGGCAAGAACTCATCGAACTGGGCAATAACCTTTATTGCAACAGTATCCTACGGAGCGGTGATTGTTCCCATCCTTCACGAGTTTAAGATTGACAATATTCAGCACATCATAAACCATTCTGAGGCAAAGGTGGTTTTTGCGGGTGATTCGTACATCGATCAGTTCGATGAAAAGGAGATGCCTCAGCTCAATGCAATTGTCAACTTATCCGATTTCAGCATAGTATTTGATGCTTTCAACAAAGAGATTGAGCACCTTACCAGCAAGGTTAACGAGCTTTATAGCGAAAAGTATCCTAATGGCCTAAGGGCATCGGATATCTCCTACGAAGCAGAAGAGAGTGCCGAAAGCCTCTGCCTTTTGAACTATACCTCGGGTACTACAGGATTCTCTAAGGGGGTTATGCTGCCCTACCGAAGTCTAATGGCTAACTATCTATTCGCTAAAGATGTGCTGAACATAGAAAAAGGCGAAAAGGTAGTATCCTTGCTTCCCTTAGCACACGCCTACGGTGCTGCTTTCGAGTTTATCTACGAATTCTTGGAGGGTGTCGAAATCGTGTTCCTTACCAAGAACCTATCTCCAAAGATAATCCTCGATGCCTTTGCCGATGTAAAACCTCGTATTATTCTTTTGGTTCCGCTTATCCTCGAAAAGATCTATAAGAAGGAGATTCTTCCGAAGATTTCGACGCCTACCATGAAGGCTTTACTTGCTGTTCCTGGCCTTCGATCGATTATCTATAAGGCAATAAACAAGAAAATTACGGGCTTATTTGGCGGTAACTTTATAGAGGTAATTATTGGGGGAGCAGCGCTTAATCCAGAGGTTGATGCTTTCCTCAAAAAGATCGGTTTCCGCTATACTGTAGGCTATGGGATGACTGAGTGTGGTCCTATTATTGCCTATGCGCCTTTCGACGATACTCGTATCGCTTCGTGTGGAAAGATCGTTAAGAGGCTTCAGCTTAAGATTGATTCGGTTGATCCGTACAACGTACCGGGCGAGATTATGGTGAAGGGCGAAAACGTGATGCTTGGCTACTATAAGAACGAGGAGGCAACGGATGCTGTTATCGAGCAGGATGGCTGGATGCACACCGGAGACCTTGCTGTTGTAGATCGCGAAGGATTTATCTACATAAAAGGCCGCAGCAAGAATATGATCCTTGGGCCTTCGGGGCAGAATATCTATCCCGAGGAGATTGAAAACAAGCTGAACAACCTTCCTTTTGTTAGCGAATCGCTGGTTGTTGAGAGCAACTCGCGCCTTGTAGCTCTGGTATTTCCGGATGTTGATGCTGCAAAGAGCCAGGGCATAAACGAGGAAGAGCTGCATAGCCATTTCGAAAAGAAGCGGCACGAAATCAACAAGCAGCTGCCTGCGTTTTGCCAGATCTCTGCGCTAAAGCTGCGCGACGAAGAGTTTGAGAAAACGCCTAAGAAGAGCATAAAACGCTTCCTTTATCAGGTTGAAGCATAATCTTTAAAGCCTCCACAATGTTGGGGGCTTTTCTTTTTGAGCTGCGATATGTGATGTGAGATGTGTGATATTTGAGCTGCGAAAACGGATGGATTTGCTAATTCCTCTCGGTAATTAAAGAGGCAACTACACGGAAAATCTAATATCTTGCGTCTAATATCCAACGTCAACTTTTGCCGCTATGCTCGATTTTAAGATTAAGGTATTCTATTCTGCTGCTACATCGCTTAGCTTTACCCGGGCTGCACACGATAACCACATATCGCAACCTGCGGTAAGCAAGGCTATTCGGCAGCTCGAGCAGCAGCTGGGGCACTCTCTTTTCGAGCGAAACGGAAGCCGATTGGCCCTAACCTCTGCCGGGGTGCTCTATAGGGAGCATGTAGAGAAGGTAATCCTCGAAGAGAAGCAGCTGCTCTTCGATTTGGGTATGCTTACCAACCAGCATATGGGATCGTTTACGCTTGGCGCCTCTACCACCATTTCGCAGTACATCATCCCTAAAATACTGCTGCAGTTTAGCGGTAACTACCCGAAGCTGGAGGTTAAGCTGCTAAGCGGTAACACCAACGATATAGAGCAGGCGGCGCTTGCTAAAACCATCGACTTGGGTATTGTGGAAGGGCTTACCCACCGGAGCGGGTTGCGCTACATCCCTTTTAGGGAGGATAGGTTGAGGGTGGTGTGCCACCGTTCGAACCCGCTATACTCGCGTGGGAGCATTACCCTTGAGCTGCTTAAGACGCAGCCGCTTATTCTTAGGGAGAACGGTTCGGGTACGCTGGAGGTTATCGAGCATTCGTTGAGGGGGTGCGGCATGCGCATTAGCGACCTGAACGTGAAGCTCTACCTTGGCAGCACCGAGAGCATAAAGAATGCCCTTGAGGCGGGAACCTGCATTGCCATCCTATCGGAGGAGACCATTAAGAATGAGCTGCGTGACGGGTCGTTTAGGCTGCTACAGCTG
>RRZU011706448.1_pt1 | contig 12026 bp, 8 predicted proteins | sample 2165561 | NCBI WGS metagenome assembly RRZU01 (sample SAMN10456909, study PRJNA506462) | wastewater metagenome | isolation source: wastewater sludge | place: USA: Moscow, Idaho | reverse complement strand
TTTGTTGATCAAACATCTGTTATTGACATTGGCACTGGTGGCGGTTTTCCTGGTATTCCGTTAGCTATATTGTTTCCTAACGTACAGTTTCATTTAGTTGATTCAATAGGTAAAAAAATTAAAGTAGGAACTGAAGTTTCGAATGCTATTGACTTAAAAAACATAGTGTTGAAACACGAGCGTGTACAGGAAGAAAAAGCAAAATTTGATTTTGTGGTGAGTCGGGCGGTAATGCCACTCGACGACTTAGTGAAACTTGTGAAAAAAAATATTGCATCTCAGGCTAAAAATGCAATGCCAAACGGACTTATATGTCTGAAAGGTGGTGAGTTACATCACGAAATACTTCCATATAAAAATATTGCAGATACATACGAAATCAGTGATTATTTCAGAGAAGAATTTTTTAAAACCAAGAAAGTGGTTTATGTGCCGATGTAAAAGATATAAGAACAAAGATAAAATACTACTAATTAATACATTGCCCCCAAAAACATATGACAATTAAGACATTTACATTCAGTCCGTTTCAGGAAAATACATATCTCGTTTTCGATGAAACTCACGAGGCTGTTTTGATTGATGCCGGTTGTTTCAATGAGAACGAACAAAATCAATTAAAAAACTATATTCAGGAGAATAATCTGAATTTAAAACGTTTGCTAAACACGCATTTACACCTTGATCATCAGTTTGGAAATCGTTTTGTGACAGAAACTTACGGTATAAAACCTGAAGCTGCTAAGGAAGACGAATTTTTGATTGACCGAATGCCGAATCAGGCTAGAATGTTTGGTTTGCCATTTAGTGGTGAGGCTCAGACACTTGGAGCTCATATTATAGATAATCAGGAATTTAATGTAGGAAATATGAAGTTTAAAGCCCTGCATGTGCCCGGACATTCGCCCGGAAGTATGGCTTTTTACTTTGAAAATGAAGGCGTTTTGTTTGCCGGCGATGTGCTTTTCAATGGATCGATCGGGAGAACGGATCTTGAGCAGGGCGATTATGCCACATTAATACGTGCTATTCAAAACAGGTTACTGCCCCTACCCGACTCTACTGTGGTTTATTCAGGACATGGGCCAACCACTACTATTGGAAATGAAAAAGTAAATAATCCGTATTTATAGTATACAAATTAAAAAGTCCTGAATTCAAATTCAGGACTTTTTAATTATTTGGTTTTCAGTAACTCTTCGAGTTTAATAAGTTCATCACGTAGTTGAGCTGCTTCCAGAAATTCAAGCTTCTTAGCAGCATCTTGCATGGCTTTCTTAGTGCGCGCAATGGCTTTTTCAAGAGCCGCTTTCGACATATATTGAACCACAGGATCGGCTGCAATATCAGGACGGTGTTCAGCTTCAACATATGCCTGTTCCTGTTTGCTGAGCGCACTTCGCTCACCTTTTACAATAGCCTGAGGTGTAATTCCATGTTTTTCGTTGTATGCAAGCTGTTTTTCGCGACGACGATTAGTTTCGTTGATGGTTTTTTCCATACTGTCAGTAATCTTATCGGCATACATTATTACCTTGCCATTCAGATTTCGGGCAGCACGTCCCGCCGTTTGAGTGAGTGAGCGGTGTGAACGCAGGAAACCTTCTTTGTCAGCATCCAGAATCGCAACCAACGAAACTTCGGGAAGGTCGAGTCCCTCACGCAAAAGATTCACTCCGATTAATACGTCATAAATACCCCGACGCAGGTCTTCCATAATCTGAACACGATCAAGTGTATCCACATCCGAGTGAATATAATTGCAGCGAACACCCATTTTAGCCAGGTAATCAGTAAGCTCTTCGGCCATGCGTTTAGTCAGTGTAGTTACCAACACACGTTCTTCTTTTTCAACACGTTGCTGTATTTCTTCGAGCAAGTCATCAATCTGATTCAGACTTGGACGTACATCGATTATCGGATCGAGCAATCCGGTAGGACGAATGAGCTGATCGATCACAATTCCTTCTGAATTTTGAAGTTCGTAATCGGCCGGAGTAGCACTTACATAGATGGTTTGAGGTGTTAGTTTTTCAAATTCCTCGAATTGTAGTGGACGATTGTCGCGTGCTGCCGGAAGACGAAAACCGTATTCTACCAGATTCAGTTTTCGGGCTGCATCACCACCGTACACGGCTCTTATTTGCGGAATTGTCACGTGGCTTTCGTCGATTACCATTAAATAATCCTTCGGAAAATAATCGAGCAGGCAGAAAGGACGACTACCGGGAGGTCTGCCATCGAAGTAGCGCGAATAATTCTCAATTCCGGAGCAATATCCGAGTTCCTTAATCATCTCCAGATCGTAATTTACCCTTTCGTAAATACGTTTGGCTTCGTAGTTTTTCCCAACCGACTGAAAGTACTCTACCTGTAGTTGCAAATCATTTTCGATGTGCGAAATAGCCTGAGCAATACGTTCTTTGGTAGTAACAAAGATACTTGCCGGGTAAATTTTATATGCATCGAAATGTTCCATTACATTCAGATTTACCGGATCGAGCGTGAGTATTTCATCAATTTCGTCGCCCCAGAAAACGACCCGCAAAACAAAATCACTGTAAGCCAGATAAATATCAACAGTATCACCTTTTACCCTGAAATTTCCACGGTTTAGCTCAATCTCGTTTCGCGAATACAAACTATCCACCAGATTTCTCAGGAAAGCATTGCGGACAAATTTCTGTCCTCTGTGTATTTCTATTACGTTGCTGGTGAAATCTTCCGGATTACCAATACCGTAAAGACACGACACCGAAGAAACCACCAACACATCTCTCCTACCCGACAATAAAGCTGAAGTTGTTGATAATCTGAGTTTTTCTATTTCCTGATTAATAGAAAGGTCTTTTTCAATATATGTATCGGAAACAGGAAGATATGCTTCGGGTTGATAATAATCATAGTACGAAACAAAATATTCAACAGCATTATCGGGGAAAAAAGCTTTGAATTCGCTGTATAACTGTGCGGCAAGTGTCTTGTTATGACTCAGCACAAGTGTTGGTCTGTTCACCTGATTCACCACATTGGCTACAGTAAATGTTTTTCCCGAACCGGTTACTCCAAGCAAAGTCTGAAAAGGAATGCCCGAGTTGAGCCCATCCACCAGTTGTCTGATGGCTTCGGGTTGATCGCCGGTTGGTTTGTAGGGAGATGTAAGTTTAAAAGGCATTACAGACTACAGTTTGAAAGATTTTTACGAAAGCGTGAAATTCGGGTTATTGTTCCGCTTGAGGCATTACAATTGCAAGAATAATGTAAAGCAGAAGTCCCGGAAACCCGGCTGAAAAGAATGAAAGAAGTACATAAGCAATTCTTACCAATGTTGGATCAAAGTCAAAATACTCAGCAATACCGGCACAAACGCCTGATATCATTTTGTTTTGGGAGCGCCTTAATTTCTTTTGCATATAAATTTGAATTATAAATAAGTTTACAAAGTAACAAAAAAGCTTTCAAAAAATGAAATCCAAAGGTGATTCGTATGAGTCTGTAACAATTAATTTTTTCAGAAAAAAATTGTATCTTTGCAGTCCGGATTTAAAAATACCGATGATCATTTATAATCAGCAAATTACAATATAAAATATGGCAAAAGAACTAACACCGAGAAGCGAAAATTATTCTCAATGGTACAACGACCTTGTTATTAAAGCCGATCTGGCCGAAAATTCGGCAGTTCGTGGTTGTATGGTTATTAAACCTTACGGATATGCAATATGGGAAAAAATGCAGGCGGAACTAGACCGCATGTTTAAGGAAACCGGACATGTAAACGCATATTTTCCGTTGTTTATCCCCAAGTCGTTTTTGAGTAAGGAAGCCGATCACGTGGAAGGATTTGCCAAAGAATGTGCAGTGGTTACACACTATCGTCTTAAAAACAGTCCCGATGGAAAAGGTGTGGTTGTGGATCCCGAAGCCAAACTCGAAGAAGAACTTATTGTACGTCCTACTTCCGAAACAATTATCTGGAGTACATATAAAAACTGGATTCAGTCGTATCGTGATCTTCCAATTCTGGTAAATCAGTGGGCAAATGTGGTTCGCTGGGAAATGCGTACACGCTTATTCCTTCGCACAGCTGAGTTCTTGTGGCAGGAAGGTCACACAGCACATGCTACCGAAGAAGAAGCAATGACTGAAGCCAAACAAATGCTTGAAGTATATGCTACTTTTGCCGAAAACTTTATGGCTGTACCTGTGCTCAAAGGAGTGAAATCTGCCAACGAACGTTTTGCCGGAGCTTTGGAAACATTTTGTATAGAAGCACTTATGCAGGATGGAAAAGCACTTCAGGCCGGAACTTCACACTTCCTTGGTCAGAATTTTGCAAAAGCTTTCGATGTAACTTTTGTGGATAAAAACAACAAACAGGAATATGTCTGGGCAACTTCTTGGGGTGTGTCAACACGCCTTATGGGTGCACTTATCATGACACATTCTGATGACAATGGTTTGGTTCTTCCTCCAAAACTTGCTCCTTTCCAGGTAGTTATAGTTCCGATTTATAAAAATGAGGAACAACTTTCGGCTATCAGCGAAAAAGTAAACGAGTTACTGCCTAAACTGAAAGCTTTGGGTATTTCAGTAAAATTCGATAACAACGATACTAAAAAACCAGGTTGGAAATTTGCAGAATACGAATTAAAAGGTGTTCCTGTGCGTTTGGCGATGGGTGCGCGTGACCTTGAAAACGGAACAGTTGAAGTAGCCCGTCGCGATACATTAAGTAAAGAAACTGTATCGCTGGAAGGTATCGAAAACTATATCGCTCAGTTGCTCGAAGATATTCAACAGAATATTTACAAGAAAGCTTTTGATTACCGTGCTTCTGTGACCCGCGAAGTAAATTCTTACGATGAGTTTAAGGTAGAAATTGAAAAAGGCGGATTTTTGCTTTGTCATTGGGATGGAACACCCGAAACTGAGGAAAAAATTAAAGAAGATACAAAAGCAACAATTCGCTGTATCCCTATCGCCGGAGATAAAACTCCCGGAGTTTGTATGGTTACCGGAAAACCTTCGGCAGGTCGTGTGGTTTTTGCAAGAGCGTATTAAAACTCTATTTGAAGATTTGAAGATTTGAAAATTCACCATCGCAGACAGATTCTGAAAATTTGATGATTATTGAATAACGAAATCAGTTTTTGCGAATTGCTGATAATTAAATATTTAAATGTTTTTATGTTCGTATAAAAGTAAGGAGATGCTATTCAGCATCTCCTTTTTTTATGTTATAGGCTGTGAATATAGAATCGTATTTATAATTGTTGATAACTTTTCTTTGTCGTTGTTAAATAATAAATGAATAAACAGTAGGAAAACCCATTAAAATTTATAACCTTTGTGAAATTATATTCTTAAAATATTGTACAAACTTTAATTTAAACATTATGGAATTTCTCACTGATCTTGACCCGCTGCTTCGAACGTTCTGGTTTGTAGCTATACCTGCCACGGTGATTTTTGCCATTCAAACGATTATGACCTTTATAGGTGTCGATTCCTCGGAAGGACTTGAGGCCGATTTCGACAGTAATCTTGATGGTGGCGATGCGCCTTTCCAACTTTTTTCCTTTCGAAATCTGATAAACTTTCTGCTGGGATTTGGCTGGACCGGAGTTTCATTTTATAATCTTATCCCGAGTAAAATTATACTGATAGTGACTGCTGTTTTGGTTGGTGCACTTTTCGTGTATGTTTTCTTTCTCGTAATCACTCAATTAATGAAACTTAGCGAAAATGCAAGTTTTAAAATTGAAGAAACAAAAAATAAGACTGCTGAAGTGTACCTTACAATTCCCGGAAATATGGAAGGAAAAGGAAAAGTGCTGATCAGTGTAAGAGGATCTGTCAGAGAGCTTGAAGCTATGACAAAAGGCGAAAAAATATCGTCAGGTTCTGCTGTAAAAATTCTAAGCATCGAAAATGAAAGTATACTACTCGTTGAAAAAATCTGAATAAATAATACTAACTAATAATCAAAAATTTATGATTTCACCAATTTACATTATCATTATTCTGGCGGTGGTTGTGTTTGTAACTATTTCGGCACTTGTGTCACGTTACAAACGATGTCCATCTGATAAAATTCTTGTCGTTTACGGAAGAACCGGAGGAACTTCGGCCAAGTGTATTCACGGAGGAGGCGCATTTATATGGCCTGTTATTCAGGACTATGCGTATCTTGATCTTCGCCCTCTTTCTATCGAAGCCAATCTGACAAACGCCCTTAGCCGTCAGAACATTCGTGTGGATGTTCCCTGTCGTTTTACGATTGCAATTTCAACTGAACACGAAAATATGAATTCTGCAGCTGAACGTTTGCTTGGTCTTAATGCCGAACAAATTCAGGATTTGGCAAAGGATATCCTTTTTGGTCAGTTGCGTTTGGTAATTGCTACTATGACTATTGAGGAAATCAACTCTGACCGTGATAAATTTTTGGATAACATTTCAAAAAACGTGGACAGTGAGTTGAAAAAAATTGGTTTGAAGCTGATAAACGTAAACGTAACCGATATTAAAGACGAGTCGGGATACATTGAAGCTTTGGGAAAAGAAGCAGCTGCAAAAGCTATCAACGAAGCAAAAATTTCGGTTGCCGAACAGGAAAAAATCGGTGAAACCGGAAAAGCACTTGCCGATCGTGAAAAAGATACGCAAATTGCAGAAACACATCGTGATAGAGACGTAAAAATAGCTATTACTCAGAAAGACAGAGAAGTAAGCATTGCTCAGGCAATGAAAGATGAGTCGATTGGTAAAGCCGAGGCTGAAAAAGATACCCGCATTAAAACTTCAGAGGCTAATGCATTGGCTATCAAGGGAGAAAATGAAGCGAAGATATCTATTGCACAATCAGATGCGGCCCGTCGCGAAAAAGAAGCTGAAGCGCTGAAAATTGCGATTGCTTCGGAAAAAGTACAACAGGCCAAAGCGCTCGAAGAATCATATCATGCTGAGCAGGCAGCTGAAAATGCCCGTGCGGAACGTGAAAGATCAACTCAAAATGCCAATATTGTGGTTCCTGCGGAAATTGCCAAACAACGTGCTATTATTGAAGCTCAGGCTGAAGCTGAAAGAACGCGTGTTCAGGCCAAAGGGGAAGCGGATGCTATTTTCGCTAAAATGGAGGCTGAAGCAAAAGGTTTGTACGAAATACTTACCAAACAGGCCGAAGGTTACAAAGAAGTTGTGGGTGCAGCCGGTGGCGATCCAACTCAGGCATTCCAGTTATTGCTTATCGAAAAGCTTCCTGAGCTTGTAAAAACTCAGGTTGAAGCAGTGAAAAACATAAAAATTGATAAAATTACTGTTTGGGATTCGGGTAACGGAGCTGAAAACGGAAACACTACCACAGCCAATTTTGTGTCGGGTATGATGAAAACTGTACCTCCGTTGAATGATCTTTTCAACATGGCCGGATTAAATCTTCCTACTTATCTTAAAGGTCCGAAAGAAGAAACTTCGAATGAAGGAGATAAGGCTGAAGTTTCAGCTGAAAAATAACTGATATTTAATTCTGATATAAAATGAAAGACCGGATTCAGCATGAAAACTGAATCCGGTCTTTTTTCTGTGATTTTGTATTTAGTATCAGAATTATTTCTTTTTTTGATTTGCTTTGTTGTACAGAAATCGTTTGATTTTTTGTGAAGCTGTTTTTTCAAAAGGCTCATCCATGATATCAACGCGGTTAATTTGTGAAGCTCTGTTGAGTTTGGCATTCAGTTCTTTTGTAAAATGCTGTTTCCATTCCACGTACTTCTCTTTTTTCTCCTCAAACACAGACTTTAAGTGTGACAAGTTTTTCTCGATAGCTTCAAGATCAAGAATTACTTTTGCCACCAGATATCCATCTTCTTCAACTACAAGTGATTCAACCACATATTGAGTATTATTAATAACAGATTCGATATCCTCCGGATAAATATTTTCGCCACTTGCCCCGACAATTGTATTTTTCATTCGACCTCTGATAAAAAGGCGTTTCTTTGAATCGAATTTGCCAAAATCGCCTGTACGAAACCAGCCATCTGCAGTAAGTACTTCTTCTGTAGCTTCAGGATTTTTATAATAGCCAACCATTACGTTAGGACCTTTTGCCCAGATTTCTCCCACTCCTTTTTTGTCAGGTTCGTTTATTTTTAGCTCCACACCTTCCATTGCATAGCCTGTAGATTGCAATTTTGTTTGATGAGGTGCTGCTCCGGCTAATAAAGGTGCTGTTTCGGTAAGTCCGTAGCCAATAGCATATGGAAATCGTGCTTCTTTTAGGAAACGCTCAACGCGTGAATCGAGTTTTGCTCCACCGATGCCAAAAAATTTCAATCGGCCACCAAAAGTCTGATAGAGTTTTTTGCCTGCAATCCGGTGAATTAAAACCCTGAAAAGCGAAGTTTTATATATCATTCTGGTAAATTTTGATTTTGCAAATTTTGCCTGAATCTGACTTTTATACAATTTCTCCATAATTAGTGGCACCGACAACATCATGGTAGGCTTTATTTTGCCCATTGCAGGAATAAGTGAAGCTGCTGTTGGTGGTTTTTCCAGATAATATATTGATGCTCCGTACATTAAAGGATAAAGCATTCCGATGGAGTTTTCGTAAGTGTGCGATAGAGGTAAAAACGACAGGAATATATCATGCTCGTTTATTGGAAAAACAGTGTACGACTGCATGGCCACGAAAGTAATGTTTTTCTGTGTAAGCACAACTCCTTTCGATCGCCCTGTTGTTCCTGATGTATAGATAATTGCAGCAATATCTTCTTCTTTTACTTCAATGTCATTCAGATTTTCGGGTTTTGCTGCTGTAATTTCCCCCTGAATTATTGAGAAATCGTCCACCAGAATTTTTGCTTTTAAATCAGGCAGCTCAAGTCCATCTGTTTTCGATTTTAATCGATCGCTCACAAAAAGTACCTTAGATTCAGAATGTAATAAAACATTTTCAACTTCAGCACGTGTGAAGTCAGGTAAAATGGGTACAATTACCAATCCCCTCGCTACCACAGCGAAATATGCAACTACCCAGTTTGGCATATTCTGACAGTATAATGCAACATTATCGCCGGGTTGAAGTCCAAAGCTATAAAGTAAACCGGCCATTTCATTAATTTTAGCTCCAAGTTCGGCATATTTCATTGTGGCATTACCTTCAACAAATGAAACTGCTGTGTTACCGGAAAAATGCGTGGTCGAATAGTCGATAAGTGACTTTAAAGTAAGTGGATTTGGAGTAATCTTTTTGTACATCGAAATAACTTTTTTTTACATTTTTTTATTTGTGTACAAATATAGCAATTTCTAATTATTTACTGCACAATTGTCACTTTTATGTGCAATTTATTTCCGATATTTTATTTATTTTATTGAAAAACAGATTTGTAAAAATAAAAAACCGGATAGTTTTTATATACTATCCGGTTTATCTGGTTAATTAAAAATCATTATTTATCAAGTCCTTCGTAATAATTAATATAAGCTTTGTTGACAAGGCGGTTACCTCCCGGAGTAGGATAATTGCCTGTGAAATACCAATCGCCTTTATGATTCGGACAAGCTTCATGTAATCCGTCGATGGTTTGATACACCAGTTCCACCGGACAATCTACCTCAGCTGGAGTTAACATTCTGGCTATTTCTGCCGAAATTTCATTCTGAGTAAACGGCTCATAAATTTCAGTTACGTAATTTTTAATCTGCTCTTTCGGTAGATTTTCCTGTAATTTGCATTTCCGGTACACCTCGTCGATAATATTCTGATGTCCAGTTGATTTAAGCAAGCTAATTGCAGCTCTGAAAGCACAGAACTCACCCATTCGCGCCATATCGATACCATAATAGTCGGGAAAACGCACTTGTGGAGACGAAGATACAATGACAATTTTTTTAGGTTCAAGACGATTCAGAATTTTCAGAATACTCTGTTTAAGCGTCGTCCCGCGAACAATCGAATCGTCAATTGCAACCAGATTATCAACTTTGTTTCGGCGAATGGAGCCATAAGTAATGTCGTACACGTGAGTGGCAAGGTCGTCACGCTCGTTATTGGTGGAAATGAATGTACGAAGTTTAATGTCTTTTATAAGCACTTTTTCTGTACGCGGTGCTTTGCCTGTATATGCTTTTATGCCATCAATCATACCATAAAATGCCACTTCGGCAGTATTTGGTATAAATGAAAATACAGTGTTTTCTATTTCATTATCAACGGCTTTCAGAATATCTTTACTGAGCGATTCTCCTAATTTTTTTCGTTCTTTGTAAATGTCAATATCACTACCGCGAGAAAAATAAATTCTTTCAAAAGAACATTTAGCCGGATTTGGATCAGCTTCACGAATGGTTTCAAATTTTACCGAACCATTTTTTTTGATGATAAGCGCCTGACCGGGAAGAAGTTCATGCACATCTTCTTCTTTTACATTCATAGCGGTCTGTATAACAGGACGTTCGGAAGCAGTCACCACAATTTCGTCGCTTATATAATAAAATGCAGGGCGAATGCCTTTCGGATCACGAAAAACAAACGAATCACCATGACCCAACATACCGCAAATGGCATAACCTCCATCCCAAAGTTTCTCAGATTTACGAATGAATGAAGCAATACGCAGATTTTCCTCAATTTTCTGAGTTATTTGTTTGTCATTTGTATAACGTTGTTTCAGAAGATCGTATTCTTTCTGTACTTCCTTGTCGAGCGTAAATCCAAGAGATTCGAGCATCAGAAACGTATCGCCTTTGTCTCGAGGGTGTTGACCTTTAAGTGTCAGATGATCAAAGAGCTCATCCACATTAGTTAGGTTGAAATTTCCGGCCAGAACCATGGTACGATTTTTCCAGTTATGACGGCGGAGGAAAGGATGTACATACGATAATCCGCTCTTTCCGGTGGTGCTGTAGCGAAGATGTCCGAGATACAGTTCGGCTGCAAAGGGTAAATCGGCCTTAGCTTTTTCAACAGAATGTAAAACTTCGTGTCCGGCAAGTTTCATCGTGTTGTTTATTCCTGCAAAAATTTCCTGAATTGCATTTTTACCTTCGAATCTTTCACGCCAGATATATTCCTCGCCCGGAGGAACATCGAGTTTGACTGTAGCCAGGCCGGCTCCCTCCTGCCCTCTGTTGTGCTGTTTTTCCATGAGCAGATACATTTTTTGCAAACCATACTGCCATGTTCCGTATTTTTCCTGATAATAATCCAAAGGCTTAAGAAGCCTTACCATTGCAATTCCACACATTTTTTTTCCTTAATTTGAGATTTGCGTATTTTTAGCTTATAAATATTTCTATAAAAATGCACTATTAAATGAAAAACCCCCGCGCTCAGAATTTGATACGAAGGGGTTTTATTCTTATTCCACTGTTACCGATTTAGCCAGATTTCGCGGCTGATCCACGTCGCAACCTTTCACTACAGCAATATGATAAGCCATTAACTGTAAGGGTATTGCTGCTAATAAAGGCACCAAACATTCTTCTGTATCCGGTATGCTAATGGTGTAATCTGAAAGACTTTTAACCACCACATCACCTTCAGTTACAATCGAAATAATTTTTCCTTTTCGTGCTTTTATTTCCTGAATATTGCTCACTACTTTTTCATACATACCAGCACTTGGAGCAATGACTACTACAGGCATTTCGTGGCTGATAAGTGCAATCGGTCCGTGTTTCATTTCGGCTGCCGGATAACCTTCGGCATGAATGTACGATATTTCTTTCAACTTCAGCGCTCCTTCGAGGGCTACAGGAAAATTATATCCACGTCCCAGATATATAAAGTTTTGAGCGTATGTAAATGTTTTAGCAAATTGTGCAATTGCATCATTCTGCGTCAACAGCGTTTTCATTTTTTCCGGAATTCGTCCCAGTTCCTGTACAATATTTAAATACCTGTCCTGAGGAAGTGTTCCTTTTTCGCGTCCGATCATCAAAGCCAGCATAGTAAGCACAGTAACCTGAGCTGTAAATGCTTTGGTCGAAGCCACACCAATTTCGGGTCC
>RRZU013157314.1_pt1 | contig 12027 bp, 10 predicted proteins | sample 2165561 | NCBI WGS metagenome assembly RRZU01 (sample SAMN10456909, study PRJNA506462) | wastewater metagenome | isolation source: wastewater sludge | place: USA: Moscow, Idaho | reverse complement strand
GGCCGAAAGTCACGCCCGCCACGGACGCACCCGATCCGTCCTCGGCGCCGGAGGAACCCCTCCGGGAGGCCGCGGCCGACGAGCGGCCCGTTCCCGGCTATCGCTCGGACGAGCCGGAAGCCTGGTTCGCCGAAGAGCCGATCGTGCTGGCACCCTCCCTGGATCCTTCCCCGGAGGACCCGCTCGCCGATCAGGACGTCAACGGCGATGACGCTGCGGACGCGTCCCCGCGACGCGCCGATGTGCCCGCAGCCGAGCCTGGCCCGGGCCAGTTGCGGGACAACTCCGACCCGGAGGCCTGGTTCGTGGAGCATCCCGTACCTGCCGCTCCGGTCGCAGCCGCAGCCGAGGACGACTGGGCCGCGGAGGCGTCTGTCGGTGACGACGCGGACGTCCCCGAGGGCGCCCCGGAGCCCGATGACGAGGCCGCAGGCGACCGAGACCCCGACGCGGACGCCCCCGACGAGGTCACGTGGCCGCAGGGCCCCGACGACGAGGCGCTCCCGGGGAGCGATCCCGAGGAAGAGGCGCTCCCGGGGAGCGATCCCGAGGAAGCCGACGCCGTCCCGGCCGAGGACACCCCAGGCCCCGCCGACGCCGCTGAGCCGGTCGAGACCGTCGCCACAACGGAGGCCGCGGAGCCGTCGTCCCCTGAGCCCGGCCAGAACCAGAATCAGCCCTCGCCGGCCGGAACCCTTCCCGATGAACCCGCCGAGATCGCGGACCTGAAACGCCAACTCCTCGCCATGGAGCGGGAGTTGGCGCGGCTGGAGGGGGGCGCCGTGAGCGCCTGGGACGCGACCGTCCCGCACCTCGAGCAGCGCATCGAGCAACTCCAACGCGACAACGCCGATCTGCAGTCCGCCCTCCGGCGCGCCCTGGACGACCTGCAGACCAGCGCCCACGAAGTCGGCTCGCTCCGACACACCCTCAGCGAACAGCGAACCCTTCTCGACGACGGTGAACAGCCATGACAACGGTATTGGTGGACGAGGCCGACTATCCGATCGGCATCGAAGGCATCACGAAATCCTTCGGCGCGGTGGACGTGCTGCGCGGGGTCGACCTGGAACTGCGCCCCGGCGAGATCATGGGACTGGTCGGCCGTAACGGTGTCGGCAAGTCCACCCTGGCCGCCGTCCTGGCCGGGACGCTGCAGGCCGACGCAGGCGTCGCCCAGTACGCGGGGACGCCCCTGGAGCCGTGGCAGGTCAGCATCATCGAGCAGCAACTGCGGCTCGACCCGACCATGAGCGTCGCCGAGGCACTGTTTCGCCAGTCCGAGGTGCAGCACCTGCCCGACGCCGAAGTCCAGGCGGCCGCCCGCCGGGCCCTCATCGAGGCAGGCATCGCCTTGGACCCCGAGGATCGACTCGGCGACCTGCAGGAGTCCGACCGCCGCCTCGTCGAGGTGGTGCGCCTGCTCGCCGACCCGCGCCAGCTCATGATCATCGATGAGGTCAGCACCACCTTCAACGCGCGCGAGACCGAAGATCTCCGCTTCGCGGCCAGGCGGGCCACCGGAGGGCATCGATCAATCCTGTTCATCACCCACCGCCTCGAGGAAGCCCTGGAGCTGTGCGACCGCGTCGCCGTCATGCGGGACGGCTTGGTCGTCGAGGTGGTCAGTTCGCTGACCGCGACGCCGGAGTCCCTCAGCGAGGCCATGTTCGGGCGCGTCGTGGAACTGCGCCCGCGCAACGCCCAGGTCAGCAAGAAGAACCTCCTGTCGGTCACCGGCCTGGACGCGGGGGGCGCCCTGCCGGTCTCCTTCGATCTCCACGAGGGCGAGGTGCTGGGGCTGTGCGGGGCGCGGGACTCCGGCGTCGACACGCTGATCCACGCGCTCACCGGGGACGCTCCCCGCGTCGTGGGCAGCATCGCGCTGGGCGGGGAGCAGGTCACCATCGCGTCCCCGAGGGACGCCTCCCGGTTGCGGCTCGGCGTCCTGGCGGGCGCGGCCGATCAGGGCAGCGACACCTACTTCGCCCGGAACCTGATGATGCTCGACGATCCGTCGGAGGAGGACTACGACGCCAACGTGGAGGACACCGCGGCGATCCTGCTGGCCTTCCGCGAGGCGGACGCTCACGCCAGCAAGCTGTTCAACCGGCCCGCCCTTTCCGTCGGCCAGCGACGCTGGCGGCAGCTGCGGGAACTCGCCGCCGAACACTCCCGCCTGCTCATCCTCATCGAACCCACGCGGGGCATGGACCTGTCCGCGCGCGAAGAGTTCACCGCCCTTCTCGACGAGGTGACCGGCCGCGGCGTCGGCGTCCTCCTGCTGGCCTCTGACGAGGCAGAACTTCACCTGCTGAGCGACCGGCTCCTCGTGATGGCGAACGGCCAGGTCGAGGCCGAATGGAACCCGATCGACGTGTCGGTCGAGCAACTCGCCGAGGTGACCCGCGGCGACTGGCCACCCGCAGTGTGATCGTGCGGGCGTGGCCGCGCCCGGCGATCGTCACCGCCATGACCTAGGGTGGCCGACATGGGGGCAGCTGGTGATCGAGACGCCCAGGCGGGGCGGTCGGGCTGGTGGCCCGTCTTCCTCCTGCTCGTGCTCGCGTTGACCCTCGGTGGGTTCTGGGCCGTCAACCGGTCCGGAGCGGGGCAGGCGTCCCCGGCCGGGGGCGGCACCACCGTCTCCCCCTCCCCGTCGATCCCGCCGATCGCCCGACAGCAGGTATGGACGTCCGACACCCGGGCGTCCGGGGTGTACCTGCTTAACACCATCGCCGCCGAACCGGCCCTCCCCGCGCCCCACACCGTCCGGTACGTGGTGAAGGTGGAGGACACCACCCAGGTCGCCCCCGACGAGGCCGCCGCCGAGATCCAGCGCATCCTCGACGACCCACGCGGCTGGGCTGGCTACGGCAAACGCAACTTCACCCTCGTCACGGACGAGGCCGCCGCCGACCTGACCGTCTATCTCACGTCCCCGTCGACCACCCACGAGCTGTGCAAACCCACCGACGTCGGCTTCGCCTGGAACTGCAGTGACGAGAAGCGGGTCGTGCTCAACTCCGACCGCTGGCGGTTCATGACGCCCACGTACGACGATCTGGGCGCCTACCGCGCCTACCTCGTCAACCACGAGGTCGGCAGCTTCCTCGGCCAAGGCGTGGCCACCTGCCCCAAACCCGGCGCCAACGCTCCCGTGATGATGCAGCAGGGGATCGATCTGGGCGGCTGCCTGCCCAACGCCTGGCCGCGCGACGCCGACTGACCGCGCGCGCCGTGCCCTAGGCTCGCATCGTGATCACCATCCTGTCCCCGGCCAAATCGCTGGACTTCACCTCCACGCCGGCGACACGCGCGTTCACCGAACCCCGGCTGCTTTCGGACTCCCAGGAACTCATCGCCGACCTGCGCAGACTCAGCGTCTCTGACGTCGCCGGACTGATGCACATCTCGGACGAACTCGCCGCCCTCAACGCGCAGCGCTACGCCGACTTCGCGGTGCCGTTCACCCGAGCCAACGCCCGGCAAGCGATCCTCGCGTTCGACGGAGACGTTTACCAGGGGCTCGACGCCCCTGCCAGCTTCACCACCCGCGACTACACCGAGGCGCAGAAGACCCTACGGATCCTGTCCGGGCTGTACGGCGTCCTGCGTCCGCTGGACCTCATGCAGCCCTACCGGCTCGAGATGGGCACCCGACTGCGCACCGCGCGCGGTTCCTCCCTGTACGACTTCTGGGCCGGGACACCGACCCGTCTGCTCAGCGAGGACCTGGCGGCCTCGCCGGGGGCGGATGTGCTGGTCAATCTGGCCTCCGACGAGTACGCCAAGGTGGTCCGCCCGCGCGAGTTGGGCGTCCCGATCGTCAGCCCGCGGTTCCTGGACACCGACGCCCGCGGACGCCGCAGCATCGTGTCCTTCTACGCCAAACGCGCCCGCGGTGCGATGGCGGCGTGGATCGTGCGCGCACGGGTGCGCTCGCGCTCCCGGCTCAGCGCCTTCGACGCACTCGGCTACCGCTTCGATGCGCAGGCCTCCAGCGAGGCCGTCCCGGTGTTCGTCCGGAGCTTTGAGGACCGGCCCGTCCCGGCGTCCGCCGCAGGAGGCGTCCCTCGGGGCTGACACCGCCCCCGCGGCAATCTGGGCGGGGCGGGGAACTCGGGTGCCGGGCCTCTCGATCAGGAGGACGGTGCGGCGTCCCCGGCTGGACGGGCCTGCGGGGGAGCGTGGACGATCCCCCCGTTGGGGAGTTCGAACCAGTCGACGTCGCGGGGTCCCTTGCCACGCAGCATCGCCATCGCCACCTGGATGACGTGCCCGTGGGTGACCAGCACGAGGCGTCCGGGGTGAGCCTGCATGAGTCGGGGAAGCGTCTCGGCGAGGCGGCCGTACAGGTCCGCGACCGATTCGCCGTTGCCCCAGCGGATCTCGTTGATGTGTCCGGTCCCGCCGGCGCTGCTGCTCGTCAACTCGGAGAACAGCTGGCCCTCCATGTCTCCGAAGAACTGCTCGCGTAGCCCGGCGTCCAGGAACAGGGGCACGGCGAGGGCGTCCTGGATGATCTCGGCGGTCACGCGTGCCCGCTGCAGATCCGAGGCGACGAGGGCGACCGGCCTGGGCTCGGCGGCGAGCAGCGAGGCGGCCGTCGCAGCCTGGGTGTGGCCCAGCGGCGTCAGGGGGCTGTCCCAGTGGCCGACGACGCGGCCCTGGGCGTTGCCGACGCATTGGCCATGTCGGACGAACGTGATGGCGTGCGGTTGGAGCACGTGTTCAGCCTAGCGACAGGTAAGGTGCCGGGGTGCGCGTGTTGGTGACCGGAGGCGTCCGAAGCGGAAAGTCGAGCCATGCCGAGAGGCTGCTCGCCGACGAGGCGGCGGTGACCTACGTCACGCCGGGGTATCCGGCCGACCCGCAGGCGGACCCGGAATGGGCGGCCCGGGTGGCCGCGCATCAGGCTTCGCGTCCGGCGTCCTGGACGACCCTGGAGACCGTCGATGTCGCGCACGCCCTGCGGGTGACGCGCGGCCCGGTGCTCGTGGACTGCCTGGGCACGTGGCTGACACGGCAGCTCGACGCCGTCGGCTGGGAGTCCCCGCGGGACCGGATCCGCCGCGAACTGGGGGAGCGCACCGCCGAGTTGGCCGATGCCGTTGCCGGGCATCCGGGTCCTGTGGTGATCGTCACCAACGAGGTCGGCTGGGGCGTGGTGCCGGAGCACCGTTCGGGACGGCTGTTCACCGACCAACTCGGGTGGACCAACCAGGCGGTCGCCCGCAGCGTCGACGACGTGATCCTGGTTGTGGCAGGCCGAACCCTCCACCTCTGACGCACCCTCCACCTCTGACGCCGAGGACTGAGCCCCACCCCGCCGAAGACTGGGTTTCACGGCGCCGAGGACTGAACCCCACCCCGCCGAGGACTGAACCCCACCCCGCCGAGGACTGGGTTTCACGGCGCCGAGGACTGAACCTCGCACTGCTGAGGACTGGCGTCTGGGCACAGACCAGTGCAGCAAGTCGTGGAGGGGCGCCGCCTCAGTCCTCGGCGGCTTAGGCCCAGTCCTCGGCGGGTGCAGGCTCAGTCCTCGGCGGGTGCAGCCTCAGTCCTCGGCGGGTGTCCCGGTGGGACGGGCGGGTCAGGTCATGGAGAGGGCGAGGAGGAGGCCCAGGGTGGCGGCCTCCACGAGGGCTCCCAGGACGTCGCCCGTGATGCCTCCCAGGCGCTGGAGGGCTCGTACCAGGACGCCGACAGCGGCCAGGCCGCCGAGCAGGAGGGCCAACGGCCAGCCCCACCAGGGCACAGCCGGACCGGCGAGGCCAGCCAGGACGCCGACGAGGACGCCCACCGCGAGGTTGACCGCCACCGTGACACCCAGCAGCCACGTCGGGACCGCGCCGGCCATCGCCTGCCCGAGCCCGTCGTGGCGGGCGGCGGGCACCAGCGAAGCGCACCCCAGAGCCAGCGCGAGCCGCCCGGAGGCCAGTGCCAACCCGGCGAGCGCCCAGCCCGCCGGACGCGTCAGCAGGTCCCCCAGCAGCACCGCCTGAGCGCCGTAGACGAGCACCAGCGTCACGGCGCCCATCGGCCCCACGTTGCCCAGCCGCATGATCTCCAGGGCGCGCTCGCGGGCACGCCCCGATCCGATGCCGTCGGCGGTGTCGGCCAGCCCATCGGCGTGAATGGCGCGCGTCGCCCACGACAGCGCTCCGATCGTCAGGAAGCCGGCGGCGGTCGCCGGGACGCCGAGCAGCACGAGGACCCAGCCGGTGAGCGCGCACGCCAGCGTCAGCGGCAGCACCACCAGCCACGCGCCGGCCATCGCGACGCGGGCGACGGCGGCGTCCACGCGCAGCGGCGCGGGGCCGGGGATCGCGGTGAGCGTCCCCCATGCCAGCCGGACGCCGTCGCGCAGCGCACCTCCGGTGTCGTCGCGGGGCGCGTCATCGGTCTCGTCGCGCGGGTCAGGGCCGTCGTTGGGCTGCTCCCCACGGGTCTCGTCGTGCGGCGCGTTCACCGCGACCCTCCTGCTGCGAGGGATGCCGCAGGACGGCGAACGGGATGGGGCCGTCCCCAGCCTCCCGCACCCGGACGCCGCGAGGAATGCCACGCCGCCCCCGGGCCGGGGGCGCACCGCCGCACGCCCAGGGTCACGACAGGTCCGCCAGGGCGGCGATCTCACGCAGCGCCGCGCCGGACGCCTCGAGGACGGGGACGGCCAGGACGGCGCCGGTGCCCTCGCCGAGCCGCAGGCCAAGATCGAGGATCGGCGTCAGGCCGAGGCGACGCTGGGCCAAGGCACAGCCGGGCTCAGTGGAGACGTGACCGGCGACCATCCAGGCCGAGGCGCCCGGCGCGAGTTCCTCCGCCATGAGGGCTTCGGCGCTGGCGATCAGGCCGTCCACGACGACGGGGACGCCGCGCCGCACCGCGCCGATCATGAAGCCGGTCGCGGCGGCGATGTCGGCCGACCCGAGGGCGGCGAGGCGCTGCCGCGGATCGGTGGCGCGGGCGCCGACCCGGTCCAGGGCGGCGTCGATGGCTGCGGCCTTGCGGGCCAGGCCGTCGGCGTCGACGCCCGTTCCGGATCCGGCGACGTCACCGCCGCGCAGGCCGAGCGTGGCGGCGACCAACGCCGCCGAGGGCGTGGTGTTGCCGATGCCGAGATCCCCGGCGATGAGGAGCTGGGCGCCGTCGGCGATCGCTTCGGCGGCAATCTGGTCGCCGGCGGCGAGCGCGGCGTCGAGTTCGTCGGCGGTGAGGGCGTCCTCGTCGCTGATGGGACGCGCCGGGCGCACGTGGAACCGGGTGACCTCTGCGGGGACGCCCGTCAGCCCGTCGACGCCCAGGTCGTAGAGCGTCACCGTGGCCCCGACGCTGCGGGCCAGCGCGCTGATCCCGGCGTGGCCCTCCAGGATGCCGTGCGCCATGGCGAGGGTGACCGCGGTGGGGTAGGCGGAGACACCGCGGGCGGCGACGCCGTGGTCGCCCGCGAAGACGACGACGCGCACGTCGGTCAGCGGGGCAGGCGGGTTGACGCCTTGGCAGGCGGCCAGCCAGGAGCCGAGCTCCTCCAGGCGCCCGAGGGCGCCGAGCGGCTTGGCTTGGGCGTCGCTGCGGGACTGAGCGGCGGCGCGGACGGTGGGGTCGGGAGCAGTCACGGGATTCGTCATAGCGGCATCCATCCTGTCACCGTCTGGCAGGCTGCGGACATGCGTTCGTGGTTACCGCACGGTTTCTTCGCCCGCACCGAGATCGAGGTGAAGCGTTCCCGCTTCCTCGCGACGCTGGCCCGAGCCGACTCCGAGGAACAAGCGCGCGGCGTCGTGGCTCAGGTGCGCGGCACGTTCCCCGACGCCCGCCATCACTGCCTGGCGTTCATCATCGACCTGCCCGATGCGCAACCGATCGAACGGAGCTCCGACGATGGGGAACCTGCCGGGACGGCGGGGATGCCGATGCTGGAGGTGCTGCGAGGCGCCGAGCTGGGCCATGTCGTCGCCGTCGTCACGCGCTACTTCGGCGGGGTTCTGCTGGGCACCGGTGGTCTGGTGCGGGCGTACTCCGACGCCGTGGCCGCCGTGCTGGCCGACACCCCGCGGGTGGTTCCGCAGCGCCGGATCCTGTGGGGTCTGGATGTGAGCCCGGCGGAGGCCGGACGCGTCCAGGGCGCGCTCCTGAACCGGGGCCTTGAGGTCGTGGACGCCGACTGGGGGGCGACGGTGCGGCTCACGGTTGCCGTCGCCGACCCGGACGCGGCCCTGCCGGTGGTGCGCGAGTTGACGCAATCGGAGCTCACGCCGGTCGATCTGGGCGTCCGCATCGTCGAGGTTCCCCTCGCCCCCTGACGTGGGGCCGGGAGCAAGGGAGACCCGGAGCAAGGGGGAAGAGGTCCGGGCCCCCGCCGTGTGGCAGGGGCCCGGGTGCGGTGGTGGCGGGTCAGTCGAGGCCGTGCGGGTCGGGGACGGCTGCCGGGGCGCCCCCGTCGGCGGTGTCCTCAGGTGCGTCCTCGGGCGGCTTGCGGAGGAAGAACCCGGTGACCACGGCCGCGGTCCAGACGGCCCCCGCGCCCAGGAACGCCCAGTGCGAGCCGGTGAGCATGGCCTGGGCGTCCGGTTGGTCGGCCGACGTGGCCACCGCGGTCTGCATCGCGAAGACGGTGACGAACAGGGAGGTGCCTGCCGCCCCGGCGACCTGCTGGATGGTGCCGATCATCGCCGAGCCGTGCGAGTACAGGCGGGGCGGCAGGACGCCCAGGGCGACGGTGAATAGCGGGGTGAAGATGAACGCGAAGCTGACGCTCATGACGATGTGGGCGACCATCACGGCCCACCACGGGGTGGTCGGGGTCAGCATCGAGAAGAACCAGAACACGCCCAGCACGACCAGGCTGGCCGGGACGACCAGGACACGCGGCCCCACCTTGTCGTACAGGCGCCCGACGAGGGGGCCGAGCAGGCCCATGGCGACGCCACCGGGCAGCATCATGAGGCCGACGTGCAACGGCTCGAGCCCGTACACGTTCTGCAGCAGCAGCGGCAGCATGATGATCGAGCCGAACATGGCCATCATGGCGATCGCCATCATCAGCAAAGCGATGGTGAACGTCGAGTAGGTGAAGGTGCGCAGATCCAGGAACGCGCTGCCGCGTCCCTGGAGCACCAGTTGCCGGGCGACGAAGCCCATCAGCCCAGCCACGCCGATGCCGATCGCCAGCAGCGGCTCCCAGAAGGGGGCGTCGGAGCCGATGAGGCTCAGGCCGTAGATCAGGGGACCGAACGCGAGGACGGTGAGCGGGATCGACACCAGGTCGAGGGGCTGCTTGGTGGTCTCGGATGCGTTGCGCAGGCCGCGGCGGCCCAGCACCAGCATCAGCAGCGCGATCGGCAGGACGAACGCGAAGATGAACCGCCACGACCCCAGTTGCAGGAGCAGGCCGGACAGGGTGGGTCCGACGGCGGGGGCCACGGAGATCACCAGGGAGATGTTGCCCATGATGGTGCCGCGGTGGTGGGGCGGGACGAGCGTCATGATGGTCGTCATCAGCAGGGGCATCATGACGGCCGTGCCGGAGGCCTGCACGACGCGGGCAGCGAGCAGCAGCGGGAAGTTGGGTGCCAGCGCTGCGGCCAGAGTGCCGATGCTGAACAGCGACATGGCCAGGGTGAACACCGCTCGCGTCGGGACGCGCTGCAGCAGCCAGCCGGTGATCGGGATGATGACCGCCATCGTCAGCATGAACGCGGTGGTCAGCCACTGCGCCGCCCGCTCCGTGACGTGGAAGTCGGCCATGATCTTGGTCAGCGCGACGTTCATCGTCGTCTCGTTGAGGATCACCACGAAGGCCGCGATGAGCAGGATCGTGATGATCGACCGGTCGGCCTGGTCGAGTCGGTCGGGCGGTGAGGCCGACGGGGACGTCAGCGCCTGGTCGGTGGGGGACATGGGGAACCTCCGCGGAGAACGTTGGGACTGCGTGGTCGTCCTTGACCCCGAATGGATAGCTGGAACAGGTTAGCGGCGAAACGCAGCGACCCCAAGCCTTGTTGCGGGCTCGGGGTCGCGGCGTGCCACGGCGAGGATCAGAGGGCGATCCAGGTGGTCGCGTCGAGGGGAAGCAGCCCCTCGACCAGCGGGGCGGAGGTCAGCAGAACCTCCCCGGCGGGCAGGGATACCGGCGCGGAACCGAAGTTGACCACGACCGCGAGGGCGTCCCCGCGTTGGAACGCCACCACGTCGGCGCCCAGATCCAGCCACGAGAGCTCCCCGGTGCGGAACTCGGGGCGTGCCCGGCGCAGCGCCAGGGCCGCCCGGTAGAGGCTGAGCGTTGAGCCCGGGTCGGAGGCCTGCTTCTCGGCGGTCAGGTCGGCCCAGGCTGCGGGCTGGGGCAGCCACGGCTGCGCGTCGGTCCCGAAGCCGAAGGGGGACGCCTGACCCGACCACGGCATCGGGACGCGGCAGCCGTCACGCCCACGGAGGCGGCGGCCGGAGCGCTCCCACGTCGGGTCGTCGAGGAGGTCTTCGGGGATGTCCTCGACCTCCGGCAAGCCCAGTTCCTCGCCTTGGTAGACGTACGCGCCGCCGGGCAGGGACAACTCCAGCAGGGCGGCGGCGCGCGCCCGTCGCAGGCCCAGCTCCACGTCGGTGGGGATCGGGTGCATCCGGATGGTGCGTTCGGCCGGATCCTCCCAGCCCTCGCCCTCGACGCTCTGGGCGAAGTTGGTGCCCGTCTCCGGCTTGCCGAAGCGGGTGACGACCCGGATCGTGTCGTGGTTGCCCAGGACCCATGTGGTGGGGGCCCCGACGGCCCCGTGCGCGGGCAGGCTCTTGGTGATGACGGCGCGTTGCGACTCGGCCGACCATTCGCTCAACAGCGCGTCGAAGTTGAACGTGCTGTGCAGCCGGTCGGGGGTGACGTACTCGATGAGTCGCTGGATCGGGTCGAGGTAGGCCTCCGCGACGAACACGCGCTCGCCGAGGTCGGAATCGGCGTACTCGCGAGCCACCGCGCGCCAGCGGCGCTGGATCGCCTCGACGCCGGGGTAGTCCCACTGCGGGCTGCCCTCGCGCTTGTCGTTGGTGCCGTGGCCGGTGAAGGGGCTGAGCGTCACGTCGGGCAGGGCCGGGTCCTTGGCCATCGCGTCGGCGACGTCGATCCGGAATCCGTCGACGCCGCGATCGAACCAGAACCGCAGCACATCGTCGAACAGGGCGGGCACGGCCGGGTTGTCCCAGTTCCAGTCCGGCTGCGAGACGTCGAACATGTGGAGATACCACTGCCCGGGCGTCCCGTCGGGGTTCGTCGTCCGCGACCAGGCGGGACCGCCGAACATGGAGCCCCAGTTGTTGGGCGGCAGGTCGCCGTTCTCTCCCCGGCCGTCGCGGAAGTAGTACAGCTCCCGTTCGGGGGAGCCGGGGGCGGCAGCGAGGGCGGCCTGGAACAGCGGGTGATCCCACGAGGAGTGGTTGGGCACCAGGTCGATGAACACGCGCAGGCCGAGGCGGTGGGCGGTGGCGAGGAGTTCGTCGGCGTCGGCGAGCGTCCCGAACCGGGGTGAGATGTCGCGGTAGTCGGCGACGTCGTAGCCGCCGTCCAGCAGCGGGGAGGGATACCAGGGGCTGACCCACAAGGCGTCGACCCCGAGGTCGGCCAGGTAGGGAAGCTTGGAGATGATGCCCTGGACGTCCCCGGTGCCGTTGTTGTCGGCGTCGGCGAAGGAGCGCGGATACACCTGGTAGACGACGGCGTTGCGCCACCAGTCCGGGTCGTGGAAGTGCGGGTTCTGGGCCGCGATCTGCGGCGTTGCGGATGCGTTGGTCACCCGAACAGTCTTTCCCTCCGCCCAGCCGGGGGCAAGTCTTTGCCGCAAAGAATATTCGGCTCGCCGGGCTCGTGTGCGGTGGTGTGCCGGGGGCAGGGGCGACCCCCGGAACAGACGCCCCTGACATGCTCCGGAATACCCTGGCGCCCCAGTTTTGTTGAAGCTTCATGAGTGTGCATCGCGAAGCCATCCAAACCGCGTTCGGCGGCCCTGAACTGATCTCTCTCGTCGAGGCGCCTGTGCC
>RRZU010459318.1_pt1 | contig 12027 bp, 15 predicted proteins | sample 2165561 | NCBI WGS metagenome assembly RRZU01 (sample SAMN10456909, study PRJNA506462) | wastewater metagenome | isolation source: wastewater sludge | place: USA: Moscow, Idaho | reverse complement strand
GAACCAATTGTTAGAAAGGCACCGATATACAAAGATGTTGAGAAAGAGTACATAAAACCAGTTTCTATTGTTAAAGAAGCGTCAACAATAAAAGAAGAATCAGTGATTGATGATGTCGTCAGTGCTGTAGAGAAGAGTCTGAAACCTGTTAAAGAAACATATCATGAAGACTTTGTATATAAGGTAGAAGAACCTGTCGTAGAGAATGAATTTACCCGTCTTAGAGTCATTGGTCAACATCATGGTAAATACATTTTAGCGGAGTCTGAAGATGCTTTATATATCATCGATCAGCATGCTGCGGAAGAACGCACAAACTTTGAGAAAATAAGAAATCAAATTAAGAATAATATCATTGAGAGTACACGTCTTCTCATCCCTGTTATTATTCAAATTAAGGCTTCTGAAGCGCATCTGATTCCCTTACTCATTGAATCACTAAACAGTGTCGGTTTTGATGTTGAGGCTTTCTCTGAAACAAGTGTTGCACTTCGTGAGGTTCCGTTATGGAATCTTAACCAGAATCATGAACAACTCGTCCTTGATGTATTAGAACATCTTTCAAGTAACAAGGATGTAAATATAGAAACACTCAGATACGATGTAATCGCAACAAAGGCGTGTAAAGCATCGATTAAATTTAATCACTCGCTATCATTATCTGAGATGCAACAACTCATTATTAACTTAGGTAAGTGTGAAAATCCTCATCATTGTCCTCACGGACGTCCAACCTTAATTAAGATGACTGAGAAACAATTGGTTAAGGAGTTTATGCGATGAGAGTCTTATTAATAGTTGGGCCAACGGGTGTTGGGAAAAGTGAAATTAGTTTAGACTTAGCTGAAAAGTTTAACGGAGAAATTATATCTGGAGATTCTGTTCAAATATATAAAGAATTAAACATAGGATCTGCGAAAGTAAGTAAAGAAGAGCGAGAACGTATTCCTCATTATTTAGTAGATGACTATGAGCTGACTGAAAACTATGACGTAACAATCTTCCAAAAAGAAGCGCGTAAGCTTATTGAAGATATTAACAATAGAGGAAAACTTCCGATCATTGTCGGTGGAACGGGACTCTATATTAGTTCGGTCTTAAAGAACTACATCTTTTTAGAAGAAAAAGAAAATCCTGAATTAGAAGCGAAACTCGAGGGTTTATCTAACGAAGAACTTTATGAGAAATTACTTAAACTTGATGAAAAGTCCGCAAAGGCGTTACATGTTAATAATCGTATTCGATTAATTCGTGCCTTAACAATTGCGATGAGTCAAAATGTCTTAAAGAGTGATATCGTAGAAGGACAAGATGAAACGATTCTTTATGATGCACATATCATCAGTCTTACGATGGATCGTAAACTTCTTTATGAACGTATTAATGAAAGAGTCTTAAAGATGGATGAGATGGGATTAGAGGAAGAGCTACAGGGAATTGTAGATAAGTATGATAAGCCTTTTGAATTACGAGGGATGTTTGGAATCGGATACAAGGAATGGAAGCCTTACTTTGAAGAAGAAGCAAGTAAGGAAGAGGTCTTAAAAGAAATACAGAAGCGTTCTCGAAATTATGCGAAACGCCAATTTACATGGTTTAATAATCAATTCGATGCGACATGGTTTGATGTCTTAGATGAAGATTATAAAGAAAAGATTACACAATCAGTAAGTGATTGGTTGAAGAAGGAAGATTAAATGTTTGAACGTACACAGTTATTGTTAGGAAAAGAAGGTTTAGAAGCTTTAAAAAGAAGTAAGGTATTAGTTATTGGTGTTGGTGGCGTTGGAAGTATTGCAGTAGAGTCTTTAGCCCGTTCTGGAGTTGGGGAAATTGTTATTGTTGATAAAGATACAATTGACTTGAGTAATCTGAACCGACAAGTTCAAACTAATTATTCTAACATCGGAAAGTCAAAAGTATTTGAAATGGTCAATCATATCAAACGTATAAATCCAGAAATAAAGATTACGGCTTATGAGACATTCTATGATAAGGATGTTGAGTATATCTTTGAAGGAGTTGACTTTGTTATTGATGCTATTGATACCTTAAGTAGTAAGGCAGACTTGATAGAATATTGTATCAAACATGAGATTAAGTTTATTTCTAGCTTGGGTATGGGAAATCGTACTGATCCAACAAAAGTAATCCAAACAAACTTAGAGAAAACAACGTATGATCCATTGGCTAAAATATTACGTAAGATGTGTCGTGATAAACGATTAAACTTGAAGAAGATTCCTGTAGTCTTTTCTACAGAACAACCGATAACACAAACTGTGATTGTGAATGAAGATGGAACAACACGTAAACAAAAAATGCCACCTGCAAGTATGTTTGTGGTCCCACCAACAGCGGGATTAACGTGTGCCGCATATTGCATGGATACACTAATAAATAATAAATAAGGGTGATAGAATGATAGGTTCAAAATTAATGTATATAAGAGTATCTCTTGGATTATCGTACCAAGAGTTTTCTGAAAAACTTAGAATTGGGGAATTCAAGTTAAGAAAATGGGAAAATAATGAAGAAATTCCAGATGAAATCTCATTAGCTAGAATAAGACAAGAATTCTCACTACCTGAGGATTACTTTAATGATGAGGCTTATCCAAATGTAAAAGGTAAATATTATGAAGAAATTAGAGAGTTTATTAAGCACCATGAGAAGCAAGAAAATAAAAACATAAATACAATTGTCACCGTGATTGTGGCGATTGTCTCAGTTATCGCTATGGGAATTCTCTTTAATGCGTGGCTTAATTATCAAGTAAATCAACTCTTTTATAATTTAGATAATATCATACCTTTTATTTTCCAACTGATTTTTATGGTGGTTTTATTCGGATTTGTAATTTTTTCTATAGTAGCCTTATTGATAAGCCAACGCTCTAACAAAAGAAACATTCGTAATTTATCAGAGGAAGTCAATCAATTTATTAAGGATTCAAAAAAGATTCAATAATCAGCATTAAATTTAATAATGATATAATAGAAGGTACAGAGGTGGAAGCATGACATACAAACATTTAACGAATGAAGATATTAATAAATTACAAAAGGAAATGCCTAAAGAAAAAGATGTAAAGAAAGTTGTAGAGTTGTTTAAGATCTTTGGTGATCAGACACGTTTGAACATTCTTTTGTCTCTTTATGATGGAGAATTGTGTGTTCATGATATATGTAAAGTTGTGAATATGTCTCAATCCGCAGTATCTCATCAACTTAGAAATCTAAGAGAAGCTAAACTTGTGAAGTCTCGTCGTGATGGAAAAGAAATGTTGTATTCTTTAGATGATGAGCATGTACAAGAAATCTTTGACCTTGGACTAACACATGTACAGGAGTTAAAATAATGAGTGAGAAAACTAGATGTCAGTGGTCTCTTGCGAGTGACTTAGATCGTGATTATCACGATAAGTATTGGGGAAAGCCAGTTTACGATGATGAAATCTTATTTGAAACATTAATCTTAGAGACAATGCAAGCTGGATTAAGTTGGAGTACAATATTAGCTAAAAGAGAGACGCTAAGGAAAGCTTATGATAATTTTGATCCGCATATTATTATTGGATACGATGAAGATAAAGTTGAAGAACTTCTTCAAGATCCTGGTATTATAAGAAATCGATTAAAAGTAAACTCAGTCATTAATAATGCGAAGGCTTACTTCAAGATTAAGGAAGACTTTGACTCATTCTCAGAGTATTTATGGAACTTTGTAAATCATAAACCCATTATTAATGAGTGGCAAGATATGAGTGAAGTCCCTGCAAAGACAGACTTATCCGATGAAATTAGTAAAGACTTAAAAAAGAGAGGGTTTAAGTTTGTGGGTTCCACAACGATCTATGCATATATGCAAGCAGTAGGTCTTGTCAATGATCATGTTATGGATTGTGAATTTAGAGATGTGAAGTAAAACAAAAGCAGGATTGTCGTCCTGCTTTTAAAAATAGTTTTATGTCTAATGCTACAAATGCTATACCCTAATTAAATAAATAAAACGGGTTACAGATTCAAAATAAGACAAATGGATTAAGGAGCTTATTGTTTATTGTGATAATAAGTATTATTTGCACTTATTCTCTTTGGATTAAGCACTATTTAATATATAATAGGACTGATATGGAGGAATCTATGAAACTAAGTAAAGTAACATTGGTAATGCGTGGCTACACTTACAAACAAGTAAAGTGTGTTGCGGATGTATTATGTGAATCAAAGTTTGTTAAAAATATTGAAGTGACATGTAATACTGATGACGCGTATCAAATTATAAAAAAAATTAGTGATGAGTATCAAGATCGCTTAAATGTTGGTGCAGGAACAGTCACTGATATGAGAAAACTTAAAATGGCACATGACTCTGGTGCTACTTTTGTATTGTCCCCAACTGTAATGGATGCGGATATGTTGTCATATTGTAAAGAACATAGGATTGTTAGTATCCCAGGGGCGTTCTCTCCAAGCGAGATTTATAAAATGCATCATATGGGAGCGAATATTATTAAAGTATTTCCATCAAATGAGGTCTCGCCATCATATGCTTTTAAAGTAAAAGAACCTTTAGAGTATGTGGCATTGATGGCAGTGGGTGGCGTAAATACTCAGAATATTAATGAGTATCTTGATGGCGGCTATGATTATATTGGTACAGCAGGTGGAATATTCAATAAAGAAGATATTGTAAACTGTGACAAAGAAGGTTTATTAGGATCATTAAAGGCATTTGAATCAGTAATTAAGTAATATATTGGAAATATAGACAGACTTATTATAGACTGTGTAGAGAAGGGTAAAATGGTGAAAAAATGAAATTATTTGTAGTGAGACATGGAGAAACAGAATTAAATAGAACAGATTTAATGCAAGGCTGGTCTGATGGTTTATTAATTGATGAAAGTTTAGCTCAAGACTTAGGTAAGAAGTTTGTTGAGAAGGAATTAAAGATTGATAGAGTATACTCATCTGACTTATTTAGAACAATTAATACAAGTATTCAAATACTGGATGGTATGGAATCAGACTTAGATATTAATCATAAGAGTGACATTCGTGAGTTCTTCTTTGGACAAGCTGAAGCACGTCCTTATTTAGAAGTTTGGGAAGAAATTTGTAAGCATCATGATTATGAAAGTGTTGATGCAATTGTGAAGGAAGTTCCAGTATTAGATCGTGTGAATTTAATTCACCAAACACCAGTGTTTAATCGCGCGGAGACGACTGAACAATTTAAATCACGTATTCATAAAGGGATTGAAGAAATCATTGCTGAGAGCAATGAAGGGGATAATATCTTAGTGGTGTGTCACGGTATTACAATCTTTGCGATTCTAGAGTACTTTGGACATGATGCCAATGAAAAGATGAGTTTTGATAATTTAAGTGTCAGCGAAATTGATGTCTTAAATAGAAAAATCATCAGCACAGGAAAAGTATACTAATTAGTTTATAATACAGTATGTCAATTAAGACATATAGGAGGTCACTATGAAAAAAATAATTGTGATCATGATGACATTAACGATGTTAGTGGCATGTAACAGTAAAGAAACAATAGAAGTCAGTGATGACTTAAAAACATTAAAATGTGACTACTTTAACGAAGGGTTTTTCTATGATGCGATTTATCGTGTAAAGGAGGAAGATCTTCTCTCAATCATTTTAACAGTATATACTGAAAGCGAATCTGATGCGAAAGATGTTGAAGAAACACTTGAAGCTTTATATATGACAGACTTTGATTTAAGTGAAGTTAAGGACTTTAAACTTTTAACATCAAATTTAAATCTAGATGAAATGAAGAATGAAACATTAGAGGCTTTAATGATAAAAGATGTCTATCAAAAAGATGACATGAGTTTAGAAACAATCGTAAGTGAAATTGAGAAAGTAGCCAAAGATAAAAAGTTAGATGTAACATGTAAATTAATTTAAAAAGAGACTTATGATGCAAATCATAAGTCTTTTACATATAATAGAATAAAGAAGGTGAACTATGGTAGATTATGAAACGTTAAGCACATTGTATTATGATATGTCTAAACCGGTTGGAATGTCTTTAAATAATGATTTAGAATTTTATAAATCGCATATCATAAATTCTAAAAAGGTTCTTGAAGTAGGAACTGGAACGGGAAGATTATTAATCCCTTTTTTACAAGAAGGAATTAACATTGAAGGCGTTGAGCGTTCTATGGATATGATTGAAATGTGTATGAAGAATTTTATAGAACATAAGGTCTCAACGGATCTTATTATTGCGGATGTGACTCACTATAATTTTGAGAAGTATGATGCGATTATCATTCCGAGTGGAACGATGTGTATGTTTGAAGATGTACGGGCAGTCTTAGAAAATTTATATGATAGTTTAAACGACTCTGGATTTATTCTCTTTGATCTAGTACTCCCACAAGATTTTATGGAAGATGAATCTTTTACTTATGGAGTAAGAGTTAACGATAGCACGGAGTTATTGCTCCATGATCATCGTAAACATATTGATTGGGTTTTACAGAAAACATATCAAGAATTTGTTTATGAGCTGGTAGAGAATGATGTCGTAGTCGATCGTGAGATTCAAGATTTCACAATCCATTGGTATGGGATTGAAGAGATGAAATTGTTATTAAAAGACTTAGGATATAAAAATATTGAAGTGTTTGGTAATTATTTAGATGCATATCCTGATAATGAGAGTCATTCAATATCCTTAAAAGCATATCGATTATAAGTTTAATAAACGCTTTAAACAACGCATAATATGAACTTTAACCTAGATTAAACCCTAGGTTTTTTATTTGTTCTTGTGAATTATGACTCGCTAATAACAAATTTTGGACATAAATTTGAAAATGCAAGGAAAATGCTCTTTAAATTATAATAAGTGTTGACTTTAGAAATTATTTCACATATCATAGGTACAGTTAGCATATGCTAACTAAGAAAAGAGGTACATATGTTTGTTGAAATGAAGAACATCGTTACAAAGCCGGGATTCGGTAAAAAACAGGCTGAGAAATTTACTCAAGGATCTGTTGTTAGTGAACAACCAGGGTTTGTAAAACTTGAAGCGGGTTATAAAGAATACCCGGATAAAGATGACGTATTAGTATTAATATATTGGAAGAGTCATGATGACTTCTTAAATTGGAAGAAGTCTGATGCACATATAGCGGGACATAAGAATCAAAAAGGAATCCCGGAGCATATTTTAGAAAGATCATCGAGATCATTTAGCTTATTATAATGAAAAAACTATCGTTAGTAATTATTGTTGTGTTATCGATTGTTTCATTAAGTATTGGTAATATGCAATTTAGTTGGGTTGATTTATTCAACCAGGATGCTGCAGCCATGGAGTTGTTTCTAACAAGCCGTTTGCCGCGTCTTCTAGCGATTATATTAACCGGTATAGGATTAAGTATTAGTGGACTTATTATGCAACAGTTAGTTCGTAATAAGTTTGTATCCCCTTCTACTGCGGCAACAGCAGATTCCGCAAAGCTTGGGATTATGATTTCACTCGTACTCTTTCCACACATATCAACGATGACACGTTCCTTATTTGCATTTGTATTTGCACTTTTAGGAACAGGATTGTTTGTTTGGATGATACAAAAGATTAAATGGAAAGACATTGTATTTGTTCCGTTACTTGGAATGATGTTAGGAATGGTTATTGATTCAATTACGACCTTTTTAGCAATGAAATATGATGTGATACAAGTATTAAGTGGATATATGGTAGGAAATTTTACACTGACTATTAAAGGAAGATATGAGCTTCTTTATGCACTTGTACCTGTAATTATTGTGACTTACTTATTTGCACGTCAATTTAATATTGCTTCACTAGGGGAAGACTATGCAAAAAACTTGGGACTAAATTATGAGAAAGTAATGGTTTTAGGGATCGTTATTATTTCACTGAATAGTGCTCTTATTATTTCCACAATCGGTAGTATTGGATTTGTGGGCTTGATTGTTCCAAACATAGTATCAATGTTATATGGCGATAAAATAGAGAATACATTATCGATTACTGCTCAGTTTGGAGTGATCTTCTTACTAGCAGCAGATATACTATCAAGACTTATTATTTATCCTTATGAAATACCGATTAGTTTAACGGTAGGAGTTATCGGTAGTATCTTCTTCTTAATCATAATATTAAGGGGGAATAAGAATGCGTGATAAAACGAAGATTAGACTTATTGCGCTTATTGCCCTAATTGTATGTCTTGTATATTTGTTTTATGGTATGAATTCAAATAATGCAAGTTATCTCTTATATCGCAGGGGACCACGTATTATTGCGATGGTCGCAGTCGCAGTCGCAATCACAATATCAACGACCTTGTTTCAAACAATGGTCAACAATCGTATCTTAACACCAGACTTACTTGGCTATAGCCAGTTGTATGTTGTACTTCAAACGTTATTGGTATTTATGTTTGGAACACTTCATATCACAATGCTAAGCCCTTATGTTAATTTCGCACTTACATCTGCGTTTATGATTATTTTTTCTTTATTTATCTTTACGTATATCTTAAAGAAGAGTAAGCATAACTTATATTTATTATTACTTGTAGGTACAGTATTAAATACCTTGTTTGGAAGCATTAGTTCTTTCTTACAAATGGTCATTGATCCTAATGAGTTTAATATTTTACAGAATAATTTAATTGCGAGTTTCAATAACATTAATACAGAAATAATATATGTCGCTTTTATTGTTTTATTAATACCCTTACCTTGGGTAATTAAGAATCTTAACAAGTTTGATGTTCTTCAAATTGGTGAAGATTATGCAACAAACTTAGGAGTTGATACAAAGAGTCTTTATACAAAGAGTCTGATTGTCATCTCTATACTTATTAGTGTTTCAACAGCACTTGTAGGACCCATTGTGTTTTTAGGAATGTTAGTCGTCAATCTTGCGAGAATGTCGATCACAAGCTTTAAGCACAAGGATTTCATGAAACTCGCTTCCTATTTATCAATTATCCTTGTAGTAGGTGGTCAGTTCATTATTGATAAGGTCTTTACCTTTAGTGTCACATTACCAGTTCTATTAAACTTAATTGGTGGTGTCTATATGATTTATTTGATTATGAAGGAGCGAACAGAATGATCGAAGTTACAAACTTAACGAAAAGTTATGGAAGTAAGGTAGTTTTAGATGATGTTAACTTAAAGATAAAACCAGGAAGTTTTAACATGGTTGTCGGGGGCAATGGAGCCGGTAAGTCAACACTCATTAACATTGTGGGAAGTCTGTTAGAACAAGATTGTGGAGAAGTATACTTAGATGGAAAGCATATTAAGGATTACTCTCGTGATGATCGTGCAAAAAAGATTTCACTGCTTAAACAAGATAATCAAATAAACTTAAATTTAACTGTAAAAGATTTAGTTGGATTCGGACGTTTTCCATACACAAAAGGAAGACTTACTGATGAAGATGAAGCAATAATCTTAGACAGTATGGAAAAAACACAAACTTTAGAATTTGCGGATCGTGAGATTAACAAGTTATCTGGAGGACAGAGACAAAGAGCATTCTTAGCAATGATCTTAGCTCAACAAACAGATATTATCTTACTGGATGAGCCTTTAAGTAGTTTAGACTTAAAGCACTCAGTACAGTTTGTAAATATGTTAAAAGAAATATGTAAGAAGGAAAACAAAACAGTCTTAATGATTGTCCATGACTTAAACGTTGCGGCAATGGCTGCGGACACAATTATCGCCTTAAAAGATGGAAAACTTCAAGCGTGTGGATGCGTTGAAGAAGTCATCGAGAAAGAATGTCTCTATGATATCTTTGGGGTCGATTTCTATGTAGAAACCGTAGAGAACAGACAAATATGTTTTGTTAAATAGGAGAAGGAAAAATGAAAAAATTAGGTGTAGCACTTATCGCATCATTATTAGTATTAGTAGGATGTGGATCGGATAACGGTAAAAGTACTGTTAAAGAAGAAATTACAATTACTCATACTTTAGGAGAAACTAAAGTAACGACAAACCCAGAAAAAGTAGTAATCTTTGATATGGGTGTTCTTGATATGTTTGATGCTTTAGAACTACCGGTTACAGCAGTTCCAAACAGCAACTTATCAGACAACTTAAAAAAATATGAAGGCGAAGAATACTTAAACGCAGGAACTTTATTTGAACCATCATTTGAAGACTTAGCAGAACATGGTCCAGACTTAATTATTATCTCAGGACGTGCAGCTAAAAACTATGATGAATTAAGTAAAATTGCACCAACGATTTCTTTAGATACAGACAACAAAGATTTCATGGGATCAGTATATAACCGACTAGAAGTTATTAAACAAATCTTCCCAGGATCAGAAGACAAGATTGATAAAGAAATTCAAACATTAAAAACAGATGTTGAAGCATTAAAAGAAACTACAGGAGCAGTAGAAGGAGAAACATTATTCTTACTTGCTAATGGCGATAGTATTTCAGTATACGGACCACAAAGTAGATTTGGAATGGTATATGATGACTTCGGTTATAAAGTGGTGAGTGACGTAACATTTGATGATTCAACACACGGGCAACAAGTAAGCTTTGAATTCATTGGAGAACACAACCCACAAACTATTATCGTTATGGATAGAGTTGCGGCTATTGGAGCAGATGGAACAGTTGCGAAAGATCTTTTAAACAATGATCTTGTTAACGGAACAGATGCGGCTAAAAACGACCGTATCTTCTATGTTGATCCATTTGTATGGTACTTAGAAACAGGCGGATTAAACTCTACTAAAACAATGATTAAAGAAATGGCAGAGTTCGCTAAATAGAATATATGATAAAGATGTCAAAAAAGGCATCTTTTTTTTGGAATATTTATAGTCTACTAGGGATGCTTCTCTTTTAAAAAACACTTAAAAAATGATAGAATAAGATGAAAAAGGAAGTATGTAATTATGTATGATAAGAAAGTAAAAGAAATGGTGACAAGTCTTGTTCCAAATATAAATAAAACATATTTTGAGAATGATATGACGTTTCAAATAGTAGGAGCTTATCTTTTTGGTATGTTAAATGGGCTAGCTCTAGATATGAATGTTTCTCCTAATGAGATACAAGATGAGATGATTAGAACTCTCATGGATACCTTTTATTATAATGAATCCTATTCTGTTGAGTTCACACAACATTTAATAAATAGTACTACGAAAGCATATCACCCATCGATACACGCAATCATTCAAAGAGGGATGAAAGGCTATGTTTTGATGAAAGAAGACCAGATAGCATTAGTTGTAAAAGACATCGACGCAATAATTAAAGTAGTCGAATCGGCTAAATGATAAACTCATTAATAAGGAGTCGAATCTTAATTAATATATAACACATGAAGAAGTGAAGTTCTAATAATAGAGATGCTTCACTTTTTTAGTATTAACACTTATATTTTACAAATATTTTACAATACCTTGAGTATACACTTTACAATCACTTGTTAAGATTGTTTCATATTCAGAAGGAGAATGAAGAAAAATGAAAAAAATTATGATTACGTTAATTGGATTATTAGTTCTTGTTGGATGTTCATCTGGCGGATCTAATGATATATCAGTAGTATCACGTGAAGATGGAAGTGGAACACGAGGCGCATTCATCGAACTGTTAAAAATTGAAGAAAAAGATGCTGAAGGAAATAAAAAAGACTTAACAACACCAGAAGCAATTATTGCGAATAAAACAGATGTTATGATGAGTAACATTGCTAATGATGCCGCAGCTATTGGATATTTATCATTAGGATCGTTAAATGATACGGTAAAAGCTCTAGAAATTGATGGTGTTAAACCTACAGTTGAAGCAATTAAGAGTGGTGACTATAAAGTAGCACGTCCATTCAACATTGTTTTAAGTGAAGGTGTTGATGAAACTACAGAAGACTTTATGAAATATGTATTATCTACAGATGGACAAGCAGTAGTAGAAGCGAATGGTTATATTGCAGTAGATAGTGATT
>RRZU010000666.1_pt1 | contig 12028 bp, 9 predicted proteins | sample 2165561 | NCBI WGS metagenome assembly RRZU01 (sample SAMN10456909, study PRJNA506462) | wastewater metagenome | isolation source: wastewater sludge | place: USA: Moscow, Idaho | reverse complement strand
GCCGAGTTCTTCAGCGCATGGCGAAAGATGATCTGGTTGCGGGTCAGGCCGCGGACGCGGGCCATGTCGATGAAATTCTGCCGCATGACCCCGGCGACGGAAACCGACAGGGTGCGGATGACGAAGGGGGCGATCTCGATGGCCAGAACCAGCGCCGGCAGGATCGTATAGGCAAAGCCCTTGTAGCCGATCGAGGGCAGCCATTGCAGTTTCACTGACAAAAGCAGCGCCAGCACGATCGCCAGCCAGAAGTTCGGCAGGCTGACGAACAGCGATGACAGATACAGCGCCATGCGGTCGGGCCAGCCGCCGGGCCTGAGCCCGGCCCAGACCCCGATGGGCACTGCGATGATCAGGGCAAAGACCATGGAAAGCACCGCCAGTTGCAGGGTCATCGGCGCGGTTTCGGCGATCAGGGTCAGGACGTCGGCCCGCTCGCTGCGGGTCGAGTCGTCGAAGCTGGCGCCGCCCACCGCCGCGCCGCTGGCCGGGCGCACGAAGCTTTGCCCCAGATCGCCATGCACGACGCCCGCCATATAGCGGCCGAATTGCTGCCAGATCGGGTCACGCAGGCCCATGTCGGTCGCGATCTGCTCGATCAATGCCTCGGGGGCCATGCCGCCGGCCATCAGGCGCACGGGATCGCCGGGCACGACGCGCAAAAGCGTGAAGATCAGCGCCGAGACGAGGAAGACGATCAGCGCCCCCTGGAGCAATCGGCGCGCAAGAAACCGAAGAACGAACATGGCATCCTCCCGGACGGGGACTGCATTGGGCTGCGAGAGGGCGGGAGGGCGCGCGTGGCTGCGCCCTCCCGCAAGGCATCAGCTGATGCTGGCCTTGTCGGCGCTGGCGGTGCCATCGGGGTAAAGGATCAGCCCCTCGACCTCCTTGCGGATGCCGTGGATCAGGACCGAGGTGAAGAGCGGCAGCGCCGGCACCTTGGCCGCAAGCATCGGCATCAGGTTGGTCTGTAGCGACTCGCGGCGGGCGTCCAGCGAGGGGGCATTGCGTTCGGCATCCAGCGCCACGTCGATTTCCGGGTCCACGATGCCGCAGATGCGCTTGGACGAGGAATGGAAATGCGTCCGCAGCACCAGATCGGGTTCCGGCGAGGCGCTGGTCCAGCCGCAATCGATCATGTGGCCGGGGCCGCCGCCGGGCCGGTCGTAAAGCCGCTCGTTCCAGGCCGCGACCTCCATCACGTTCAGCGTGACCGGGAAGCCCTGCTCCTGCAGCATCGCGGTGATCAGCTCGCCATATTCCTTGGTCTTGGGATAGAAGCCGGTCGAGGTGATATATTCCAGTTCGGGCAGGCCTTCGCCATTCGGATAGCCCGCCTCGGCCAGCAGGCGCTGGGCCTCGGCCGGGTCGTATTTCGGGAAATTCTCAAGATCGATATAGCCGAACTTGATCGGCGAGACGAAGTTCGACGAGGCGTGGCCGGCGGCGCCCATGATCTCCATGATCATCTCGCGGTCGATGGAATGGCAAGCGGCCATGCGCACCAGCGGATTGTCGAAGGGCGGCTTCGAGCAGCGGAACCACATGTATTTGTTTTCCACCGAAACCTGATGCGAGACGCGGATGTCGGGTTCGCTGCTCAGCGTCTCGACCTGCTCGGGCTCCAGCCGCTCGATGATGTCGGCCTGACCCGACAGCAGCGACAGCATCCGCGTGGTGGCATCCCCGACAAAGGAATAGGTCACGCCCGAGATGGTGGGCTTGCCGCGGAAGTAGTTGTCGAATGCCGCCATCACGGTATCGTTGCCGCGCTGTTCGACGAATTTGAACGGGCCGGTGCCATTCATGCGCTGCGACAGCGGGCCGCTGGGGCCGCCGGCAATGTCGGTGGCCGACATGATCGGTAGATATGACGCAAGGAAGATGAACATCGCCGCGCCGTAGCCGCCCTTCGTGGTATCCACGATCACCGTCATGTCGTCCGGCGTCGTCACCTCGAACGTGTCGCTGAAGCCCGGATAGACCTGCCGCGCGCGCTCGGGCGCCGAGCCGTATTCGAAGGTCGCCTTCACGTCCTCGGAGGTGAAGGGCTTGCCGTCGTGGAAGGTCACCCCCGGCCGCAGCTTGATTTCCAGCTTGGTGGGCTCCAGGAGGTTCAGCTCGGTCGCCAGCTCATAAACCACCTCATCGGGGTTTTCCGGCGTCATGGGCGAGCGGGTCAGATACCCCATGACAAAGCCTTCGATGTTGAACTGCGACAGCGTCGTATGGGCCATCGGGTCCCAGTTGCCGGTGATGTTCTCGGCTGACAGGAACACCAGCGGGCGTGCCTCCTGTGCCCGTGCGGCGGTAAAGAAGAAGTCGGGATTGATGCGCGCCATGCCGGCAAACGCACCTGCCGTCGCGCCGTAGCCAAGGAATTTTCTTCTGTCCATGTCACTCTCCTGTTGGTTGGGGACTGGCACTGGCGGTCTTTACGCTGCCTTGTGCCCAAGCGCCGCGGCCAGCCTTGCCAGCATCGCCGCGTGCAGTTCGGGGGTCGCCGCCGCCAGCACGTCGCCGGCGGAATTCATGGTCAACTGTTGTCCTTGCCAGTCGGTGATGACGCCGCCTGCGCCGCGGATCACCTGAACGACCGGAAGGTAGTCATAGGGCTGCAGCCCGGTTTCCAGGACCAGGTCGCAATGACCCGAGGCCAGCAGCGCATAGTTGTAGCAATCGCCGCCAAAGCGGATCAGCCGCACCGCATCCCTGAGCGCCTGAAAGGCGGCCTCTCCGGCCCCGGTGAACAGCAGCGGGTCGGTGGTATAGGCGGTTGCATCCGCAAGGGTGGTGCGGCCGCTGGTCCGGCAGGGCTGACCGTTCAGCGTGCTGGGCCGGCCGGCAACGCCATGCCAGCGTTCCCCGGTCGCAGGCATGTCGATCTGGCCCAGACAGGGCTCGCCCCGATCCAGAAGCGCCAGAAGCCCGCCAAACAGCGGATGACCGGTGATGAAGCTTTTCGTGCCATCGATCGGATCCACCACCCAGATGTGGCGCCGGTCGAGGTTCTCGGCCCCTTCCTCCTCGCCAAAGATGCCATGGTCGGGAAAGGTCTGGGTGATCTCGGCGCGCAGATAGGCCTCGATATTGCGGTCGGCGATGGTCACCGGGCTGTCATCGCCCTTGTGTTCGACCGCGAGCCCCTGACGGAAATGGCTCATTGCAATCCTGCCTGCCTCATCGGCGACGCGGTTGGCAAAGTTCAGCGCCTGGTCAGAGTCGATCATCTGCCGTTATCCGTGGATTTGCGTTGATTTCGAATCGATGCTAAGCGATTCCATCCAATTAAATCCACAAAATTCCTTACCAACGGTCAAGTATTCTTTGCTGACAGCCTCACTCTTATGTCGTATGACGCGAAAACGCGTGATATTTTGGTGGAATGACAAGGAAATTTAAGATTCAACAACATTCCACAATACTGTGCGGGCTGCGCTGTCCGGCATTCCGGACAGGCCAAGATCGGGGAACTTCCCATGTGGTCACATGAGCGTCAGGCAAAGATACTTGAACTGCTGGTCAGGGACGGCAAGGTCCTGACGAATGATCTGGCGGGTCTGTTCGACGTCTCGCGCGAGACGGTGCGCCGGGACCTTCTGGAAATGGAGACCGGCGGCAGTCTCAACCGGGTCTATGGCGGGGCGATCATGCCCGGCGCGGAAATCCAGCCCGAGCCGGCTTTTGCCCAACGCCTTGCCGCTCGCGCGCAGGTCAAGGACGCCATCGCCGCCAAGGCCTGCGAGCTGATCCCGGCCGATGCGACGCTGATGATCGACACTGGCACGACGACTTTGGCCTTTGCCCGGGCGCTTCTGGCCAGGCGCGATGTGAGCGTCATCACCAACTCGATCGAGATCGCATTGCTTGCCGCCTCGACCGAGCGGGGGCAGGTCCTGCTGCTGGGCGGGCGTCCGCATCGCGACGTGCCCGGCACCTATGGCGAGATGACGCTTGCCGAAATCGACCGTTTCCGCGTGGATTTTGCGATTATCTCTCCGGTCGGCCTGCACCATCATCACGGCGCCATGGATTACGAACTGCACGAGGCCGAGATTGCGCGGGCGATGATGCGCCGGGCAAAGTCGCGTGTCATGTTGTGCGATTCATCCAAGATCGGGATGGAAAGCCGGGTGTCGATCTGCAGTCTTGCCGAGATTGACCATCTGGTGACAGATGCCGAGGCGCCTCCGCCGCTGCCAAAGGGCGAGATCCACTGCGCGCGCGGCCCGGCGTCGTAATCGCGTTGGTCAGCAGCGGCGCACGCGGATCCGTGCTTGGGGGGCTGCGGTCCGAGACTGCGGATTGAATTGGCCGGTCCGGTTCCGGCCATGATTCCATCGTCTCGGCGCTGATTCGACTTGTGCCTCGGCATTGCCTTTCCAAGCGCGGCTCGCCCGCGCTTTGGGGGCATGCGCGTTGGATGGGTTCATCATCACGGCGACCGCCCGAAAGCGTGTCGGAAGCAGGTGTTTCCGGCATCCGGGCATGCGTATTTCCCGCCGCAACCATATGATATTTTGCCATAATATACCTCGCAGCACCGGGCGAACAAACTCCCGTATCATCAAAGGACTTGACGGAAGCCAAATTCCATGGCTCAAAGAGAACGTTCTCAGGGAACGTTCTCACAAATGAACGCAAACGGGATCGCGGGAGGAGACCACAATGAACGCCGACAATTCCGGCGCCGCGTTTGCGCGTGCCGATCAGCCGGCCGTCGCCTTTGATGCGACGGCCCTGCGCAAGGCGTATGGCGCCACCGTTGCGCTGGAGAGCGCGGATATTGGCCTTGCCGGCGGTGTCGTTCACGCCTTGCTGGGCGAGAATGGGGCCGGGAAATCCACGCTTGTGCGCATCCTGACGGGCGCGGTCCTGCCCGATGCGGGCAATGTCACGCTGGATGGCCGGAATTTCGCGCCCCGCAGCCTGATCGAAGCGCGCGCCCGGGGTGTGGCGACCGCGTTTCAGGAACTGAGTCTGGTCCCCAACCTGTCCGTTGCGCAGAACCTCTTGTTACCGTCGCAGCCGCGCGGGCCGTTTGGTCTGGTCAGCGCGCGGCGGGTGGTCGAGGCAGGTGCCGTCATTCTGGAGCGGCACGGGCTGGGGCGCATTGATCCTTCCGCCGAGGTCGGCTCGTTGCCATTGGCCGAACGCCAGCGGATCGAGATTGCCCGTGCAATCGAAAATGCCGGGCGGGTGCTTATTCTGGACGAGCCGACCGCCGCGCTTGCCGAAACCGACTGGCTGTTCGAACAGATCCGTCGCGTGACGGCCAAGGGTGTGGCGGTGCTCTATATTTCGCACCGGCTGGCCGAAGTGCGCGAGATCTGCACCGAGGCGACCGTGCTGCGCAACGGCCGCTCGATTGCTTCGGTCGGCCTGTCTCAGGCCAGCGACGGCGATATTTTCGAGATGATGGTGGGGCGCCGTGTGGATCACAATGCCCGCAGCCGTGCCTCGACCGCGCAACAGACCGGCACGCCGCGCCTTTCGGTGCAGGGACTGGGCGGGCAGGGCCTGCACGACATTTCCTTTGATCTGCGACCGGGCGAGATTCTGGGCGTGGCAGCACTTGAGGGGCAGGGGCAGCGCGGGCTGTTCCGCATGCTCGCGGGACTGGAAATGCCCGAACAGGGCCTTGTCGCGATAGACGGCAAGCCGGAAATCCTGACCAGCCCCCGCAAGGCGCTGAAAACCGGCAGCGGCGTTGCCTATCTGCCCGAAGAGCGCAAGACCGAGGGCATTCTTGCCGGTCTGTCGGCAGCGACGAATGTCGTGCTGCCGGTGATGAACCGGGTGGCGCTGGCGAGCTTCATCAGCCCGCAGGCCGAGTTGGCCGCGGCGCAGCCCCCGGCTGACCGGGTCGAGATGAACCGGCGCTATCTGGCCTTTGCGATTGGCGATCTGTCGGGCGGCAACCAGCAAAAGGCGCTGGTCGCCCGCATGCTGGCAACCGGCGCGCGCACGCTTTTGCTGTTTGATCCGACGCGCGGGGTCGATGTCGGCACCAAGCAATCAATCTATGCCGCGATCCGCGCCTTTGCCACCGAGGGCGGCTCGGTGCTGTTCTATTCGTCCGAGCTTCCCGAGGTGGTGCAATTGGCGGATCGCTGTCTCGTTCTCTATGGCGGGCAGATTTTCCAATCTTTTGAAGGTGATGACATCGCCGAACAGGCATTGGTCGCAGCGATGCTGGGTCATGCCGAGGGTCTGAATATGAAAGGGGCGCACTGATGGTTGCGGCGGAAAACATTTCACCTGCGCCGCAGGCCTGGCGCGTGGCCCTTGTCCGGCTGACCAAGGGGGCGGGGCTGATCGTCGGGATCTATCTGACCCTTTACGCCCTTTACGCCTATCAGCAACCGCGCGCCTTGTCGGCATCGTCCTTTGCCTCGCTGGTCAATAATACGGCGCCCCTTGCCTTGGCGGCAGCCGGGCAGGCGCTGGTCGTCATCAGCCGGGGGTTCGATCTGTCGGTCGCCGGAGTGATCTCGGTCTGCAATGTCACGCTGGCGGTCTATCCGATGGATGGTCCGGGTGGTGCGCTGCTTTCGGTCCTGCTGTGTCTGGCCATCGGCGGCGCGGTCGGCGCGGTCAATGGCTGGCTGGTCGCCGTGCTGAAAATGCAGTCCATCGCCGCCACACTGGCCACGATGATCATCTGTCAGGGCATCGCGCTGGTCATCCTCAAGGCACCGGGCGGTGCTGTGGCCGACTGGATCACCTACGAGATGACCGACCGGCTGTGGAAGACCATTCCGGTCTCGGGGCTGGTGGTCCTTGCGGTGATCGCCGTCTGGATGCTGATCCGCCGGTCCGATTTCGGCATGTCGCTTTATGCCATCGGCGCGGATGAACAGGCCGCGCGCCTTTCCGGTATCGACACGACGCGGGTCCGGTTCAGAACCTTTGTCCTGGCGGGCGCGTGCTATGGGCTGGCCGGGTTCATGCTGAGCGCGCAGACCGCCACCGGCAACCCCACCGCAGGCACGCCGCTGCTGCTTTTGTCCTTTGCCGCGGTGGCGCTTGGCGGCACCTCGCTGGCGGGCGGGCGGGGCGGGCTTTTCGCCTCGGTCATGGGGGCGGCGGTGCTGATGCTGCTTCAGAAGGTGCTGTTTTCCAGCGGCGTCTCGTCCTTTTACACTGGCATGTTCCAAGGCATCGCACTGATCCTTGCGGTCGTGTTCAGCACATTCCTTGCGCGACTGGGAGAGGTGAAATGACCATGGAGCATAAGGCCGAACAGGCGACCCAGCCGTTCGCCCAGGCGGGCGACACCAGAAGCAGCGCGCGCATCAGCCCCGAGACGATCAGCGCCGCCACGGTTGCCGTTCTTTGTGTCCTGCTGTTGCTGGGCGCGCGATTTGTCAGCCCCGCGCTCGGGTCCTGGGCGCAGGTCGAGACGGTGCTGGTGCTTGGTTTCTTTCTGGTCGTGCTGTCCTTTGGTCAGGGGCTGGTCATTCTGTCGGGCGGGCTGGATCTGTCATTGCCCGCACTGATCACGCTGGGCGGCATTCTGGCGACAAGCTGGGTGGGCGCAGGCAACCCCGGCGCATGGTATCTGCTGCCCGCCGTTCTGGGCACCTGCGGGCTTGTCGGGTTGATTTCGGCCTGCGGCATCATCTGGCTGCGCGTGCCGCCCTTCATCATGACAATGGCCATGTCGATCATCGTCGCCTCGGCGCTGCTTGGCTATACCAAGGGCACCCCGCGCGGTGCCGCGCCGGAAGCCGCCGTGATCCTGATGAAAAGCCATGTTCTGGGGATGCCGACCCCGGTTCTGGTGCTGATCGCCTTCGTGGTTCTGGGGTGGCTCTTCCAGAGCAGGTCGATCTATGGCCGCTATCTTTACGCGGTCGGCGCCAATCCCGATGCCGCCTGGATCGCCGGCGTTCCGGTCATCGCCATTCAGATCCTGCCCTATGTTCTCAGCGCCATGTGCGCGGGCTTTGTCGGGGTTGCGCTGGTCGGCTATTCCAACGGCGCCACGCTGCGGATGGGTGATGACTATCTTCTGCCCTCGATCGCGGCGGTTGTCATTGGCGGGTCATCGATCCTTGGCGGGCGCGGCACCTTTCTTGGAACGGTGGGCGGGGCGATCCTGCTGACCACGCTGGGCACGATCATATCGGCAATCGGCCTGGAATTCGGACTTCGAACGATCATCGAGGGGACGATCGTGCTCGTCGCACTGCTTTTGCTGCGCGAAGAGATTTTCCAGAAACTGCGGAGCATCGGGCGCTGACAGCGCAGCCCCGCGGCAAAAATCCAAACAGAGGAGGAGACTACCAATGAAATCCAACTGGCTTAAGACTTCGGTCGCGGCAACGGCCCTTGCCGCCGCGTCCCTGACCTGCGCCGTGCAGGCAAACGCTCAGGACGGCGAGAAATTCAAGGTTTACCTGAGCCTCAGCTATTCGGGCAACGCCTGGCAGTCCGAGGCGGCGAATATCGTCAAGGCGCTGGCCGCGACCCCGCCCTATGACACGCAGGTCGAACTGATCGAGGTGATCTCGGGCACGGATCCGCAGGCCCAGATCTCGGCCTATGAAAGCATGATCGACGATGGCGCGGATGCGATCATCAGCTTCCCGATCTCGTCCACGGCGCTGAACCGCACCATCAAGCGCGGCTGCGAAGAGGGCGTTCTGTTCTTCATGTATGACGCCACCGTCACCGAAAGCTGCGCCTATAATGTCAGCTACCTGTCCTCGGGCTTTGGCGAAAACAGCGCGCAGGCGCTGGTGAACGAGCTGGGCGGCAAGGGCAAGATCTTCCTGTCGCGCGGCGTTCCCGGCAACTCGGTCGACCAGCGTCACACCGACGGCGCGTTGAGCGTCTTCAATAAGTATCCGGGCATCGAGGTCGTGGCCGAATATTATTCGTTCTGGGATGACCGCACCACGCAGCAGGAAACCGCCAAGGCGCTGACCGCGCATCCGGATGTGAACGGCATCTGGGCGCAGGCCGGGGAATACGGCGCGATTCAGGCGCTGCTGGATGCGGGCCACGCGCTGGTGCCGATGACGGGCGAAAACTCGGCCGGCTTCCGTCTGGCGCTTGCCGACCCCGAGATGCAGGCAAAAGGTCTGAAGGGCGTTTCCGCAGGCTCGCCCCCGGCGCAATCGGGCTATGCCTTCAAGCTGGCGATGGAGATCCTGACCGGCAAGCGCGAGCTGGCGCCGATGAACATCGAATACCCGCTGCCCTGGGTTCCCGCCACTGATGTCAAGATCTGCGAAGGCGACAGCTATGAAAACGGCTGCAACGTCTTCCCGCCCGCAAAGGTGCCGTCCTCGTTCGTGTCCGAGGTGCTGAACCCGGAACTGCTGCCCGAGGTGAACGTGGAATCGGCGCTGAACGGCACTCCGGTCGCCGGGGCGACGATCCAGCCGCTTCCGGCCGAGGTCAAACAGGCCAATAACGAGCCGGGCATCAACTGCGACGGCTGCGAGCCGCCGGCGGATCTCTACAAGCTGACCAAGATCGAAGCCACGGTCCAGCCGTAACTTACAGCTTGGATGTCCGCCCGGCGTTGTCCGGGCGGGCATCCTGAACCCCGCAAAAATGCCGCCTTAACTTCTTGGATGGCAATATCCGATCAAATCGGAACAAATCGACCAAGGAAAAGCCGGAGCCAAGCAGTGAACCAGAAACAGCGACCGACCCGAAACCGAATTACCGTGAAGGATCTTGCCCGTGATCTGGGCATGTCCGTCTCGACGGTGTCGCGGGCGTTTTATCCCGATGCGGTGATTGCCGCCGAGACCCGCAGGATCGTTCTGGAGCGCGCGACCGAAATTGGCTATCGGCCCAACCCCATCGCGCAAAGCATGATCACCAAGAAGACCCAGATCGTCGGCATGGTCGTCTCGGACCTGAAGAACCCGTTCTATCCCGAGGTCATGAGCCGCCTGACGACGCTCTTGCAGCAGGCGGGCATGAACGTGATGCTGGCCACCGCCGACCAGCCCGAGGGGATCGACGTGGCGGTCGAGCGGCTGCGGGCCTATCAGCCCGAACTGATGATCGTTCTGGCGACCAATCTGGCCTCGCATGCCCGCGAGAAATGCGAGATCGCGGGCGCGCCGGTGATCTTCTTCAACCGTCTTTCGGCGGATGGTCTGGGCTTTGGCGTGTCTTGCGACAATGTCGAGGGCGGGCGCCGCGCCGCCGACCATCTGATCGATCTGGGCCACCACGCGCTGCTTTACGTCTCGGCCTTTCCGGGGGCCTCGACCAATGTCGAGCGTCAGCAGGGCTTTCACCACCGGGCCGTCGAACGCGGGTTGCCGCCGCCGCAGGTCATCGAGGCCGGGCGTTTTTCCTATGAGGCGGGCTATGCCGCGGGCCTTGCGATGCGCGATCTGCCGCAGCGGCCCGATGGCGTCTTCTGCGCCAACGACATCGTCGCGATCGGCTTTATCGAGGGCGTGCAAGAGGGGCTGGGGCTGAAGGTGCCCGAGGATGTCTCGGTCATCGGTTACGACAATATCACCATGGCGGGCTGGCCGTCGCACCGGCTGACGACCGTTGCCCAGCCGCTTGAGGAAATGATGGCGGCCACGGTCGATCTGGCCCGCAAGCTGGCCGCTGAAGCCCTCACGGATCAGCGCATCCTGCGCGTGCCGCCGGGGCCTCTGGTCCAGCGCGGCACCGTGCGCGACAGAAACAGATGAGGCAGGACATGACCAAAGATAGCGCGCTTTTCACCCGTCTTGCGCAGACCCACCGCCCCGATTGCATCCTGTCGCTGGACGGGCCGCCCCCGCAGCCCGCGCCCGATCCGGGCGAGTTGGCGCGGACGCTGGGATCGGACGCGGTCGCCGCCTATGCCAGCGCCTGCCGCCCGATCTATGAGGATCTGCGCCGCATCATCGGCCAGATCGCGGGCCTCGCGATCCTTGCGCGGCTGACCTCGCGCAACGAGATCGGCGACCTGCCTGAACTCGCGCAATGCGAGGCGCGCTGGAAAGCCGCCGCCGAGCGGCTGGCCGCCCTGCCGTCGCCGGGTGGCGTCGCGGGCCACCGCGCGCAGTTGGAACAAGCGCATGGGTTTTCCGGTCTGGCGCTGAGAACGTTCTTAGGCATCCGAGGGCGGGATGGACTGGATGCGGCGCTGGATCTGGTCGGTCTGCAAATCAAACGCGCCCACGCGCATCTGGAAGCCGCCAGCGCCGCCAAGGCCGGGCTGCAGATGGTCGATTTCACACATGCCTGCTGCGCATGCGCCCATTGAGGCGCGCAGCGGAAACATCAACGAAGGGAAACAGGAATGGCCGATTATTCGATCTGGGTTCTGGAATACTGCTATGTCGCCAAATATCACAAAAGCGGCGTGCTCTATGGCGCGCATAACCAAGGCTATGTGAAGCTGCCCTATTGCTATGTGGTCATCAAGGGCCGCGATCACGTCGCCATGGTCGATGTGGGCTATAACGACAAGGCCTATGGCAAGGTGCTGGGCGACCGTTTCGGGGTCGAGAACTGGCGCGACCCCAAGACGGTTCTGGCCGGGATCGGCCTTGCGCCCGAGGACGTGGATACCTGCTTCATCAGCCACGCCCATTTCGACCATTTCGGCAATGTCGAGGATTTCCCCAACGCGAAATTCTACATTCAGGAACGCGAGATCTCGAAATGGGTCTGGGCCATGTCGCTGCCCGACCGCATGCGCTGGATGATGGTCGCGGTCGATCCCGGCGATATCGTCCGCGGGGTCGATCTGGCGCGCGACAAGCGTCTGGTGACCGTGGATGGCACGGTCGAGGACGTGCTGCCCGGGATCGATCTGCATGCCGCCCCTGACAGCCATACCTGGGGCTCGATGTGGGTCACCGTGCGCAATGACGGGCAAAAGCAATCGCAGGATAGCTGGGTGCTGGCGGGCGATCTGGTCTATCAGTTCGACAACCTGCGCAGCTCCGGCGCCGTCGTCGATGTCGAGGAAATGTATACTCCGGTCGGCCTTGCCGTGGGCAGCCAGACCAACCTGATCCTGGCGACCGAGGCGATGATGTCG
>RRZU010282348.1_pt1 | contig 12030 bp, 9 predicted proteins | sample 2165561 | NCBI WGS metagenome assembly RRZU01 (sample SAMN10456909, study PRJNA506462) | wastewater metagenome | isolation source: wastewater sludge | place: USA: Moscow, Idaho | reverse complement strand
CTGCCCCTGCTTCGGTTCGCTGTTTCCGCCACTGGCGGCGCTCACCTTTGCAGCATCCAGTATTATCTGCGCTTTTGGCTTGGCATCTGCCGCACCTCGCTCGCCGTATCGGCACTTAGAATTATGCGGTATTGCCCTTATTGCTTACTGCACGCTTTGCATATATTCGTCAATTCTCTGGCTGAAGATTTCCGGCCAGCGGGCGTCGTATTCGGCAAACACCTGCTTGAAGTAATCGGCTTCCTCTGCATCCGGCCGGGCTGTGCGGCGGTAGCAATACAGGGTAATGCCGTCCAGCGGGAACTCGGTCACATATTCATAATGGACGGCAGCAGGGCTTTGGGTGCGCAGCGCTGCGTTGATGGGGCCGACAATGCCGCCCTCATCCACACGATCGGTCACCATCACATATTCTGACGTCCAGATTCCCGTGGGGAAGCCATGGGTGGAGGGCACACTGCTCTCCCACAGGATCATCGTTTGCAGCTGGGGGTGGGCCGGGTCACTGTAGGCAAAGGTAGTGCCGCTGTAACCATTGGAATCCATATTGATGTAAACGGTCTGGTCCTCGGTGCAATGCTCCAGCACAAAATCTGTCACGGCGCGCATCTGGGCCAGGTCGGTGCGGCGGGTCAGGTCCAGGCTTTCGCTGCTCAGGGCCAGGGTCTGCACGTTTTTACCGGGCAGACGCAGGGCGTTGCCGAAGTTGACCACCAAAAATACGGCCAGAACACCCGCCGCAGCATTGCGCAGCCAGGGCTTTGCCTTTTGCTGGGTCAATTTGGCGCACAGGCCAAACAGCATCAACAGGTAAAAAGGCGCAAGGATCAGGCTCTGGTGGTCGCCCAGGGACTGGGTACGGGTAAACAGCACCATCGCCCCCAGGCTGGCCGCGGCGGCTACAATAGCCTGTGCACGGGTGCTGCGGCAATACAGCAGCCACACCAAGCCTGCCGCGCAGAGCACCAGCCAGATCAGTCCCTGGGTGCGCAGCTGGCCCAGGCAGTTGTTGCCAAAGCCGCCGCCGTAGTAAGCGCCGTAAATATCGGCGTAGTCGGTTGTCAGGATGGTTTTGAAGGTGGGCAGCAGCGCCCCCACGATGATCACAGCGCTGGGCACGCCGAACAGCAGCATATGTTTGAGGGTACTCCCCAGCGTTTTGCGGCGCACCGCCCCCACCAGCACCGCCAGCACATACACAGCATAAAACGCCAAGATCCAGAACATGTACCAGCGCCGGGTCAGGATCAGGGCAAACGTTGCAGCAAAAATCGCCAACAGCCGCGGCCAGGGCAGCGTTTCAAACCGGTAATCCGCGCACAGCAAGGCGATCACTGCGGCAAAAGTCAGGCCAAAGGCATCCGGCATGCCGTGGGTGGCAGGCCACAAAAACATGGGCCACAGCACCATAACCGCCATACACAGCGGGTAATACAGCGCCGTATGGCAAGCGGGCAACTGCTGGGCCAGGTATTTTGCGCCCATCAGCAGCGCAAACCACATGGGCACAAAGCAGGTGATGGCATAGCACACCATAAACGCATTGATGCTGCGCCCGGTAAAGAGATACGGCACACTGATAAAGAGATTCATGAACATCTTATAGTCCGCCGTCAACAGGCTTTCCAGCAGCACATGAATGCCGTAAAATCCGCTTTGACCAAAGCTGCCGAACAGCAGTGTCTGCTTGGCAAAATAGTTGATCGCGTCATCACTGTACACCGTTTGGCGGTAGCACACCAGTGCAGCGATGACCGCAACGCCCACAGCGGAGCCAGCCAGCCAACTGCGCAGGAACGTTTTATCCTGTGCTACCCTCTGACCGGGGAACACCGTCTGCCAGGTAAAGTGCAGCAGCAGGCACAGCCCGCCCATGCAGACAGCCCACATCAGCACCACCAGCAGCATGCCGCCATAGGCTGTGATCACACCGCCCACCAGAATGGCACACAGCAGCAGCACGCCATACGCCAGCCAGCGTGGACCGGCCGGGAGTGCGCGAAGGTTCGGGAACTGAATTTTTCCCATCGGGGGCCTCCTTTCGCCCTTTATTTGTTTATACAATTTGTTTATATAAAATTGTTTTATACAAAGTATTTATTTTGTTCGTGTTGTCCTGCTCTTGTACAACCCTTATGCGGCTTATTTCACAGGGGGGAACCGTTACACTCCACGCAGTCACACAACACTGCGGGCATCCGGCACTTCCACACTTTGCAGGTCAAATACAAAAGCAGCCCGCGAAACCAAGGCTCCGCGGGCTGCCGGGTTATGTATTTACTTTCTTGCGGCCGCCGGCTGATTCAAACGTTCCAGCTCGGCATTCAGGTCCTGGCTCACACTGCGGCGGGTATCACCTGCGCGGCGCAGGCGGTGGGTGTTTGCATTATTGGCCTGCACCTGCGGCTGGCTGCGCACAGGGCGCACCCGTTTGGCAGCTGGCTGAGCAGACTTATTATGGCGCACCTTTGCCTGGGCAGCGGGATAATTTTCCTTTGCGGCGTTCTCTCCAAAGTGGCGCAGCTCCGCACCAAAGGCTTCAAAATCTGCACCGGTTGCATCCAGTGCCTGATAAATTGCCGTGGTGGCATCATCCAGGTCCGCAGTGGCGGCGCTCAGGCGTTCATCCACGCGGGTCACACGCTCACGCAGCATGGCAAGGCTTGCGGCCAAATCGCGGGCATGCTCTGTCATGCGGCCCTGCTGCTCTTCAGCCTGCTGTTTCAGGCGTTCTTCGGCCGCATCGGCTTTCAGGCGGGCTTCCATCAAAATCTGACGGGCCTCAATGCGGGCTTCCTCGGTCACATCAGCCTGGGGTGCCTTCGGTTCCGGGGCCGGCTCCGGCTTTTCCTGCGGGGCAGGCTGAGGTGCGGGGGCCGGTTCCTGCTTGGGGGCAGGCATACCGCCTTTGGGGATCATCGCCTCGTATTCAGCAATCTGCTTTTCGTACTCGTCGATCTGTTTTTGCAGATCGCGGCAACGGAACTGCCATTCCACCACAGCCTGCTGATTTTCTTTATTGCGGCTCAGGTTTGCCGTGGCGCGCTCTTCTACCGATTTGGCACGGGCGACCACCTCGGCAGCCGATTTTTCCGCAGCTTCGGCGCGCTGGTTAGCGGCTGAAAGATCGCTTTGCAGCTTTTCCACACAGGCACGTGCAGCGGACTGTTCAGAGCGCATTTTATCCAGCTGGGCCTGCAGCTGGGCAATCTGCTCTTCCTGCTCTGCGCTGTGCTGCCGGTTTTCGTTGTCCAGTGCATTGAGGTAAGCCAGCACATCATTTTTATCAAAGCCCCGGAACGTGGTTCGGAACCCTTTTTCCTGCAGGGCTGATAAGGTTTGGCTGCTGGGCATAGCTTTCCTCCTAAACTGGTCAGCGGGCCGTTTTGTTTTTTATGCGAGCATGCCTGCCCGCAGCCGCAAAGGATAGAGAACGCGCAGCGATCAGGAACGCTTGTTCAGGATGCTGAGCAGATCGTTGAAGTAATCACCGTCATCTTCGCTGCTGTCATCTTCCTTGGCAGCGGGGGCGGTGGAAACCGGGGTGTCAACATTGGGGTTGAACACATTGCTGAATACCGGGTTGGGGATGACCGGATCAGCGGCCGGGGCCGGGGCCGGGGCGGGAGCCGGGGCAGGTGCAGCGGCCGGGCGCGGTGCAGCCGGGGCAGCAGCAGGTGCAGCGCCTGCGGCAGCGCGCTGGGCGTTCACAACAGCCTGGATGGGCTCGTCCACGCCAGGCGTGCTTTCAAAGCCGGTAGCCACAACGGTAATGCTCATCTCATCCTGCAGGCGCTCGTCAAACGCAGTACCCCAAATGATGTTCGCATCGGGATGTGCGCTCTGGGTGATCATGGAAGCAGCAGTCTCAACATCGTCCAGGCCGATATCCGGGCTGGAGGTAATGTTGATGATAACGCCGCGTGCACCGGCAATGCTGGTTTCCAGCAGCGGGCTGGAGATTGCAGCCTTGGCAGCGTTTTCTGCCTTGCCTGCACCCTTGGCAACGCCAACGCCCATGTGGGCAAAGCCGGCATCCTTCATGATGGAACGGACGTCAGCAAAGTCGAGGTTGATGAAAGCGGGAACATTGATCAGGCTGGAGATGCTCTCAACGCCCTGGCGCAGCACGTTATCGGCTGCTTCAAAAGCGTTCATCAGGGTGATCTTTTCCTGGCTGATGAGCTTCAGCCGCTCGTTCGGGATCACGATCAGGCTGTCTACATGCATCATCAGGTTGGCAATACCCTGTTCGGCCATGCTCATCTTGCGCTTGCCCTCAAAGGCAAAGGGCTTGGTGACAATACCGACGGTCAGGATGCCCAGGTCATGGGCCGTTTCGGCCACGACCGGTGCAGCGCCGGTGCCGGTGCCGCCGCCCATGCCAGCGGTGATGAACACCATCTGGGCACCTTTCAGTGCATTGGCGATCTCATCCTTGCTTTCCTCCGCTGCACGCTGGCCGACCTCCGGGTCAGCACCAGCGCCGCGGCCCTTGGTCAGCTTTGCGCCAAGCTGAACCTTCTGGGTAGCCTTGGAGTTGACCAGTGCCTGCTGGTCGGTATTCATTGCTACAAATTCAACGCCATTCAGGCCAGCTTCAACCATGCGGTTCACAGCATTGCCGCCGCCGCCGCCAACACCGATAACCTTAATGTTGGTTACATTCTGCATCTCTTCATCGAGAACGAACGCCATAAGTGTATCCCCCTAAAGAATATAAAATTGCAAATGCAACAGGGCCGGATTTCCGCCAGCGGACACACTGACCCCCATAAAGGAAGCGCCGCCCCACACCCCAAACTTTGCTTACGCGCGTTGCGGTGCAGCCAGCTCTTCCTAAGATATCGCATATAACTGTTTATAAGAATAACAAATTCTGCAAATAATTTCAATACCCACACGCTAAAAAGCCAAAAAATAGCTGTTCACATTTGTGGGTATCACAAAAAGCCCCGCAGGTTTTGCGGAGCTTTGGTGAATTATGACAATATTTTTACAGTTTTTTCGTCTGTCTGCCAGCTTCTGTCCCGGTGCGGCCTGCCCGGCAGTCGGCCCCCAGGCGGCGCAGATCCCCCGCCAGGTCGGCATAGCCGCGCCGGATATGTCCGGCATCCAGCACCCGCACGCAGCTCCCGTCCCCCACACCAAGGCCCGCCAGCACCAGTGCTGCCCCGCCCCGCAGGTCTGGTGCAGTCACAGTGGCACCATGCAGTTTTGCGCTGCCGCCAAGGTACAGCAGCCGTCCCTCGCTGCGGGCATCAGCCCCCAGGGCGGCAAAGCCCTGCGCACAGGCAAAGCGGTTTTGGAACAGGCCGTCATAAATGCGGGATGCTCCCTCCGCCCCCAGCAGCACCGCTGCAGCCAGCGGGGCAGTATCTGTGGCAAGGCCAGGGTAAGCAGCCGCTACAAGTTCCTGACCGCCGCGCAGCTTTGTATCCTGATCCCGCGTGATGCTAAACTCATTTTCCCCGCGGGCAACCTCGCAGCCGCTGCCCTGCAAAAAGTCCAGAAACGCCGCCAGCCACACCGGACTGCACTGCGTTACCGTCACCCGCCCGCCTGCAATGGCGGCGGCTGCCGCATAAGTCGCTGCGGCAATGCGGTCCGGCAGCACGGTATGCACACAGCCGTCCAACAGCTCGCCGCCGGTACCTCGGATGCAGACCACCGGCGTACCCGCCCCCGTGATCTTTGCCCCGCAGGCGTTCAAAAAAGCGGCGGTATCCGCAATTTCCGGCTCGCACGCCGCACCGCGCAGGGTGGTAACGCCCGCCGCACAGCAAGCCGCCAGCATCAGGGTCAGGGTTGCTCCCACGCTGGGCAGGCGCAGAGCAAAATCCGTACCACGCAAAACGCCGTGGCGGCGCAGCACCACGCACTCTGCCGCCGCGCACACCTGTGCCCCCATGGCCGTCAGCCCGGCCAGGTGGATATCAATGGGCCGCGGCCCCAGTCTGCACCCGCCGGGCAGCGGCAGCTCTGCCCAGCCCGCGCGGGTCAACAGCGGTGCCAGGTAAAACACCGACCCCCGCATAGCCCCCGCCAACGCCGTGGGCACCCGCCCGCTGATCTGCCGGGCTGGCTGGGTGACAAGGTCCTGCCCGGCCCAGGCCGCCCCACTGCCCACAGCCCGCAGCAGATCCAAACTGGTCTGCACATCCCGCAGCAGGGGCACCCGGCGCAGGGTGCAGGGCTGCGCACACAGCAGCGTTGCCGCCAAAAGGGGCAGCACACTGTTTTTGGCCGCTGCCGGGCGGATGCTCCCCCGCAGCGGGTTCCCGCCTGTTACTTCGATATATTCCATTGCCGCACCGCCCCTCTTTGTTCCCACACCAAAGCGCCCTTTTCTATCATATGCCGCACCCGCACAAAACAGCTCTGTTCCACGGGTTTTACAGCAAAATCGGCTGCAGCTGCACCCCGCGCAGAGCGGCTTCCAGCGTATCCGGCAGCTGGGTAAAATCCGCTTTCAGGCTGCAGGGCTTTTTGTAGCTGTCGTCCTGGCCAAAGGGAATGAAATAATAATTTTTGCGCTGCAGCAGCGCCGCCAGCGCTCCCACGCTGCCGGAAAGCCCATCGTTGGTGGATACCCCGATCACCACCGGCCTGCCGCCGCGCAGCATGCTTTTGGCCGCCAGCGTGACCGGCGTTGCGCTGATGCCCGCCGCCAGCAGCGCCATCGTTGTGCCGGTACAGGGAGCAATGACAAGTGCCTGTGCCATATGCTTGGGGCCAAGAGGTTCCGCTTCCCGCAGATCCTCCAGCGGGCGGTGGCCGGTGGCTTCCTCCAGGCGCTGCTTCCAATCTGCCGCGCGGCCAAAGCGGGTATCCAGCGCCGACGCCGCATAGCTCAGCATCGGCAGTACTTCCCACCCGCAGGCGCGCAGGCGGATGATTTGCGGCAGAACCGTTTCAAATGTGCAAAAGCTGCCGCACAGGGCAAACACCACCGTGCGCGGCGGTTCCAGGCTGGAATTCATCAGCTCACTCCCCTTTCGCTGCGGGCCGTGGCGGCACGCTCCTGTAAAATCACTTCCACGGTATGCGCCACCAGCGCACCGGCGGTTTCGGGCGCACAGCGGGCGGGCAGGCTCAAGGCATGTTCCGCACGCAGGCCCAGTTCCCGCGCGGCGGCAAAATCCGTTCCGCCGGGGCGGCTGGCAAGGTCCAGGATCAGCGCCCCCCTGGGCAGGCAGCGCAGCTGGGCCGCCCCCAGCACCGGGGCCGGTATGGTGTTGATGACCGCATCAAAGTGCGGCAGAAGCTGTTCCAACGCGGTCAGCGGTGCGGCATGCAGCCCCGCGCAGCGCGCTGCGGCCCGCTGTTCCGGCGCGCGGGCGGCAATGGTCACCTGCCCGCCCAATGCCTGCAGCCGCTGGGCCACCGCCCGCCCAATGCGCCCATACCCCAACACTAGGAACTCACTTTCCCATATCGTGCGCTGGCGCAGCTGCATCAGCAGGGCCAGGCACCCTTCCGCAGTGGGTACTGCGTTCAGGCAGGCCAGCTCCGGCCGCAAAAAGTAATCCACCAACTCCACCCCGGCGGCCTGCGCCGCTTTGCGCACCGGTTCGCTGATGCGCCCGCCAAGGGCCAGCGTACCGGGGCGGGCGGCGCGCAGGATGCGGGCAAGGTCCGCCGCCTCGGCATCCATCGGCATAGGCAGCAGGATGTAATCCGCCTGCCCGGCCCCCTCTGCCCCCAGCACGGTATAGCCGCTGTTCTGCAGCGCCCGCGCCGCCGCCAGTTGGCGGGCATCCCGCCCAACCACACAAAAAGTCAAATTACATGCTGCCGCCATAATGCTTCCCCCCGGTGTTGTATCTGGCCGTTTGTTCCATGTTATGCCGGGGTGGGCGGCATGGTTCCGTCAGAACATCAAAAACGCCTGCCGCAAAAAAGTTCCCCCGCCTGCATCACAAAGAATACAGACAGGGGAATTTTTCTATTTATTGGTTATGCTCCGTTTTAATAGCTGCGCAGGGCATCGCACTGACCGCGCAGGATACGCAGCGGCTCCACGGGGGTTTTGCCCACGCGCACTTCCACCACGGTAGCTTTGTCGGTGGTGCCAAGGGCATCGCCCTGGGCCACGATTGCACCTTTTTCTACCGTCAGCCTGCGCAGGCCATAGTAAATCGTCTTTACGCCCGCGCCGTGCTCGATCACCAGCGTATTGCCCACATTGGGCAATTTTTCCGCCAGCAGTACCTTGCCGCCCGCCGGGGCAATCAGGTCGCACCTGCCGGAAAGCACCACATTGATGCTGGTGCGGCCGGTACCGGTGTTGTTCTTGCGCTCGGTCTGGGTACGGTTGACATATTCGGTCAGGCCATACGGCAGGGTGACCTCCACCTTATCGCTGAACGGCGAAGCAAACCCAGTGTCCGCCCAGTAGATGGTATCCGATGCCGTATCCAGCAGGTCCAGCACTTCCTGCGGGGTATCATCCGCGCCGACATACGGTGTGACCAGCCTGGACTTGGAAGTATAATCCCGAAAAGATGCGGCGCTCTTGCTCACGTTCAGGGTAAGCTCCTGCACCTCGCCGTCCACGGTGACCTTGATGGTATAGCTGCCAGGCTCGGTTTCGAGCGGGACCGCCAGGTAAGCCACCCAGCCATCGCCGGTCGCGCTGGCACGGAAGCCGGTATCCGGCAGTTCTGCCGTCAGGCTTGGCTTGGTATCCGTCTGCTGGCCCGTTACCTTTACGGCCACAACGCCACCCGGCGTAACAGCCTGGGTATTCAGCCGCACGGTAGCCTTAATCGTTACATCAAATGTGAACTCATAGGTCTGGTGGCCCGAAACTGTCGGTTCGCTCTGGTAACCCTCGCCGCTGCTGACCACCAGCTTGGCGGTGTAGCTGCCGGGCGTGGTAAAGCGGTAGGCGGCAAATTCCTGGGCGCTGCCGCTGAACACTTCCTGCTTGTTCTCGTCTTTAACGGTCACTTCGGCGCTGCAGTCCGCCGGGGTCACCCGCAGCGTCATGGTGCCGCCGCCAAAATCAGATTCCAGCGCTGTGGGAGTGCTGGAAAGTGTCTCGGCATAGGTACGCTTAAGGTGGTTGCCTGCCACCGGCACCTGCCAATGGTACGCCACGGGGTCCAGCTGCTGGCCCGCCACTGTTACCGTAACGGCAGGAATCATATCCGGCGTGGCCTTTTTGTACAACCAGTATATGCCGCCTGCGGCGATCATACCCGCCAGCAGCACCACCAGCAGCAGCCAGCCGATCAGCAGCCGCACGGCGCGGCCCACTTTGCTGCCAGTCGATTCCGGCGTATCTGCCTCTTTCTCCGCCTGTTCTGCTTCGGCATCCTCGATCTGTTCAATCGAAACCTGGACCGTTCGGGTGATCTCCGCCTTGCGCCGCTCTGCTGCAGCGCGCTGTTCCGGGGTCAGTTCCGGTTCGTCATCCTCCGGCTCCGTGGCCTGGGGCAGCTGCGCGGCTTTGGGTTCCTGCACCGCCTTTTCCGGCATTTCCGGCGCGGCGGCTGCTTCAGCCGGTTCGGCCACAGCGGCAGGTTCCGGCGTTTGCGGTTTTTCCGGCGCTTCCGGGGGTTCCGGCCGGGGCTCAACATATTGCTGCGGTTTTGCTTCCGGCTTGGGGGCAGCCTTTTTGCGGCGGCGTTTGCCGCCTGCCTGCCCGCTGCGCGGCGCTTTGGGCTTGGCTGCCACCTGTTCCGGGGCGGCAGCTTCGGTCTGCTCGGCTTGTTCCGCCCGCGTTTTTGGTTCTTGCGGGGATTTTGTATTTTGGGGTTCGCTTTTTTGTTTTTGCGTGCCCGTTTTGCGGTGCGCAGTATTGCTATTGCTGGCATGGGGTTTGGCCATCCTGCTTCGCCCCGTGCCTGGAGCGGTTTTGCCCTGCGTGCGCTGCCCGCCCCTGGCTTTGGGCTTTGGCTGCTGCGCCGGCTCCATCGCAGTCTGTGTTACCTTCTCTTCGTCCATCGCTTTCTCCACCAACATTTGCGATTTATCGTTGCTCTAACTCTATTTTGTTACATTGTTTCGCGGTACAAAAGCCCGCTGCTGCCCGTCAGGGCGGCAGCAGGGTCAACGGACTTGCTGCCAATGCGCAGCTCCCAGATCAGGGTATGCTCCTCACTGGTGGTGCCCAGTTCTTCGCCGCGGGCAAGGCTCTGCCCACGCTGCACCTTTACGGCATCCAGCCCAAACAGATAGCTCTTAACCCCGCAGCCATGGTCAATCACCACAGTGCCGCCGGTCAGCGCCAGCGTTCCGGCGTACACCACAGTACCCGCCTGCGGTGCCGTAACGGCGGTACCCGCTGCGGCGTTATAATTGATGCCAGTTGCCCGGCCGGTAATGGTCCCATCGGTGCGCAGCCGCGCGCCGTAATCCGCCAGAATCGCACTGGGCACCGGCGAGGCAAAATTGCCCTGCCACAGCTTTTCGCTGCTGCCCTGTGTGTAAAGGGGCCAGATCGCATTTTTATATTCCGTTGCTGCGCCCGGTATGTCTGCCTCTGCGGCCACATCCACGGTTTTGGCCTCGCTCTGCATCACGTTCAGGGTCAGCTCCTGGGTCAGGCTGCCGCAGGTCACGGTCAGGGTATGGGGGCCGCCCTCGGCATTATAGGTTACCGGGATATAGCCCATATACCCACCGGTCACCGGGCGGAACCATACATCCCCCAGGTCGGTTTCCACGGTCGGCTCGCTGCCATCCAGAATGCCGGTAATGACCAGTGCCGCCACGCCGCCCTGGCTGACGCGTTCACTGCTGAGCACCGCCTTGGGCTGGATGTTCATGGTATAAGATGCACAGTACCGGTACCAGCCGGTGGCATCGCCGGGGTCCGCCGTGTTGCGGTAAGCGGTCAGGGTCAGCTCATAGCTGCCATTTTTGGGGTAGGCATACATCGCAAAGGCAGCGGCATCCCCCTGCACCACAACGCTGCCGGCCGAATCTTTCAGCGTAAGGGTCGTGCGCTGCGCCCAGTCCGGCAAAACCAGCTCCGGGGCAGCTTCCGTCATTTCGCCCAGCTTTTGCACCGTCAGGGTGCTGGGCTGTTCAAACGTGCGGTTCAGCACATTGCCCAGCACCGGCACACTCCAGTCATAGCCGATCGGTTCCAGTTCCGTATCGCCCAAAGTGGGGTGCTGCGTGGGAAGTTTGTCATCGCCCGTCATAGCGTACATGGCGTACCCGGCGCCGCCCAGCAGCACCGCCAGCATAACCACCACCATAACCAGCCACAGCAAGAGCTTTTTCATGGCGTTCCCTTTCCTTGGCACAGCAGAAAAATCGAAATTCAGTCTGATTTTATAGTCACTGCCGTCATTTTTCTTATTTTCAGCAGCGCCTTATGGTTTATCTGAGCCTTTTTTATCATTTAATAAGTATCACTACTGATTGCAAGAAACACGAACAGCCGGGCCGAAGCCCGGCCATTTTCACTTTTCTGCTGGCTGTTCCGGCTTATTCAGCATCGTCAGCAGCCTTTTCTTCGGCGGCTTCTGTCGGTTCATTGTCGATGGGCAGATATTCGTCGTCATCGTCATAATCGTCGCCGTCATCGCTGTACAGCAGGCGCTCGTATTCGTCCAGTTCCTTTTCGCGGCGGCGCAGGTAGAGCGCAGCGGCAGTCAGGGCACCGGCAGCAGCAAACAAAAACGCCAGAATGGCGCCAAAAGTGGATTTCTTCATCATAATACTTTTCCTCCGCGTATTCTAAAAGGGATGGGTCTGTAAAATATTATACCCGATTAACCGGGTGAATACAATCTTTCCCTTGTAAATTTTTCACACAAAAAGGTTCAGGTATCAAGGTGATACCGCACCATTCTCCGCAGCATGGTTTCCGGAAAATTTCTTTACCTGTCAAGAGCCATGCCACTCTGCTTGCTTTTTATTCCGGCTGCCACTGGCGCATAATGCCCGCAAATGCGCTTGGCACCGCGTATTCCCCGTTCAGCTCCGCGCGGCTGGCCCAGACGCAGCCCTCCGGCGCCGGGCCTGCGGCTGTGCCGCAAAACCCGCTGATCTGCCAGATGCGATGGG
>RRZU012417930.1_pt1 | contig 12031 bp, 7 predicted proteins | sample 2165561 | NCBI WGS metagenome assembly RRZU01 (sample SAMN10456909, study PRJNA506462) | wastewater metagenome | isolation source: wastewater sludge | place: USA: Moscow, Idaho | reverse complement strand
TTCATTGTATTTGGGTTTGAAACAGGAGATGCTCTTCTAAAGAAATTTATTTCAGATCCGTGTAGTCTTATTATTTTAGATGTAATGATGCCAGGAAGAGATGGCTTCTTTATTTGTGAGGAAATAAGAAAGATTAGTAACATTCCGATTATTATGCTTACTGCTAGAGATAGCGATACTGACTATATTAAGGGACTTTCAATTGGAAGTGACGATTACTTTACAAAGCCTTTTAGTCCAGTAAAGCTTGTATCAAAAATCAAGTCCATTTTTGCGAGACAGGAATCAATATCTAATTCCAAAAACGGTGACGAATCTGAGCTTTCTTTTGCAGACATTACCCTCAACAAGAAGACTAAGACAGCTACACTGAAAGGCTCTCACTTGCCACTTACTCCAAATGAGTACGCTCTTCTTTCATACTTGATTATTAATAGTGATCGTGCTGTGCCACGCGTTGAGCTTCTCGATCGCATTTGGGGATATGAGACCGAGGTTGAGACGCGAGTTGCTGACGATACAGTTAAGAGACTAAGAAGAAAGATAACTGATTCTGATGCTGTAATTACTACAGTATGGGGTTATGGTTTTAGACTTCAGACTCGTGAAGATGTTGATAACGAGCAATCAGATATTGAAGAGAATAACTAAGAATGAGAATTTTCACGCATAAGATGACTTCATCTGGCAAGAGCAAAAGAGGAATACGTATTCCTATTGCCTTGCATTTTTATGCGTCGTTTACTTTCATCATTCTATTATCATCAATATTTTCATTTGTTACTTATAATTCAGTTGTGTCCTCATATATCGAATCTGAGTGTACAAAGAGAATTAATACCGCTGTTAATTCATGTGCGAGCTTTGCTAACGCTTTTAGTACTTCTTCCATCATAGACGAGAACGATTCCCCTGAAGAAGTTCGTGCAACTCTACTAAACTCTATTCTTACTTCTACAGATATTAGCATTGACGCTTCTATGATTTTACTTTCGACAGATAACATATCGGCTGGTTTTTTCTCTGCAAGTGAAGACTCATATCAGATTGTTTGGCCGGTAAGTAACTACACGACTTCTTCTATCGTTCAATCAAAGGATGTCCTTGATATTATTCTATTGCAAAATGGCCTATCAACTGACAAAACGGTAAAAGCTGTCAACATTGATGGAAACATGTACTACTACAGATTCGCCAAGATTGAGTACCATACGGGTAACAGTCAGCATTTCAACGACTACGATGACTATTACTTGTTATTTTATGTTGACTCGTCATTCTACGACGATTTTGTTCAATCAATGAATACTGCTCTTATGTCTGCAATGATAATGTCTATTGTTGTCGCTGGTTTTATAAGTATAATAGTATCCTTCCCTATCATTCATACCGCTCGAAAACTTAGCAGGTTTGCAAGTCAGATCAGTAAGGGAGACTTCCGAATGATAAAGGGGCATATGGCCAGTGGCGAGTTGTCTGATCTGTCGGAGGCCATGAATCACATGGCAAATAAGCTAGAAAAAAATGACCAAGAGCAAAAAACCTTCTTCCAAAATGCTTCACATGAACTAAGAACGCCATTGATGTCAATTCAAGGCTACGCAGAAGGAATTAAGTATGGCGTTTTCGATAATGAGAAGACTGAAGAAGCTGTAGACATTATTATTAGCGAGACTACAAGGCTATCCTCAATGGTTGAGAACCTCCTTGCTATCTCAAAGATGGACCTATCCTCTAGCGGCAACTATGAAGTAAAGAAGCAAATCGTTAATGCGTACGAACTTTCGAATAACGTAATCGACAAGGTTCGCGGTGGTTTTCTTCACAACAACAAGGAGCTTATTAACGAGATAAGGGTTCACGACGAGTATATTTATGCAAACGAGAACGACATTTTTAGAATGCTCGAAAACATTTTCGCTAATTGCCTAAGATATGCAAAAAGCAATGTTTACTTCAAGGTAACTTCGGATAAGTCAGATATTATCTTTGAAATTGCAGATGATGGACCTGGAATAAGTGAGGACTTACTCCCTTATATTTTCGATAGATTCTCAAAAGGTGCCGATGGTAAGCATGGCATTGGTCTAGCTCTATCAAAAGCAATTGCTAAGGAACACAACGGAGGTATTACAGCATCAAATTGTAATTCTCATACTGGAGCTAGATTCACGATTCGTATTCCAAAGACGGAATCAAACAAGCAACTTTCCTCTATCAACAACAATCTAGTTTAAAGCAGAAGAAAGGGCGTTTATTAGACGCCCTCCCTCCTAGAAGATGAAAACTCAAGACTGAAATTATCTGTTAATGCCGTATCCGTTGCAGATATTCTCAAACTCTGCAGAATTTGCAAATCCCTCGAATACGCTCTCTCTTGTTACTCCCTGTTCCAACTGTCCTACCCAGTTGTTGAAACCTTGTTCATCTGCTTCTCTTCCTAAGAATGTTCTGTATAGTCTACTAACGAACTCTTCTGAACTATAGTTTGCGTTTACGAACTCTTCACTGAAGAAGAAACCGTAAGCCGCTTCGGATCCACTTACTTGTCTATTTGCTAGACTTCTTGCCCAATTGTCCAGTCCAGTAGGATCTGCCTCGCGGCCAAGAGCTATGTTATAAAGCCTTGTTGCGAAATCAATTACTCCTTGGTTAGGTGTTACATTAGGCGTTCCACTTCCACCGGAAACGATTCCATAAGTAAAGCATTCTGTTGCCCACTCAGAAGAATTAATAAAACTGCTTACTACTTGCTCTCTTGTTAACCCATTAGTTAGAGCTTGCACCCAAGTACTCTTTCCTGAAGGATCGCTTTCTCTATCGAAAAATACGTTATATAGTACTTCAACAAATTCACTGTCACTCAAATTTCTGTTTACGAATTCTTGGCTATTAAAGAATCCAAGTGCTACAGATCCTCCACTTTGTCTGTTAATAACAATCTCATACACCCAATTTTCTAATCCTACAGTATCCGCAGCTCTATTCAAAGCTTTTGTATATAATCTTTCAACGAATGCTGCTACTTCTGGGTAGTCAGAGATTTGTATTGAGTATAGAGTTATCGCTACAGGCTGATTAATTGGATAGGCTGCAGTCGCCATAGGAACCTCATTATACACAGGATCTGATGTCACGTGATGTCCTAACGTAAAATCAGGACAATTTGGAAGTAGGAAATATCTGAACTCATTTATGGAGGTACATCCTAGATCCCAAGTTGCATCTACATTATAGTAGCAACCATCTAGTTCAACGATATTCCATGCATGTGTAGCACTTCTAATAATCCTACAATCAATACCTACTGTTAAGCACATTCTGTAAAACAATAATGCGATTCCTTGGCAAACTGCAGTCTTACTATTCATCGCTTTATAAGCTGTGAATGTCATTGGGTCAACCTGAGATGATGGTATATTATAGTTTGCATCATCATAAGTTACGTTTGAAGTAATGTAAGTGTATATCGCTTTAATCTTTCCATAAGTAGAAAGTGTATTGATATCCATTTGTGCTAGAGCATTATCAATAGCACTTGCCAGCTCAGCCTCTTGAGCAGCAGTTGTTCTAAAACTGAAAACCATGCTAACGTAATAGCACTTACTTCCAGAACTTACTCTATTCGAATAATTTGCGTATGATATTTTAATAAGACTATAGTTGTATCTGTAGTAATCACCCGTGGTAGCATTTCCATCGTATTCAAAAACTTTATCAGTAATAGCATCTATGATATCACCAATTCCTACATTACTCGCAAATGATCCATCATAATAGAAGGAATTAGAAGTACTAGCTATGTTCTGTTTCAAGTAAGCCGCAGAATCAGCTATGTTATTAAAGCAAGGAAGTTCGCCTCTGAAATTATAGTCATATCTATATGCTGTATCTGCGCTAATCTTTGATTTGTCAAATCCAACAGACAATCCAACTGTGACAAATGCCACTGCTAAAATAATAATTATAGAATTAATTAGCTTTTTCATCTTGAGCTCCCCTTTCGTCGAATTTCTTCGTACATCATCTTCTTAAGCTCAAGTTATCACGTAAAATCCTTTATATAATTTAATCAGCGGACATTTTACACTGCATTTACATTCAATTTTTGTTGTTAAAAAAACAATGCATTTTCTGTAATAAACAGAAAACACATTGTTTACAAATCATAAATTATTAACATTTTTGACAATATCAAATTGTCAAATCAAAGGGAATTAAAACTCTATTCTTCTACCCTTCTTGTCGTCACTCTCTGGTGTATCATTATTGTCACGTCTTGGAGTAAATCCATGAGATGGTCTATCTCCACGATCGTTCCTATTACCACCAAAACCGCCTCTTCTCTCACGATCTGGACGATTCTCACGCTTACGTGGCTCTACTTCAACATAACCTTCAGGCTTAGGAGTATTATCACGAACAGAAAGATTGATTCTTCCTTGGCTATCAATTTCGATAACCTTTACAGAAACCTTATCGCCTTCCTTAACTACATCTTCAACCTTCTCAACTCTGTTCCAAGCAAGCTTAGAAATATGTACTAGTCCTTCCTTACCAGGTAAGAACTCAACAAAAGCGCCAAAGTCCATTAATCTAGTAACGGTTCCTTCAAATACTTCTCCTACTTCAGGATCAGAAATGATGCCCTTGATGATTTTTGTCGCTCTTTCAGCAGCCTCAAGATCAGGAGTAGAAATATATAACTTACCACTCTCATTGATATCAATTTGAGCTCCCGTATCAGCAATAATCTTGTTAATTACCTTTCCGCCAGAACCGATTACTTCACGAATCTTATCAACTGGAATATCCATAGAAATGATTCTTGGAGCATACATCGAAAGTTCACTTCTAGGTGCAGCAATTCTTGGAAGTAATACTTCATTAATAATCTGAAGTCTACCCTTCTTAGTTAAAGCAAATGCATCGCGAATAATATCTAGAGATAGACCTTCAACCTTGATATCAACTTGAATTGAAGTGATACCTTCAGTAGTACCAGCAACCTTAAAGTCCATATCGCCGAAGAAATCCTCAATACCTTGGATGTCCATAAATACTAAATAATCATTGTCATCATTCTCATTTACTATTAATCCAGAAGAGATACCAGCAACAGGTCTCTTAATTGGTACGCCAGCATCCATCAGTGAAAGAGTAGATGCACAAACGGAACCTTGAGACGTTGAACCATTAGACATTGTAATCTCAGATACTGTTCTAATAGCATATGGGAACTCATCCTCAGAAGGAAGAACTGGAATTAAAGATCTCTCAGCAAGAGCACCATGTCCAATTTCTCTTCTTCCAGGAGATCTAGTAGACTTTGCCTCACCAACTGAATAACCTGGGAAGTTATAGTGGTGCATATATCTCTTTGAAGAATCCGTATCAAGTCCTTCTATGGTCTGAGACATAGATAGAGGAGCAAGAGTACAAATATTCATTACCTGAGTCTGGCCTCTCTGGAACAAAGCTGAACCATGAACTCTTGGAAGCAATCCTACATCACAGGAAAGAGGACGAATTTGATCAAGAGGTCTTCCATCAACACGAACATGCTCACGGAATAAGTAGTCTCGTACAACCTTCTTCTCTAACTTATAAATTGAATCAGGAACATACTTAACAAGTTCCTCATCCTTCTCCATAATATATTCGGTAACCTTTGCTTTCAATGCATCTACATTAGCATCACGAACACTCTTATCATCAGAAAGCACTGCCTTACGCATTTCATCCCAACCGAATTCCTTAATCATTGAGAATACTTCTTCAGGAATGTCAGATGATTGGTACTCAAACTTTGGCTTGCCAATCTCAGCTACAATAGAATCGATGAATGCACAAATTTCCTTAATAGCCTCGTGACCATCAGCTATAGCCTGAAGCATAATCTCATCTGGAACTTCATTTGCTCCTGCCTCAACCATGCATATCTTTGTCTTAGTACCAGCAAGAGTAACATACATCTGTGATACTTCACGCTGTGCTTCCGTCGGATTAATTACAGCTTTGTTATCAATTAAACCGAGAACAACTCCAGCAATAGGTCCCTTCCAAGGAATATCAGAAATAGATATAGCAATTGATGTACCAAGCATAGCGGCAATCTCTGGAGAGCAATCTTGATCTACAGACATAACCGTGTTAGATACAACTACATCATTACGCAAATCCTTAGGGAATAGTGGTCTTACAGGTCTATCAATTACTCGAGAAGTTAGGATAGCCTTCTCTGAAGGTCTTCCCTCTCTCTTTATGAATCCACCTGGGATACGTCCAACAGCATACTGTTTCTCTTCATAATCAACAGATAATGGGAAGAAATCAACTCCATCACGTGGCTGTGTCGATGCAGTTACTGTTGAAAGGATTACGGTGTCGCCATATCGAATTAGGACAGAACCGTTTGCAAACTGTGCGATTTTGCCTGTCTCAACAACTAATGGACGACCGGCAATCTCAGTCTTAAAAACTTTTTCCATATTTTCTCCTTGTACTTTGTAGGAGGTAGTTCGTAGATTCAGACATCGACAATTAATTCGATATATCAATCTACACACTACTCTCCATTATTCTACGGCAAATGCCAACTAATATTATATATTAATATTAGAATAATTCACCTACATTTTACAAAAAAGAATAATTAACCTGAATGATTATTACTTAGGCTCTACTGACTTCAAATCATCAAGCCACAATTTGCATGAAGCATCTGATGGCATTCGCCAGTCACCTCTTGGAGATAGTGACACAGTTCCTATTTTAGGACCATCAGGCAAACAAGATCTCTTGAATTGCTGAGCGAAAAATCTGCAAATGAATGTCTCAAGCCATTGATAGATAGTCTTGCAATCAAACTCATCCGCAAATGTTAGACAAGCTATTCTGTATATTTTCGAAGGCTCATAACCGAAGCGAACAAAGTAGTATAAGAAAAAGTCATGCAAATCATAAGGACCAACTAAATCCTCAGTCTTCTGGGAAATATCACCACTCTCCGTTGGAGGGAGCAATTCTGGAGAAACAGGAGTATCAACAACACTATGTAATACTTGAGAAAGCTTTGGATTTGATGTAGCCACGTTCTCAGCCTCAAAGGAAACAATGAATCTCACAAGAGTCTTAGGTACCGAGCAATTAACACCATACATTGACATATGGTCGCCATTATATGTCGCCCATCCAAGAGCTAGCTCGCTTAAGTCACCTGTACCAACAACTATTCCGTTATGTTTGTTGGCTAAGTCCATTAATATTTGAGTGCGTTCTCTTGCTTGGCTATTCTCATAAGCAACATCATGAACAGATGATTCATGAGAAATATCTTTGAAATGCTGACTAACGCTATCGACTATAGAGATGTCCTTCAGAGTAACGCCATATGCTTCAGTTAATGCAATGGAATTATTCTTTGTATGGTTTGTTGTTCCGAAGCCAGGCATAGTTACAGCAATAATATCCTTTAAGTTCATACTTAGAATATTATAGGCACGTACACATACTATTAAGGCTAGTGTGGAGTCCAAGCCACCAGAAAGGCCTAGAATGATATTCTTACAGCCTATATGCTTAATTCTAGTCGCAAGAGCTGTAGCTTGCATACTAAGAATCTCTTCACATCTTTCCTTCAATCTATCGGAATTGCTAGGAACAAAAGGTTTCTTGGGGAAAGTTCGAACAAGCTTAGTCTCATTATTTATCTTGATATCAAAGAGTACCTTCTCAAACTCGACGCCTGAGGAATTACCAAAAGTTGTAATTCTTTTTCTCTCATGAACAAGTCTCTTCAAATCAATGTCATTAAAGGTCAACCCTGTAGAGTATCTCTTGCTCTCACTAAGTATAGTACCATTCTCGGCAATAATGCTATGTCCAGAGAATACTAAATCCTGAGTAGACTCACCAAGTCCAGCATCAGCATATAAATATGAACAAAGAAGCTTTGCGCTTTGCATAGATACTAATTTACGCCTGTAATCACTCTTACCTATGACCTCATTAGACGCGGTAGGATTACAAATTATCTTCGCTCCAGCAATTGCTATTTCGTTCGAAGGGGCATTTGCAACCCATAAATCCTCACAAATTTCGACGCCAAAAACAAAATCTTTATTATTCTCGCTCTCGAAAAGAATATTTCCAAATGGCACATCATTCTCGACATAATCTATATCGTCAAATGACTCAAAGTGTCTAGCCTCATAGAACTCTCCATATGAAGGAATGTACATCTTGGGAACAAAACCTAGAATGCTACCCTTACAACATACAGCCGCAACATTATAAAGTTTATCGGAATACTCATATGGAAGACCAACAACAAAAACTAACTCGAGAGTACTTGTTTCCTTAAGAATAGTGTCCAAATACACTCTTGCTTGGTTTACTAACTCACTTTGTAGGAACAAATCTCCACATGTATATCCAGTTATTGATAGTTCAGGATAAACCAATAACGAGCAATCGTTACTTGAAGCTTCTTTACATAGATTTATTATTTGCTCACTGTTGTACTTGCAATCAGCAACTTTAATATTAGGTGTAGCCACTGCTACTCTCAAAAATCCATCTTTCATAATGAAGCCCTCACAGACTATAAATTACAATCATTATACAAGATTAAAGGTTAAGTATTCCAATATCTTGTAAAACTATTTTCACACCAATAAGAATAAGTATGATTCCACCAATAATTACTGATACCTTGCGATACTTACTTCCAAAAGACTTGCCCACAAAAAGACCTACAGCTGACAATATCCCGGTTATAACAGCTATGAATGCTGAATCGACAAAGATATTCGAGTCAGAAGAGAATGCTATTGATACACCTACAGCAAGAGCGTCAATACTTGTAGCTACTGCAAGAACGAACATTTTCTTAAAACCAAAGGCAGCCTTTGCTTTGTCAGGTGCAATATCGCATGCGACACCTTCATCACTAGGCTTCTCTTTCTCGAAACCTTCACGAATCATATTTAATCCAACTACTAGAAGCAATGCAAACGCTATCCAATGATCATACTTTTCGATATAGTCTTTGAATGAACTTCCAAGAAAATATCCAATCATTGGCATTAATCCCTGAAAAAATCCAAACCAAAGAGCAACTTTAAAGTAGTTGCTTGTTTTAAGAGACTTTCTTTCTAGTCCCATACATATTGATACGGCAAAAGCATCCATAGCAAGACTAAAAGACAAGAATATAATTTCTAGAATAGTCATTCTTTTTTCCTTATAAAAAAAGACACCCGAAAGGGTGTCAGTTTTGATTATGTAATAATTACTTTCTGATACCAAGCTTTGCAATGATTACTCTGTAGCGCTCAATGTCAATCTTTGCTAGATAATCTAGAAGTCCACGTCTCTTACCAACCATCATTAGAAGTCCACGACGTGAGTGGTGATCTCCATTATGTGACTTAAGATGCTCAGTTAAGTGATTGATTCTTGCAGTAAGAATAGCAATCTGAACTTCAGGTGAACCTGTATCGCCTTCTTTTAATCCGTAAGTCTTGATAATTTCTGTCTTGTTAATGCTCATAATTAATACGTCCTTTCAAAATTAAATCCACCAGCGTCATAGAAAAAGGTTGGACTATCCAAGTTCAATGCGCGCGGCAACTTCGGGATTATAACATCTAAGTTAGTGATGTGCAAGTAACAATGGATTACTCCTCAACTAAAGATTTAACAAAATCATTAGGATTGAACGGTATCAAATCCTCAGTTCGTTCACCCAAACCTGCTAATACAATAGGAACTTTGGTAGCATATGATATTGCAATCGCCACTCCGCCCTTCGCACTTCCATCAAGTTTAGTAATACCAATGTAGTCAAGAGCAACAGTTGACCCGAAGGTCTCAGCTTGAATAACGCCATTCTGACCTGTGGTTGCGTCTATTATTAGCAAAGATTTGCAATTTGCATCTGGAGCCTCTCTTGCAATAAGTCTCGTTACTTTTGCAAGCTCATCCATAAGATTCTTCTTATTTTGAAGTCGACCAGCTGTATCAATTATTAATACATCGGCTTTTCGGGCGTAAGCGGCTTTAATTGCGTCAAAGCAAACTGCTGCGGGATCTCCACCTTGATCATGAGCGATTACAGTAGTACTTGTTCGCTCACCCCACTCCTTTAGTTGCTCAATAGCTGCAGCGCGAAAAGTATCAGCAGCTGCCAAAACTACCTTTTTGCCCAAAGCTTTGTACTTGCTTGAAAGCTTTCCCGCTGTCGTCGTTTTACCAGTTCCATTCACACCGACTAGCAAAATGATATTAAGTTTGCCATCTTCTATTTCTAGTTCCTTCGAAGGACCAAGAATTTCAAGCATTCTACGCTCAACCGTTGCGATGACGGCTTCCTTGCTAGCATTACCAGACTTTTTAATATCGCTTTTAACAGCATCAATAATATCGACTGAAGCTTCTACACCACAATCAGCTCTTACCAAGAGCTCCTCGAAGTCGTCGAGCATGTCGTCATTGAACTTGCCTGCACCTGCAGCGATCTTAGTAAGACCCTCACTGATGAATGTGCGTGTCTTGTTCAATCCTTTTCGAAAAACATCAAATAAACCCAATACTATCCCTCCTAGTTAACCTTCGCCCAAGCGCATAGAGAGAATCTTGGAAATACCTCTCTCTTGCATAGTAACGCCATAGATCCTGTCACACGCCTCCATTGTACCTTTACGGTGAGTAACCAAGATAAACTGCGACTTAGTAGTATATCGCCGAACAAAATCCGTGAATCTAGATACATTTACATCATCCAAAGCCGCTTCAACCTCGTCAAGAACAACAAAAGGAGATGGTCGTAGCTGCAATATCGCGAAAAGCAATGCTATAGCCGTCAAGCATCGCTCACCACCCGACAAAAGCGATAAATTCTGAAGTTTCTTTCCCGGAGGCTGAGCCTTAATTTCGATAGCACAATTCAGAACATCTTCACTTTCAAGAATAATCTCAGCAGTGCCACCATTGAATAAATCAAAGAAAACTTGCTTGAAGTTCTCGTTGATAATCTCAAAATGTGAAATGAATTGATGCTTCATCTCATTTACTAATTCGGCGATCACCTTATCCAGATCAGCTATCGCATTAGTCACGTCATTACGTTGTCCGGTCATAAACTCAAATCGAGTAGATACTTCCTTGTACTCCTCAACAGCATTAGGATTTACGGGGCCTATCTCACGTATCTCTGCCCTCAATGCGGAAATTCGCTTTGACCAAGCCGGAATATCATCGGGGGATGGGTACTGATCTTTAACGTTATCATAAGTTACTTCATACTCTTCCCACAAACGGCTCTTAGATGAGTCAATATCATCAATGTATCTATCATACTTAGCAACAAGACTATTTAGTCTGCTATTAATGCTATTGACTGTATCTCCACATTCGGTCAAGCGTGATATGAAATGTGACAATTCCTCATCTACGCCACTTTTTGAATCATTAAGCTTTGCAATCTCTTCCTTCTTTGCGTTTGATTCATTAGAAAGTTTCGTTATTGAATCACGCAAGCTAGATATAGTTTTATCTATTTCTTTGCATGATAGTTCAGCACTCAAACGCTCCTGCTCATGCTTTTTAAGATTGTCTAAATGACTAGCCTTCTCCCTATCAAAAACTGAAGATATATCCAGAACACCATTTCGTTGAGCTATGATTCTCTCCAATTTAAGAGAGCTCTCGTTAATCTGTTCCTTAACTCTCTCGAGTTTACTTGTGAAGTCTTTTGACTTAGAACCACTCTCCTCAATACTATCCTTGAAGTCAGCAAGTTCATTTTCAATCTCTTCTATTACTAGAGTAAGCTCTTCGCTGTCATTAGTTAATTGTAGCTTCTCCTTAGATATAGCTTCAATTCTGCTTTGACTAACCTTAATAGTATTGTTAATCTCAATAATTCTGCGCTTGAAATTGCTGTTCTCAGTCTCTGCTTTTACTCTTTCCAAAGTAAAGCAATTCATTTGCTCATTGAGAATACTAATCTCCTTGGAAATAGCTT
>RRZU010433434.1_pt1 | contig 12033 bp, 15 predicted proteins | sample 2165561 | NCBI WGS metagenome assembly RRZU01 (sample SAMN10456909, study PRJNA506462) | wastewater metagenome | isolation source: wastewater sludge | place: USA: Moscow, Idaho | reverse complement strand
GAAAAAGTCGTACACAAGTGAATGGGGTCGGGGTGTAGCCACCCAGACACTGCCCGATTCAAATGTGAAGCCCTTAGACTGAATATTTGAATGCCAATGATTGATAAAACGGCTTGAATAAGGTGTTTTATCAATGCTCTAAACAAAAAAGATACAACTAGTTTGTGTGTTGTTTGTTTGCTATATACACTAAAAGGCTACATCAAAGGATAATCAACTTTTTTGATGTAGGGATTTTGTGTAGTTTTCTTTGATAAATCCAATTAGAAAGTGTAAAATTTATTCGTGATTTTGAAATAAATTTTGCTCTTGTGATATTGGGTTTATCTTCCCAAAATTGGTTATGTTTGATACAAGGGAATCTATATCAATAAATAACAATCTTCTATCTTTTGGCAAAAAATGGATATATCTTTCGATATCTTCTTTTTTTGGGAAGATGTATAATATTCCATCTATGGCATCTTTTGAAGTGGCGATTAAAATCTCTTTGTATCGATTTAAAGACTTTTTCGTAAACTCTATCTCGATATTGAATCTTTGATTATTTTTTGAGACAAAAATAAAATCAGGTACATGGTGCAAAGTTTTACTATGCTCTGAAATTGTAGTTCTTATCACTTGACCAATTTGTGAAAGATGAAAATCTGCTATTTGCTCTACAATGTTGTGGTGTAAGGTAGTTAGATTCATCTTTGCATTTTTTGGTTTGATATCGTGAACATCACTCAGATACTCTTTTGCTTCGGTTGTTAAAACTATCGCTCTTCTTGGGCTAATGTGTTTTGTGTTCCAAAATGTGATTAGCCCTTGTTTTTGGAGTTCGTTTATCCTCTTTGATGATGTGATAGAGCTAGAAAAAAATGTTCTAGCCATCACTTCATTGTAAGATTTACCGTATATATTGATAAACTTGATTATCTCAATATCTCTAGGGGTTAGCATTGTTATATCTCAAATTTTGTAGTTTTTGAGCCAAAAGATATTTTAGTGAAATACTTTGACTCTAAGTCTAGCTCGATGGTATCGCCATTTGATTTTTCTACCACTTCACCTGCCATAATTGACTTGATATCATCTAGTGATAAATCTCCAAATACTGGGTTTTTAAAGGGGATACGAAACTCACAATCCCCAAAATTCATCCAACTATTTTTATCAAGTTCATCTTGTAACATTGGCTTCCAATCACTGCAACATAGAGTTTTAGCACCTTTTTTGCTCTCTCGCACTTCTAAATCATGCTCTTTACATAATGGACATTTCATTTGATTTTCCCCTTATATCTCAAATTTTGTGACAGATACAATCGTATCAGTTTGGGTCGTTTCACTTGAAATACTTTTTAGTTTTGGCTCTTTTTTACTCTCTTTGAACTCTTCAACAGTGTAATTTTTCTCTAGTGTCAATAATGCCATTTCACTGTATCTATTGTTATCAGTTTCCCAGTCAAAAGGATGGCTCACTGGAATAGGGTAGGTATCAAAGATAAGAGGTTCACTCAAAGATTCTTGAATCAAAATTGCCACTTGAGACTTTGGTAAAGCTCGTTGTTTGGTAATATTCAAGTAATCTTGAACATCTTGTCTTATAGTTGTATCGTTCCCATTTTTTGTGATTTTTGAAACTAGCTCTTTACCTGATAGCTTTTCGATATATTCAAGAGTTTTGATATCTGAACTCTTATAATATATTTTTGTCTGGCAATTGCTCTTTATAGCCGATTTGAGATTTTCATCCCTCAGTTGTCCATCATCTTGATAAGCAAGAGCAAAAGTTACCCCAAACCCTGCGATGGTTGCCAAAGCACTTGATAAAATTGGTGTAGGATAAAAACTTATCTCATCAGCCAAAATCAAACAATTAGCTTTTCCTTTGAGCTTTTTAGCTTTGTTTATAATATCGGCAATAATAAATTTTAAAAATTTCAATGCTGATTCATCAAGCATATCAGATTTTATGTAGATGACTTTGCCATCAGTTAAAGCCTCTAAAATGCTTGAAGTTTCTCTCCAAGTAACATCTTCAAACTCACTTAGTGAAAAAAGTAAATTTTCAAGTATTGGTAAATGTTTCTCGCTAAACTCAAGAGAAGCGAATTTTTGAGGGTCAAAATATCGTTTTGAGTATTCTAAAAGTAAACTCATATTTGGTTTGGGCTTATTGTATTCAATTGTAAAATTGATACTATTTGTTAAATCTGAAATAATATATCTTAAAAATTGAAGAAGATGTGGAATATCTTTTTTAAATGGAATACTCAAATAATCATAAGCTCTGAAGAAATACATCATCACTTTTTTTAAAACGATTCTCTCGCTTTTCCGATAATATGAAGCTCCTGCCTCTGCATCAACCTCGATAAGATTAAGCATTATTGTAAGCTTCTTGGTTGCTTCGATGTAGTCATCAAACTCAAAAACTTTGTAGCTAAAATCACTATCCCAGTTCCAAATTATTAGGTCATCTTCTCTATCTTGCCGTTGTAATTCTTCTAAAATTATCTGCGGTAACCATTCATCATCCTTAACTTGTAAAATAATAAGTCCTCTTTGTTGTTTAAGAGTTTCAACTGCTTTAAATCCGAGATACACTGTTTTTCCAGACCTACTAGGACCTACTATAAGGGAGTGAACAATATCTTTATTTAGTAGATAAATTGGTTCATTGGTTTGATGGTCAATTCCTAGAAAATATTTATCTTGGCTCAAATATTGAAGCGGATTAAACTGTTTTACTTGGTGAAAAAGCTCTTGGCTTGCACTTTGGATAGAGGATACACCTCTACCAAAATTTGACGATGGTGCAAACTGAGTGTATTCAGTTTTCTTTGGTTGTTGCTGTTGTTTTTTAAAAAACATCTTATCTGCTCCACTTCTCAAATATTTTGAAAAATATAAGTATCAAAATAGAACCTGCTACAGAATAAGCAAATAACTCATTTTCAAAATTAATCTTAAGATAGGAGAGTGCTTTTATGACTATAGATGGGTCGTTCTCAATTAAAAAAATTGGTTTTGTGAAAAAGCTTATAATATAGCTTATTATGGTCATCCCAACTGCTAGAAAACCAATGTCTTTCATATTTAGTTGATTTGGAAATATTAAATTCTTTAAAATTTTCTCATCGTCTGATTTAAGAAGATGGTCATTTGAAAAGTATGTAAAATAGGCATTTTTCGAATAGCTATTTAATACTATTAACACTGCTAAAATTCCAAAAATTGCTACATTTGTGTAAAATGAAGCTACGAATGAGATTAATAAAATCAAGATAGCTATGAGGACAGAATCATTTGCCCAATATCTGTGATAATATCGATTAATAGCAGTTTTATCTGCCTCATTGATGTAAAAATCACTACCATTTCGTTTAGCAGTAAGGTAGGATTGTGCAATATTGTCTTTAGCTTTTTCTGCCTCAAATTTGTATTTTAATTTTTGTTGTTGCTCCTGCTGTCGTCTTTGTCTATCAAAGTCATTATTGCTCGAATAAGGATTATGATTGTTACTGTATGGATTGTTTTGATTCATGTTAGTTTTCCTTTACAAATCTTTCTATAAAATCATCTATTAACTCACTTTTAATTTTTATGATTGAGTTGTCAATCATTGTTAAGATATAGTGAGTATGAGTTGATTTAATTTCAAAAATCAATTCATTGATATTTTGATAAATTACTTGTTTACCTTTGAGGTCTTTTATTTTTTTATCAAATAAAAAGTCTTCATAGTTAGCTAATGTATTTTTATGCCCATTTAAAAGATTTGTAAAAATCTTTTTTCTCCAAAGTCGTTCTGATATTTTTGGTTTAATACCATCATCTTTTAGCCATAAAATAAATTCATCGAAATCATCAAATTGATTTTTCACCATTTTTTCTTCTTCCTCTTCTTTTTGGATATTGATATTGTTATTATTATATGTGTCTAAAAATTAGATTAATAAATCTACTTTTTAGATTGATTCATATAAATCTTATATTTCAATCTAATTTTTAGATTTTTGTATAATTGTGTTATTAACAAAATCATTCCACCATATTTTGGTTGTTCGTAAAAAACCACTCTCACTATCTTTTTCAACTAAATCTTTTTCGATAAGTTTTTGAACACTGTTATATGCAGTAGCTCTTGAAAAATTAAACATTTCAGCCAATGTTTCTATTTTTCCATAGTACCAGCCTTTGAACTTAGAATCTGGATTGTTGCTAAGATTATAAATAGCATTTGCAATGCAATAATCATTATTACTGATATTATGCTTGATACGATACCTATGAATTATGGTTGTATACAGTAACTCAAATTTTTGCTCATCATTTTTCATAGTCTTATCCTAGTAAGTTTTAATGGTTTGCGATAAAAAATCAGATACATCAAGCAAATTAAATACAACTTTTGCATTTTTCGCTTTACCTAATTTTTTATAATTTGGCAAACCTGTACCTTTGGCTATGTATAAATCAAGTGTTGAATTACTTATTCCAAGTTCTTCCGCCATTTCAGTTTTTGAAATTACTGCTCTTTTGTATTTTTTTGTGAGATACAAATAGAGTTTTTCTTTTTGTATCTCTGTGTCACTTTGCATTATTTACCTCCTTATTTGCTAAGTTGAGGGAAGTATAAATAATTTCAAAAAAGTAGTCAAAATAGCCTAATGGTAATGATGGGTAATGAATAGTATTTATGAGTATTCTTTAAAAGAAATTTGAAATTTCTCAAGTATTAAGCGGTATTTATAGCTAATGAGCAGTAAAAAATAGTAAATTGTATGGATTTTGCTTAAAAGACTTAGATTTAAGTATTATATAAGTTTCGAGTTGATTCTTTTAATGAAACTTTATGTTTTTTTAAATATAATTACACCAATAGGATTGCGCAGTCGCGGTCGGCTTTAAGCCTCTGAGGATACTCGGAGGCTTTTTGCTTTATGGATAAATTTTTAGCCCCATGTCTTTTGATATACCATCACCATATAATTTTTTCTTGATAATGTCATAGGCTCTATTATTTTCACTTGAATTAATAAGTTTTCTTCCAATTGGTCTAGCTATCATATCTGATAATTGTAAGCCAACTGAATTCGTTTTTTTATCAGCTAAAATAATTTCAAATGGATAATCTTCCTTATCACACAATCTTCTAAATTCTAGTTCAAGTTCATCATCTTCTTTTTTACCTCGTTTTTCAAAGATAATATGAGTTTTCTTTCTTTCTTGAGTATGGTCATTTAAAAACCTATGAACTCTTTGTAAACAAAAATTTAATGCTATATGATATGGGTTATCAGATTTTGAAAAGTTTTGTTTTAATTTTTCTTTGTGAATAACACAGCTAATAACATTAAAATTAGATTGATTGATTATCTCGCTAAGTTCATTTATAAATTCTGTATGAATAGCTTTATTATATAAAAACTTAAAACCGTTTTTTCTTCTTCTTATTTCGTTTTCATGAAATATAATAATATCATGACCAAAGTATTTAAATTTAAATTCCTGAAATGTAGGAACGATAGTATTAATATAATTTTTTTTATTAAAAATACTAAATGTTAGTACAAATACTGGATAGTCTGGGTCTATGGTATTGAGAGCATGGTCTCCACTCTCATCAACATAAATTACAAAATCACTATAGTTATTCAAAATGCTTCCTTTAAAGTTCTGATTATAGCAAATTTATTTGTACAAATCATTTACAAACTCTTTTCCACTGTCTGGTGCTAATTTTGCATATCTTAAAGTCATTTTAATATCTTGATGGTTCATAAGTTTTTGAATTGTATATATTGGTGTACCGTTTATTGCTAGATGACTTGCAAATGTGTGTCTAAGAGTATGTATTACCACTCTATTTTTTCTGTCTTCGCTTTGAAGCTCTTCATTAAAAAGTTCATCAAGAATTGGCTTGAGCCGACTTTGAATCTGTCTATCTGTCATTAGAGACCCATTGAAACTTACAATATAATCATTTTGTTTGAGATTCTCATATTTTTGTAAAATTATTAATCTTACATCATCTGTCAAAAATGCTTTATAAGTAGTTTTTGTTTTAAAATCATTTACATTGATAAAACCATGTGATAGGTCAACATCTTTCTTTTGGATTGCTAAAACTCCTTGAAGCCTTGCACCAGTTGTGAGTGCTAATTTGACAAAAAGTGATAAAAGTTCATTATTTTCAAGTCTTTTATAAAGTATTTGAAGTTCTTTTTTTGTTAAAAATCGCTCTCGTGAATTATCAACATCAAATTTTTCTACTTTGATTGTCGGATTTTGTTGATTATAAAGTTCTTCTTTAAGACCATAATTAAAAATAGTTCCAAAAAGTTCAATAATTTGATTAATCATTTTTGGTGAATATTTCAATTTCTCCATTGAATTTTGCACTTTTATTAAATCACTTTTTGTTATTGATAAAATATCAGTTTGTTGTAGTGCTTTTAAATGGTTTGTGTATTTACTTTTTATATCTTTATGACTTCTCGGAGTAGTCTTTTTTTCAAGATAAGCCAAATATTTTGTAGCCACATCATCTAATGTGATAATACGCTTTTTAGCTCTTTTTTTGATTGATGTGGGTTGTTCCCCAAGTGTAATTTGATTTATTGTTTCAATTCGTTTATTGTTACAATATTGCTCTGTAATACCTTGAGATTTTTTACCAATAGTTAACCGTTGAGTTGTATTGTTAATATCTTTATAAATAATTGAATAACTTACATCTCCATTTTGTAAATGATTAAGATATACACCATCATATTTTTTACTTTTTATTCTTGACATTTTCTATAATTTCCTTGTCCATTTTGGTAACCTATTGGCAACCATTTTTTAAAAAACATAAAAAAATTATAGAAAACATTAGATTATAAAAAGCTTTATAAATCCCTATATATAGGCTATTTTAGAAGACTTTAGACGACTTAAGAAAACTATGAAAAAGTATAGAATTCAAGTCCCTCTCTTGACACCATTTAATCACTCAAAAATCACTATAAAATAGAACTTCTAATCACTTTAAGAAAACTTTTAAATTCAATACTACCTTCGTAATACTCCATATTTAGTATTATGCTGTTTAATTAGCATGTCAAATATTTTGTCATTTGGTGTTTTAATATTATATTAAATATTTTAGAAACAGAATTTTGATTTATATTTTGATGAAGTTTGGCATAACCTATCAATACTAGATACTTTTTTTATTTAGTAAACATATCATTCTTTTAAGATTTATGAAAATATTTTATAAAACGCTCAATATCTTGTAATTACATTTATTATTTTATTGAGAATAGAAGTTTGATTTGTTATAATTCCTAAATTTATTTATGAGGAGATACGATGTACTGTCCAGTATGTAAAGATGAAAGATTAGTAATTAGTGAAAAAAATGGAATAGAGATAGATTATTGTCCAAAATGTAGAGGTATCTGGCTTGATAGAGGTGAGTTAGATAAAATTATTGAGAGATCTTCAAATTACCATAAAGATGATTATCATAAATCTCATAGTCATTCTGAACATAAATATGAAAAAAACTATTCAAATCAAGGGTATCATGACGGACATTATAAGAAGAAAGAGAGCTTTTTATCAGATCTATTTGATTTTTAATTATGTTTATCAAAAATAGTTTTGCATAAATAATCTTCTTAAAGTAGGATTTTTCATTTTTTCAAAACTATTCTCAAACTTGATTCTTATTGCAAAGTAGGTTTATTGAGTTGTGAAAAAGTTTTGGAAGTACAAAATAAAAGTATATCAGATTGTAAATATAAAATTATTTTACAGTCGATTTCTCAAATATTTCTAATCATTCTAAATGGAATTTTTCTTGACAGAGAGGCACAAAGAAAAAACGCACAAATAGCTTCTAAGACACATTGTATGAGGATAGATGCTCCTTATTGTATCAAATATTTTATGGATTGTGTTGATGCCAAAATCTTTTAAAACAGTGTCATTAAAGTTTTCATAAGATTAACTTAAGTGGGATAAAAGTATTATTTTATCAAATAAATATAATAAGATTTATAAATAACATATATAGAGTCAAAGTTGGTTTTTGATAGATAAGTAAAGGATTTTACAAATGAACTTAAAAAATTACATACTCTCCGCACTTTTTTTGCTTCTATTTAATGGTGTCGTTTATATTCTGAGCGAATTAAACTTAATAGACTCCAAAAAGGTCGCGATAGAAAATAAGCTCAATATTGTATCAACCCACTACAAAGTGTTACTAGAAACACAATCAAAAGTTTCCGACACTGCATATGCACTCACCATAGAAAATGACAAAATTATCGGGATTTTAAAAGAGGCAATGAGTGCAACTCCACAACGACAAAAGGAATTAAGAGTAGAATTTTACCAACTCCTTCAAAAAACTTATCCTATTTTTAAAAAAGAGGGAATTTTTCAATATCACTTTATTTTTCCCGATAATACAGTTTTTTATAGAGCACACAAACCATCAAAATTTGGGGATAATTTAACTGGTATTCGGAAAGATTTTGAATACACAAATCGTACAAAAAAGATTTTTAGAGGTTTTGCTCAAGGGAAAACTGCACATGCCTTTAGAAATGTTTATCCACTTTTTGATAAAAATAAGAGACATATTGGGGCAATGGAGGTTTCATTTTCTAGTGATAGTTTTCAATGGTATCTTAACCATATAAGCAATATTCATTCTCATTTTTTGGTTAATAAAAAGATTTTTGATTCAAATGCTTGGAAGAGAGATGATCTTATTCTAAACTATCTACAAAGTGCTGAAAATAAAGAGTATATGTTGACTCTTACTGATGGACATAATAAACAAATGTGTGTTGTAAATAATAAAGAGAGATTAACCTCTTATAGTGAGGAGATAGCATATAAAATGTCAAAAGGTGAAGATTTTGGCGTAGTATTGGCTCCATATGGTTATTTTAAAGAGATAGAGATAGCCTGTTTTTTACCGATTAAAAATAATTTACAAGATGAGACATTGGCTTGGATAGTTTCGTATGAAACAAGTCCAGTTTTAGTTTCAGTTATCAAAAATACTTTTATTGTACGAGTCGTAATGTTTATTATGTCACTTTTAATACTTTATTTTATTGTAAGACAAATCCATTCTAAACAAAAACTTGCAAATGCAAATCTTCACCTTGACTCACTTTCAAAAGAACAAAATCTACTTCTTTCCCTTTATGATAAAGGAGATTCTGTTTTGTTTAAATGGAGAAATGATTCTAATTGGAGTGTTGAATATGTTTCAAATAGTATCAATAAATTTTTAGGTTATGATAAAAATGAATTTTTTAGCCATACAATTACCTATGCACAGAGTATTTATAAAGATGATTTGCCACGAGTAATGCAAGAGGTAGAAAATGGAAGAAATAAAGATTATTTCCAGCACAAACCTTATAGAGTTGTTACAAAAACTAATGAATTAAAATGGATTAATGACGATACGATTGTTGTTCGAGATAGCGATGGAAATATTACCCATTTTATAGGCTATATAAGTGACATAACTTCTCAAAAAGAGAATGAAGAGATTAAAGAGAAACAACAAAAACAAATCTTTGAGCAAACAAAACATGCACAAATGGGAGAGATGATAGGTAATATCGCACATCAATGGAGACAACCACTGAGCCTTATCAGTACTTCTGCAAGTTCTATATTACTGCAAAAAGAGTTTGGAATTCTTGATTCTGAAAAAGAGGATATGATGCTTACAACTATCGTGCAAACTACAAAGCACCTCTCAGCTACTATCGATACTTTTAGAGATTATCTCAAAGAAACAAAAGAACTTCAAGAGGTGATCTTACAAGAGAGAATCCATAGTGCTATTGATATTGTAAGAGCATCTTTAGAGAGTCATTACATCAAAATTATAAATGATATTGATGCAATACCACCTATAAAAATGAACATGGTAGCAGGGGAGTTTTCAGAGGTACTGATTAATCTTCTTAATAATTCAAAAGATGCTATTGTAAGTCATGGGATAAATAATCCTTTTGTAAAGATAACTTTAGAAAAGAATGAGAATCAAGTTATCGTTAAAGTATCTGATAATGGTGGAGGGATACCAGAGAGTGTGTTGCCAAAAATATTTGATCCATACTTCACCACAAAACATCAAAGTCAAGGGACAGGACTGGGTCTGTATATGAGTAAAGAGATAATTGAAAAACATCTTTATGGAAAACTTGAAGCAATGAACAGCGAAATTGGAGCGGTATTTAAGATAACTTTACCGCTCTAAATTTGATTTGTATTCGATTTTTTTTATTTGAAAGTTATCCAATGTGAGAATTGTTATCTTGTTTTCACTTTTAGGGAAAAGTTCTGCTTGTTGTTTCTCTTCTAGCAATATCATTGAATAGGGGTATTTTTTGAATTTTGGTTTCATAAACATACTTATTACAAAAGAGGGTGCTTCACTTAGATCAGCTCCATAAAGTGCGTTGTTTGATTGGAGATAAGTTGGATTTTTTTCAAGAAATATTTTAACCTTTTCACCATCATCTTTTGAAGAGACAACTATAAATTTTTTGATATCTTTTGAGAGTGTAACTTTTTGCTCAAACTGATTTTTAAAAGAGGTTTGAGGAAAAGTATCACCCACTTTTAGGCTTTCACCTAAAAGGAGTGTTCCTATAAAAACTATACTTGAAACTATTTTCACCATCAAAATTCCTCTCTTTTTTCTATTGCGAAACTTTTTTTTAGTATCACTTCAATCCCTTTTGAAACTAAGGCACTTTTAAATCCCTCCCCGATTTGAGAAACAATATATTGGTTGACACTATACTTCAAAAAAATCTTTGTCAGTTCAATAGTTGGTTTTAAATCGCTGTTATAAAGAGGATTATCTAAAAAAAGTTTCTCTTTGAGTTCCCCTTTTGCATTAAAAGTAAAGATACAAATATATTTATTTTTTGAATTAAGGTTTTCAAAATGATTTGTATCATTTGAACATAGAGCAACGACAAGTTTCCCCTTTTGTGCTTCTAGTGCTAACTTATTTCCCATCAACAGTCCCAAAGCTACTTTTTTCCTTGCACTTTTGATTATCCTTGCAAAAGTTGGTCTGGAGATCTCCATCTTTTGTGCAGCATCCTCTTGATAGAGTTCTAGTAAATCCATAAGATAGAGTGCTTCAATCTCTTCACTAAGGAGCGTTATTGTCTCATTTGTCCCATTTTCATTTGGGGAAAAAAGTGTAGATTTCGGTCTAAAACTCAGTTTTCTTTCGTTTTTTGTTCGTGGCATATTTTTTACTTTTAAAATTATTTTTTGAATTTTAGCTAATTTTTATTAAAAAATACTTGACATATGTTCATAATAGTTTTACAATTCGGTCATATGTTCAAAAAGGAAAAATTATGAATATCATAAAAAAGACTTATCTATTTTATTTTGAAGGTTTCAAAAATATGACTATTGGAAAAACACTTTGGAAGATAATAGCACTTAAACTTCTAGTGATTTTGGTGTTTTTAAAACTTTTTGTTCATGATAAAACTTTCAAAAGTGAATATACAACAACCGAAGCAAAATCAGATTTTGTTTCAACAAATCTTATCAAAGGAAAATCAAATGATTGAAGAAACACTTGTTGATTGGAGTAGAGCTCAATTTGCCCTCACTGCAATCTACCACTTTTTATTTGTCCCACTCACTTTGGGACTTGGCTTTATTGTTGCTATTATGGAGAGTATCTATGTCAAAACTGGCGATCTGATGTGGAAAAAAATCACAAAGTTCTGGATGACCCTTTTTGCTATCAATTTTGCGATTGGTGTAGCTACTGGGATTATTATGGAGTTTGAGTTTGGTACAAACTGGGCAAACTATAGTTGGTTTGTTGGGGATATTTTCGGTGCTCCTCTAGCAATTGAGGGGATATTGGCATTTTTTATGGAGAGTACCTTTTTTGCTGTGATGTTTTTTGGTTGGGATAAAGTAACAAAAGGGTTTCATCTCCTCTCCACTTGGCTTGTGGCGATTG
>RRZU011191654.1_pt1 | contig 12034 bp, 7 predicted proteins | sample 2165561 | NCBI WGS metagenome assembly RRZU01 (sample SAMN10456909, study PRJNA506462) | wastewater metagenome | isolation source: wastewater sludge | place: USA: Moscow, Idaho | reverse complement strand
CTTCGCTGCTTCATTAAATAATAATCCTGACACTGATGTTCAAATATACGGACACACAGATAATACAGGTTCTGACGCTATAAACAATCCTTTGTCTGAAAAACGTGCACAAGCTGTTTATAATTTCCTTCAAACCAAAGGTGTTTCAGGAAAACGTATGGTATCTCAAGGATTTGGATCTACACAACCTGTTGCCGACAACAGTTCTGTTGGAGGTAGAGCTCAAAACCGTCGTGTAGAAGTTTACATCCTTCCTAACGAAAAGATGCTAAAAGACGCTCAACAAGGTAAATAATCTTACACATAGAGTTTAGCTCGGTAAGCTTAACAAAAAATGAAAGGGGAGAGAAACATAATGTTTCTCTCCCCTTTCTAACTATATAAAAGAATAATTAATTATTCTACGGCATCAAAATCTACTACAGTCTTTCTGGTTGCAGCAATCCTGTCAAAATCTTCCTTTGTACCAACAACTAATTTTTCAAATTCACGTTGTCCTGTACCGGCAGGTAATAAATGACCACAGATCACATTCTCCTTCAATCCTTCCAGTCTGTCTACCTTAGCGTTTATAGCAGCGTCGTTCAGTACTTTTGTTGTTTCCTGGAACGAAGCGGCAGACATAAAGCTTTGAGTCTGGAGAGCAGCACGGGTAATACCTTGAAGTATCTGGTTAGCTGTTGCAGGAATTGCATCACGCACTTCTACCGGACGAAGGTCTCTACGTTTCAGCATAGAGTTTTCGTCTCTCAGCTTACGTGCAGTAACAATCTGTCCCGGTTCGAATGTTGAAGAATCTCCGGCGTCAACAATAACTTTCTTACCCCAGATTCTGTCATTCTCTTCCATTACTTCATATTTATCGATAACCTGCTGTTCTAGGAAACGAGTATCTCCCGGATCGATAACTTCTACCTTGCGCATCATCTGACGAACAATCACCTCGAAGTGCTTGTCGTTGATCTTCACACCCTGTAGACGGTATACATCCTGTACTTCGTTTACAATATATTCCTGAACGGCTGTAGGTCCCATAATAGCCAATATATCAGAAGGAGTTGTAGCTCCGTCAGACAGTGGCATACCGGCTCTCACAAAGTCATTTTCTTGAACAAGAATTTGTTTGGATAGAGGCACCAGATATTTCTTAACTTCATCAAGTTTAGAAGTTACTATAATTTCTCTATTACCACGTTTGATCTTACCGAATGAAACCTCACCATCGATTTCCGACACTACTGCAGGATTAGATGGGTTACGTGCTTCGAACAACTCAGTTACACGAGGAAGACCTCCGGTGATATCACCAGCCTTACCTACTGCACGAGGTATCTTAACAAGTACATCTCCGGCTTTGATTGCATCATTATCATCTTTCACAAGGTGAGCACCTAATGGTAAACTATAAGTTTTGATAGTTCTACCCTGCTCGTCCAATACATGAGCTTCAGGAGCTTTAGTCTTATCGCGAGATTCGATAATGATCTTTTCTTTCAGACCGGTTTGTTCATCCGATTCAACCTTAAACGTAACACCTTCTATTACATTCTCGAACTTGATACGTCCTGTAGCTTCAGATATAATAACGGCATTAAATGGATCCCAATCACAGATTAGATCATCTTTTTTCACCTTAGCACCATCCTTAAAGTACAATTTAGAACCATAAGGAATATTATGAGTAAGGAGTACGATTTTAGTGTTAGGATCAACCAGACGAAGCTCTACCAATCGGCTAACTACAATCTGAGTTTTCTTGCCTGATTCATCAAGAATATCTACTGTACGGAGATCATCTATTTCTAATATACCATCGTATTTAGCAACAACGCTACTTTCGGTAGCAATATTAGATGCGATACCCCCAACGTGGAATGTACGTAGTGTCAACTGTGTTCCCGGCTCACCGATAGACTGTGCGGCAATAACACCTACAGCCTCACCACGCTGAACCATACGGCCTGTTGCAAGGTTACGTCCATAGCATTTACCACAAACACCCTTCTTCGATTCGCAAGTAAGCACCGAACGGATCTCTACGCTCTCGATAGGAGAATTCTGTATAATAGCGGCTGCATCTTCTTTGATTTCATCTCCCGATTTAACAATGATTTCTCCTGTCATCGGATGTTGGATATCATGAACAGATACACGACCTAAGATACGTTCATACAAAGAAGCAACAACTTCTTCATTATTTTTAAGCTCAGAACAAACAAGACCACGCAATGTACCACAGTCTTCTTCATTAATGATCACATCTTGTGATACGTCAACAAGACGACGAGTCAAATATCCGGCATCGGCAGTCTTCAAAGCCGTATCGGCAAGACCCTTACGCGCACCGTGGGTAGAGATAAAGTACTCTAACACCGACAATCCTTCTTTAAAGTTCGACAAGATCGGATTCTCAATAATCTGAGCCCCTTCTGCCCCACTCTTTTGAGGTTTCGCCATCAATCCACGCATACCTGACAACTGACGAATCTGCTCTTTCGATCCACGGGCTCCTGAATCCAACATCATATACACGGCGTTGAATCCCTGATCGTCTTCCGAAAGCTGTTTCATCAAGATGTTAGACAGTCTTGAGTTAACGTGTGTCCATATATCAATAATCTGGTTGTAACGTTCGTTGTAGGTAATGAATCCCATGTTATAGTTATTCAATATCTGCTCTACTTCGTCATAACCTTGTTGTACTAATGTATCTTTTTCTTCAGGAATGATTACATCTTCAAGGTTGAACGACAAACCTCCACGGAATGCCATTGTATAACCTAAATCTTTAATGTCGTCAAGGAACTGTGCTGTTTTTGCAACCCCACAGGCTTTGATTACATTACCGATGATATCACGTAATGATTTCTTAGAAAGCACTTCATTGATGAATCCTACTTCTACAGGAGTCTTCTCATTTACAAGAACACGTCCTACAGTAGTTTCACGCATCAATTTCTTTATTTCACCATTTTCGTCAAGGTCATTCACATATACTTTTATCAAAGCATGTATATCAACCTTACCTTCATTGTATGCAATAATAGCTTCTTCAGGACCATAGAATATAAGACCTTCACCAAGAGCACCCTTACGGATTTTTGTGATATAATATAGTCCAAGAACCATGTCCTGAGAAGGTACGGTAATAGGAGCTCCATTTGCAGGGTTCAGGATGTTATGAGATGCAAGCATCAACATCTGTGCCTCAAGGATAGCTTCATTTCCTAATGGTAAGTGAACAGCCATCTGGTCACCGTCGAAGTCGGCATTGAACGCCGTACATGCTAACGGGTGCAACTGGATCGCTTTACCACCAATCATCTTAGGCTGGAATGCCTGAATACCAAGACGGTGAAGAGTAGGGGCACGGTTGAGCATAACCGGATGTCCTTTCATCACATGTTCCAAAATATCCCATACCACAGGCTCTTTACGATCTACGATCTTCTTAGCCGATTTTACTGTCTTAACGATACCACGCTCGATCAGCTTACGTATAATAAATGGTTTGTACAGCTCAGCTGCCATATCCTGAGGAATACCACATTCGTGCATCTTCAATTCGGGCCCAACGACAATTACCGAACGAGCTGAATAGTCGACACGCTTACCCAACAAGTTTTGACGGAAACGACCTTGTTTACCTTTCAAACTGTCGGATAGGGATTTCAATGGACGATTGGCATCTGTTTTAACTGCACTTGACTTACGTGAGTTGTCAAACAATGAATCGACAGCTTCCTGAAGCATACGTTTTTCGTTACGTAAGATAACTTCGGGAGCTTTGATATCAATAAGTCTTTTCAGACGATTGTTACGTATAATCACACGACGATACAAGTCATTCAGGTCGGATGTAGCAAAACGACCTCCATCTAATGGAACCAACGGACGAAGCTCTGGCGGAATTACCGGAACAATTTTTACAATCATCCACTCCGGTTTATTCTTACCTTTCGATCCACGGAACGCTTCTACAACCTGAAGTTGTTTCAATGCCTCGTTCTTACGTTGTTGAGATGTATCTGTGCTTGCCTTATGGCGCAGAGTATTAGCTAATGAATCGAGGTTGATACGAGACAAAAGGTCGTAAACAGCCTCAGCCCCCATTTTAGCAATAAACTTGTTCGGATCGGTATCGTCCAACAGTTGATTTTCTTTTGGAAGCTTATCCAGAATATTCAAATATTCTTCTTCTGTAAGAAGGTCTTTATCTGCTATTCCTTCTTCTACTGCCGCTCCGGACTGAATCACAACATAACGTTCGTAGTAGATGATAGAATCCAGTTTCTTGGTAGGTATACCTAAAAGATAACCCATTTTGTTTGGCAGCGAACGGAAATACCAGATATGAGCCACAGGAACAACAAGGTGGATATGTCCTGTACGTTCGCGACGAACTTTCTTCTCTGTAACTTCAACACCGCATCGGTCACAAACGATACCCTTATAACGGATTCTTTTGTATTTACCGCAATGACATTCGTAATCCTTTACAGGTCCGAATATACGTTCGCAGAAAAGCCCGTCACGTTCAGGTTTGTAAGTACGATAGTTGATTGTTTCAGGTTTCAAAACTTCACCGCTTGATGCTTCCAGAATTTCTTCAGGAGATGCAAGGCTCACAGTTATTTTTGAAAAGCTACTCTTTACTTTATTTTCTTTTCTAAAAGCCATATACTTTTTTCTTTTAAAAGCTGTAGCTATTAGCCATTAGCCGATAGCTGTTTGTTAGAGTATTTAGAATCCGTCGGCTATCAGCTTAGTTAAAGCCGAAAGCCAACGGATAATATGATATTAATCGAGAGAGACACTCAATCCCAAACCACGCATTTCGTGAAGAAGCACGTTTAATGATTCAGGAATACCCGGCTGCGGCATAGGTTCACCTTTTACAATCGCTTCATAAGCTTTTGAACGCCCTATAACGTCATCCGATTTGATTGTCAGAATTTCTCTAAGAATGTGAGCTGCACCGAATGCTTCCAGTGCCCAAACCTCCATTTCTCCGAAACGCTGACCCCCAAATTGAGCCTTACCTCCAAGAGGCTGTTGGGTAATAAGTGAGTATGGTCCGATAGAACGGGCATGCATCTTATCTTCAACCATGTGACCGAGTTTAAGCATATAAATTATACCTACGGTAGCATGTTGGTCAAATTGAATACCTGTTCCTCCATCAATAAGACGGACTTTACCATAACGTGGTACTCCAGCTTTATCTGTCCATTCGTTCAAATCGTCAAGGCTAGCACCATCAAAAATTGGTGTAGCAAACTTAACTCCCAGCTCTTTACCGGCCCAACCCAATACAGTTTCGAAGATCTGACCAAGGTTCATACGTGAAGGCACCCCTAACGGATTCAACACGATATCAACCGGAGTTCCATCCGGTAAGAATGGCATATCTTCCTGACGAACGATACGCGACACGATACCTTTGTTACCGTGACGACCTGCCATCTTATCTCCAACCTGTATCTTACGTTTCTTAGCCACATAAACTTTAGCTATCTGAACTATTCCCGAAGGTAGTTCATCTCCTATAGTGAGGTCGAAACGCTTACGTTTAAGCTCAGCATCAAGCTCTTTATATTTATGTAGGTAGTTTACGATAACATCTCTGATAAGCGCATTTTTGTGCTCATCCGATGTCCAGTTACTTACCTGTATTGATTCGTAATCGATACCATCCAAAGCACTCTTCGTAAACTTAGAGCCTTTACCGATAATATCAACATTCAAATAATCTTTAACACCCTGCGATGGTTTGCCTTCGGTCAATACTAATAGCTTATCTACTAATATTCCTTTCAGTTTTGCCATCTTTTCTTCATACTCTTCATCTAGTTTAGGAAGCAACGCTTTGCTCGAAAGTTTTGTCTTACCCTTTTTAGATGCTTTAGAGAACAAGTTTGTTGATACAACAACACCTTTCAATGAAGGAGATGCTTTCAAAGATGCATCTTTCACATCACCGGCTTTGTCTCCAAAGATTGCACGAAGCAGCTTTTCTTCAGGAGAAGGATCAGATTCACCCTTCGGTGTAATCTTACCGATCAGGATATCTCCCGGACTAACACGAGCTCCTACACGGATAATACCTCTTTCATCCAAGTCTTTAGTAGCATCTTCACTTACGTTCGGAATATCGGATGTCAATTCTTCAACACCACGTTTTGTATCACGAACCTCAAGTGCAAACTCTTCTACATGGACAGATGTAAAGATATCTTCGCGAACAACACGTTCGTTCAGAACGATCGCATCCTCAAAGTTGTATCCTTTCCAAGGCATGAAGGCAACCTTCAGATTCTTACCGATAGCCAATTCACCTTTTTCAGTCGAATAACCTTCTGTTAGTATCTGATTCAACACAACTCTGTCGCCTTTTCTACAGATAGGACGAAGGTCGATTGTTGTATTTTGGTTTGTCTTACGGAACTTAGGAATAGAATATGTTTTAATCGCATCGTCAAAAGCCACAAAGTCTTCGTCTGCTGTACGATCATATTTAATTTTAATCGTATCGGCATCTACAAAGACAACTTCACCTGCACCCTCTGCAACAATCTGAGTACGAGAGTCACGAATCAGCTGACCTTCAATACCGGTTCCTACGATAGGAGACTCAGTACGCATCAAAGGAACAGCCTGACGCATCATGTTCGATCCCATCAGCGCACGGTTGGCATCATCATGCTCCAAGAATGGAATCAACGATGCTGCGATAGAAGCAATCTGAGTCGGTGATACGTCCATCAATTCTACTTCTGATGGTTCGATTACAGGATAGTCTGCATCTTGACGAGCTTTTATACGCATATCGATAAATGATCCGTCATCATTCAACGGAGCATTACCTTGAGCGATAAGCCTGTCTTCCTCCTCTTCGGCTGCAAGATATACGATACCTTCAGAGGATAAGTCGACTTTACTATCTGTTACTTTACGGTACGGTGTTTCGATAAAACCAAGGTCGTTGATTTTTGCATAAACACAAAGAGAAGATATCAAACCAATGTTTGGACCCTCAGGTGTTTCGATCGGACAAAGACGACCATAGTGAGTATAGTGAACGTCACGCACCTCAAAACCGGCTCTTTCGCGAGAAAGACCACCTGGTCCAAGGGCAGACATACGACGCTTGTGAGTAATTTCAGCCAATGGATTGGTTTGATCCATGAACTGAGACAACGCATTTGTTCCGAAGAATGTATTTACGACAGAAGAAATTGTTTTAGCATTGATCAAATCAATTGGCGTAAACACTTCATTATCGCGAACGTTCATTCTTTCACGGATGATACGTGCCATACGGTTAAGACCAACTCCAAACTGATTGAAAAGCTGTTCTCCTACGGTACGTACACGACGGTTGCTCAAGTGGTCGATATCGTCAACGATGGCTTTTGAGTTGATCAACTCGATAAGATATTTGATGATCTCAATAATATCTTCCTTCGTTAAAACACGAATATCTGTACTAGTAGAAAGTCCCAGTTTCTTATTCAGCCTGTAACGTCCTACTTCTCCCAAATCGTAACGTTTTTCGGAAAAGAAAAGGTTATTAATAACCTCACGAGCACTTGCATCATCAGCAGGCTCTGCACTACGCAATTGCCTGTAGATATGACGAACGGCGTCTATTTCCGAGTTACTTGGGTCTTTTTGTAATGTATTGTATATAATTGCAAAGTCAGAAATATTCTGAGACTCTTTGTGCAATAATATAGAAGATACACCCGAATCGAGTATCAAATCCAGATGATCTTTTTCCAGAATAGTTTCACGCTCAAGAATAACTTCGTTACGTTCGATAGATGTTACCTCACCGGTATCCTCATCCACGAAGTCTTCCATCCAGGTTCTAAGAATTCTGGCAGCAAGTTTACGGCCTGCTATCTTTTTTATATTTTGTTTATTAACTTTTACCTCTTCTGCCAGATCGAATATTTCGAGGATATTTCTATCACTTTCAAAACCGATAGCACGAAGGAGCGTAGTTACAGGTAATTTCTTTTTACGGTCAATATATGCATACATGACATTATTGATGTCTGTAGCAAATTCAATCCATGAACCTTTGAAAGGAATGATACGTGCCGAATACAATTTAGTACCATTAGCATGCATTGTTTGTCCGAAAAATACGCCCGGTGAACGGTGCAACTGCGAAACAACAACACGCTCGGCACCATTGATCACGAATGTACCTTTTTCGGTCATGTATGGTATCAACCCCAAATAAACATCCTGAATAACCGTGTCAAAGTCTTCATGATCGGGGTCGGTACAATAAAGTTTAAGTTTTGCTTTTAGAGGAACACTATACGTCAATCCTCTGTCGATACACTCTTCGATTGTGTAACGCGGCGGATCGATAAAGTAGTCCAAAAATTCTAATACAAAATTGTTTCGTGTATCAGCTATAGGAAAGTTTTCTGCAAAAACTTTGTATAGACCTTCTTTCTTCCTCTTTTCGGGAGGAGTATCAAGTTGTAAAAAGTCGCGGAATGACTTTAGCTGCACTTCAAGAAAATCCGGATAAGGTAGCGGATTTTTGATTGAAGCGAAATTGACTCTTTGATTTGTATTTATTGAAGACATGGAATATCCAGTTTTGATGAACTTATTATTTTTGACGTAAAAAGGTTAAGAACCTTCACAACGAAGGTTCCTAACCAAAGTATCCTTTGACAGGACTGTTTTTACTTAAGTTCAACTTCAGCTCCTGATTCTTCTAATTGTTTTTTCAATGCTTCTGCTTCATCTTTAGTTACTCCTTTTTTAAGTTCACCAGGAGCAGCATCAACTAGATCTTTAGCTTCTTTCAAACCAAGTCCTGTTAGTTCTTTAACAGCTTTAACAACTTGCAATTTGTTTGCACCTGCTGATTTCAAGATTACATCGAAAGATGTTTTTTCTTCTACAGCTTCTGCAGCTGGACCTGCAGCCGGACCTGCAACTGCAACAGCAGCAGCGGCTGGTTCAATACCATATTCAGTTTTTAGAATTTCAGCTAATTCGCTAACTTCTTTCACTGTCAAATTTACTAGTTGTTCTGCAATAGCTTTGATATCTGCCATTTTTGTATAAATTAAAATTGTTATTATTCTTTTTTAAATGAATTATCGTTTCGATAATGTTTCTAATACACCATGAATGGTATTACCACCCGATTGAAGGGCTGAGATAACATTCTTGGCTGGAGATTGAAGCAACATGATAACATCGCCGATAAGTTCGTTCTTGCTCTTGATGTTTTCTAATGCGCTCAAATTTTCCGCACCTATGTAGAAGCTTTCTTGTACATAAGCAGCCTTAAGCGAAGGAATTCCTTCTTTCTTGTACTTAGCGATCAGTTTAGCCGGTGCATTAGCTGAATTGGAAAACATCACTGCAGTATTTCCTTTCAAAACTGAATGTAGTTCCGAATAGTCACCTTCAAGTGTATCCAATGCTTTCTGCAACAGGGTATTCTTTACGACCATTAATTTAATTTCTTGCTTTGCGCACTCTCTTCTCAATTCGCTGGTTTTAGTCGAATTAAGAGTAGCGATATCAGCAAGATAGAAATTGTCGTAACCTTTGATTGTTGCCGCTATAGTTTCTATGATAGTACTTTTATCTTCCTTTCTCATAATGTTTCAGTCAATTTTGATTAATTTTCTACTGATTTAGGGTCAATTTTTACACCCGGACTCATAGTACTTGAAAGACAAACACTTTTCACATAAGTTCCTTTAGCTGCAGTAGGTTTCAGTTTGATAAGCGTAGAAATAAATTCTCTTGCATTATCTCTGATCTGATCTGAAGTAAAAGATACTTTACCTATAGAAGCATGAACGATACCTGCTTTATCAACTTTAAAGTCGATTTTACCTGATTTCACTTCAGTTACAGCTTTAGCAACGTCCACAGTCACAGTTCCGCTCTTAGGGTTAGGCATCAGACCGCGAGGTCCAAGTACACGCCCCAAAGCTCCAACTTTACCCATGATAGCAGGCTGAGTGATGATAACATCAATATCAGTCCAACCACCTTTTATCTTTTCGATATATTCATCCAAACCTACATAGTCTGCACCAGCTTCTTTAGCTGCAGCTTCTGCATCCGGAGAACATAATACCAAAACTCTTACTTGTTTTCCTGTTCCATGAGGAAGAGATACTACACCTCTCACCATCTGGTTAGCTTTACGTGGGTCTACACCTAAGCGTACATCCAAATCGACAGATGAGTCGAATTTTGTAGTTGTTATCTCTTTTACAAGAGCTGATGCTTCAGTCAGTGTATATAATTTCCCTGCTTCAATTTTGCTGAAAGCTAACTTCTGATTTTTTGTAAGTTTACCCATTATCAATTGAAGTTTAATTATTTAACATCAGGGAAAGCCCCTTTTACAGTAATACCCATACTTCTTGCTGTACCAGCAACCATCTTCATGGCAGATTCTATGGTAAAACAGTTCAGGTCAACCATTTTATCTTCAGCGATAGCTTGTACTTGATCCCAAGTAATTTCTGCTACCTTCTTACGATTAGGTTCTGCTGATCCACTCTTTGTTTTAGCGGCTTCAAGTAACTGAATTGCCACAGGTGGTTGTTTTACAATAAAATCAAAAGACTTATCAACATAGTAAGTAATTACCACTGGTAATATTTTACCTGCCTTGTCTTGAGTTCTGGCATTAAATTGCTTACAGAAATCCATGATATTGATACCTTTAGAACCTAAAGCAGGCCCTACCGGAGGAGATGGATTTGCTGCACCGCCTTTAATCTGTAACTTTAATTGTCCAGCAATTTCTTTAGCCATTTTTGTTTTTAATTTTTAGTTTTGTTAAAACTTAAATAGAACATCCAGAGTGCGTAACCAGTCCTTATTGCTCTTTTTCAACTTGCATGTAATTCAATTCGAGAGGAGTTTTCCTTCCAAATATCTTTACCATCACCTTGAGTTTCTTTTTCTCAGCGTTCACCTCTTCAATAATACCAGAAAAACCAGAGAAAGGACCATTTGTTACTTTCACGTTTTCTCCAACAAAATATTGAATATCCAAGCCTACTTCCTGCTCATCCAGTTCGTCCATTGTGCCTAATATCCGATTTACTTCGGATTGGCTCAGCGGTTGCGGATTAGTAGTATTCGGTAAAAAACCTGCAACGAAATTAATGTTACGAAGTTCATGAATCACTTCACCTACAAGTGCAGCCTCAATCAATATGTAGCCGGGAAGATAAGCTCTTTCTTTGAGAACCTTCTTTCCGTTACGCATAATATAAGTTTTCTCTGTAGGAATAAGAACTTGAGAAATATACTTCCCTAAGTCAGTTTTCTTTATCTCTGATTCAAGATATTCTTTGACTTTATTTTCTTTTCCACTAACAGCACGCAGAACGTACCATTTCTTTTCGATTTCAGTCATAGTTTTTTGACAAGATAAAGATTACAACAGACCATAAAGCAACTTAACCACTCTGTCAAATATAGAATCAACTCCCCACACAACCAATGCCATAATAATGGAAGCGATCATGACAATAACTGCACTGCTAGTCAATTCCGGACGAGAAGGCCAAGAAACCTTATATACAAGTTCGTTATAAGAATCTTTAAAATAGTTAATTATTTTTTTCATCACTCCTGTTTGAGTTTAGCACGGGCGGAGAGATTCGAACTCCCGACATTTGGTTTTGGAGACCAACGCTCTACCACTGAACTACGCCCGTATATTAAAGTCGGTTATATTACAAACCGACTTTAGGTTTTATAGAAATTATTAAGATAAAATTTCTGTAATCTGACCAGCACCTACTGTACGTCCACCTTCACGGATAGCGAAACGAAGACCTACGTTACAAGCAACTGGGTAAATCAATTCTACTGTGATTGTTACGTTATCACCAGGCATTACCATGTCTGTTCCTTCAGGAAGAGAAATTTCACCTGTTACGTCCAATGTACGTAGATAGAACTGAGGACGATATTTGTTGTGGAATGGAGTGTGACGTCCACCTTCTTCTTT
>RRZU010558132.1_pt1 | contig 12034 bp, 10 predicted proteins | sample 2165561 | NCBI WGS metagenome assembly RRZU01 (sample SAMN10456909, study PRJNA506462) | wastewater metagenome | isolation source: wastewater sludge | place: USA: Moscow, Idaho | reverse complement strand
CACCCATGAATACCCGGGCGCCGTGGCCGATACCGTGGTGAACCCCACGCCCAACACCGGTCCGGCCGTACCCGAAGGCGAATGGCACGCCTATGGCCGCAACAATTTCGGCCAGCGTTTCTCACCACTGCAACAAATCACCCCCGCCAACGTGGCCCAATTGCAACAAGCGTGGATAATGCAAACCGGCGACACCAAAGGCCCCAAAGACATCGGCGAATTCACCTATCAGGCCACACCGCTGAAAATCGGCAATCTATTGTATTTGTGCACCCCCCACAATTGGCTGCTGGCGCTGGATGCCGACAGCGGCAAAACCGTGTGGCAATTCAACCCTGAAGTAGGCACCGATTTGCAACGCCAACACCAAACCTGCCGTGGCGTTTCCTATTTTGCCGGTAACGCGGCCACCGCCGTTGCCGCTGCCACCAGCGAACGCCCTGCACCTCAAGCGGCTACCACGCCCGCCACCGTGGCCAGCACCACCTGCCACGAGCAGATTTTCCTGCCCACTTCCGATGCCAAACTGTATGCACTCGACCCCAAAGACGGCCATTTGTGCAGCAATTTTGCCAACAACGGCGTGCTCGATTTAATGCACAATATGCCCTACACCCAATCGGGCTATTACTACTCCACCTCGCCGCCGCTGGTGGCGGCAGGCAAAGTGATTGTGGCCGGCGCGGTCAACGACAACTATGCGGTTAACGAGCCTTCCGGCGTGATTCGCGCCTACGATGCCGTAAGCGGCCAATTGCTGTGGAACTGGGATGCCGGCCATCCGGAAAGCACCGCACCGCTGGATGTGAACGACCCCAAGCAAAAATACGCCGTCAGCTCGCCCAACAGCTGGTCGATTGCCAGTGCCGACGAAGCACTGGGGCTGGCTTATTTCCCCATGGGCAACCGCACACCCGACCAATTGGGCATGTACCGCAGCCCGGCGGAAGAAAAATATTCCTCATCGGTGGTGGCGCTGGACTTGCAAACCGGGCAAGCGCGCTGGGTGCAGCAATTCGTGCATCATGACCTATGGGACATGGACACCCCGGCGCAGCCCTCTTTGCTCGACATCACCACCGCCCAAGGCGTGCAGCCGGGGCTGGCCGTGCCCACCAAACAGGGCGATGTGTATGTGCTCAACCGCGCCAGCGGCGAGCCGATTGTGCCCATCGGCCAAGTGAACGTGGGCACCCAAACCATTCCCGAAGACCATGCTTCGCCAGTGCAGCCGGTATCCGGGCTCAGCTTCAACCCCGCACCGCTCACCGAAAAAGACATGTGGGGCGCCAGCCTGGTCGACCAAATGCTGTGCCGCATCGAATTCAAAAAACTGCGCTATGAAGGCCGCTACACCCCGCCTTCGCTGCAAGGCACCATTGTGTATCCGGGCAATTTCGGCGTATTCAACTGGGGCGGCATTGCCGTGGACCCGCACAAAGAAATCATGTTCGGCATGCCCTTGCATCTGGCCTTTGTGTCCAAATTGATTCCGCAAGCCGCCGTAGACCAAAGCAATGCCAATACCGGCGAACACGGCGTGAGCACCAATGAAGGCGCGCCCTATGGCGTAAGCCTCACCCCGTTTTTGTCGCCACTGGGCGTACCGTGCCAACAGCCGCCTTGGGGCAATATCGCCACCGCCGATTTGCGCAGCGGCCAAATGATTTACCAACACAAAAACGGCACCATCAAAGACATGACCCCCTTGGGCATTCCCATCAAAATGGGCGTACCCGGCATTGGCGGGCCGATGATTACCGCCGGCGGCGTGGTGTTTATGGGCGCAGCAGTGGATGACTATCTGCGCGCCTACGACCTGAAAACCGGCCAAGTATTGTGGCAAGGGCGCCTGCCCGCCGGCGGCCAGGCCACCCCCATGACCTACCTCAACAGCCAAGGCGAGCAAATGGTGTTGATTGTGGCTGGCGGCCATGGCTCGGTGGGCACCAAACTGGGCGACTATGTTGTGGCCTACAAATTAGCACCTTAAGCATTTAAAGGCTGCCTGAAAGCCGATTGCCCCATCAAGCTTGTTTCAGGCAGCCTTAAACCCATGCAGGAAACCCTTTTTCTGTTAAATCGTGTTAGCATAAATGGCGTTTTATTTTTAACCTCTTGGAGTAAAAAATGAACAACACCCCCACCTCACCCTACAACACCCCGCAAAGCCCGGCCGCCGCCATGGGCAACCAAGCGCCTGTGCTCAGCTTGGGCGACTGGATTATCACCCTGATTGTGCTGGCCATTCCCTTGGTTAACCTGGTGATGCTGTTTGTGTGGGGTTTTGGCAGCAAAACCAACCCCAACAAAGCCAACTTCTGCAAAGCCTATCTGGTGATTATGGCGGTTTTCTTTGTCTTGTATATTTTGCTGGCGGTGATGCTGGGCATAGGCGGAGCCTTCTCTGGCGGCGGCCAGTAAGCCGATACCCAAAAACAAAAGCCCCGGCCATTGGCCGGGGCTTTTTTATTAATGCGCTTGGATGGCTGGCTTTTGCCAAAGCCACGCGCTGGCCGCCGCCATTTGCGCTATACTGTGGCCGTTTTTCACTTCAGCGCCGCGCCACGGCCCCTGCGGTTTCAGGCAGCCTGATACAAGCACACCTCACCATGACCAAATCCCAACTCTATTTATTGCTGATTGCCTCGTTTTCGCTGATGTTTATCGGCCTGGTGGCGCTGGGCGGCCACTTTCTTACCGTGCCCAACAAAGGCGTTGCCATTGCCTGCTTTTTGCTGGCCTTTGCCTGTGTCATCGGCCAAATGGGTTCTTTGGCGCTGTTTTTGCGCGAACGGGCGCGGGCGCGTTTTTTGCGCCAACAGGCACAGCGCAACACCGCCGATAAGGGGCAACACCATGAATAAACTGGTTTTGGCCAGCAATAATGCCGGCAAACTGGCCGAGCTGGCGCAATTGCTGTCACCGCTGAACATCCATTTGCAACCGCAATCGGCCTATGCCGTGCCCGACTGCCCCGAGCCGCACGCCACTCTTGTGGAACACGCCCTCGCCAAAGCCCGCCACGCCAGCCGCATCAGCGGCCTGCCCGCGCTGGCCGACGATTCCGGCATCTGCGCCGTGGCCTTGGGCGGTGCGCCAGGCGTGTATTCCGCCCGCTTTGGCGGCGAAGAGCCCAAATCGGATGCCGCCAACAACGCCAAACTCAATGCTAAACTCGCGCATCAGGCCGATTTATCGGTGTATTACGTGTGTGTGCTGGTGCTGCTGCGCCATGCCGACGACCCACAGCCCTTGATTGCCGAAGGCGTGTGGCACGGCCAATGGCAGGCCGAGGCCGCCGGCAGCAACGGCTTTGGCTACGACCCGCATTTTTACCTGCCCGAACACGGCCAAACCGCCGCCGAGCTGGCCGCTGCGGTAAAAAACCGCCACAGCCACCGCGCCCAAGCGCTGGATTTGCTGCTGGCCAAGCTGGCGCACAATCCGCTGTTTAGTGCCGCATGAACACGCACGCCGTGGCCTTTTCAGGCAGCCTCAAGCCGCAGCTGAGCAGCCTGCCGCCCTTATCGCTGTATGTGCATATTCCGTGGTGCATCCAGAAATGCCCTTATTGCGACTTTAATTCACACCAAATCAAGGGCGAGCTGGCCGAAAGCGCCTATATTCACGCCTTGCTCACCGATTTGGAGCAAGAGTTGCCGCACATTTGGGGGCGGCCGGTGGGCGCGGTGTTTATCGGCGGCGGCACCCCCAGCGTGTTTTCCGCCCATGCCATCGACACCTTGCTGGCCGGCATTCGCGCCCGTGTGCGCCTGCTACCCGATGCCGAAATCACCTTAGAAGCCAACCCCGGCACCTTTGAGCGCGAGCGCTTTATCGGCTTTGCCCAAGCGGGTGTTAACCGGCTTTCCATCGGTGTGCAAAGTTTCGACAACGCCAAGCTGGCCGCATTGGGGCGCATCCACAACCGCAACGAGGCCTTGCAGGCAATTGAGCTGGCGCTGGCCACCTTTGCCAAAGTGAATGTGGATATTATGTATGCCCTGCCCGGCCAAGATGTTCAGGCAGCCTTAAGCGATGTGCACACCGCACTGGCCACCGGCGTGCGCCACCTCAGCGCCTACCATTTAACCATGGAACCGAACACGCCGTTTGGCCACACGCCGCCGCCCAATCTGCCCGCCGACGACGCTGCCCAAGACATCGAAGACGCCGTGCAAAACACACTCACCGCCGCCGGCTTCGAACACTACGAAACCTCTGCCTTCGCCCACCACGGCCAAGCCTGCCGACACAACCTCAACTACTGGCAGTTTGGTGACTACATCGGCATCGGTGCCGGTGCGCACGGCAAAATTTCCGCTGCCGGCGGCATTGTGCGCACCGTGCGCAGCCGCCACCCCAAAGACTATCTGGCCGCCATGCAAAGCCAGCCGGCACAGGCCATCAGCCGCAGCGAAGTTGTCACACAAGATTTACCGTTTGAGTTTATGATGAATGCCCTGCGCCTCACCGATGGCGTACCCGCCGCTTGGTTTGCCGAGCGCACCGGCTTAAGCGCAGCCGCCATTCAGCCCGCCGTGGCTCGCGCCGTGGCCCTTGGGCTGCTCGACGCCGACCCGCGGCGCTTGCAGCCCACCGCCCAAGGGCGGCGGTTTTTAAACGATTTATTGCAGCTTTTTTTGGCCTGATTTTGCCAATTTGGCTTTCAGGCAGCCTGGTCACCATTCACACCACAGGAGTTTGATTATGAGCAACAAAACCATCATCCACACCGACAAAGCCCCCGCCGCCATCGGCGCTTACTCGCAAGCCGTGCGCGCGGGCAACACCGTGTATTTGTCTGGCCAAATCCCCTTGGTGCCGGAAACCATGGAAGTGGTGGCCGGCGGCTTTGCCGAGCAAACCCACCAAGTATTCCAAAACTTCAAAGCCGTGGTGGAAGCCGCGGGCGGCAGCCTCAACGACGTAGTCAAAATCAATGCCTACCTCACCGATTTGGCCAACTTTGCCACCTTCAACCAAATCATGGCCGAATACTTTGAAGCCCCCTACCCCGCCCGCGCCGCCGTGGGCGTGGCCAGCCTGCCCAAAGGCGTGGCGGTGGAAGCCGAAGGCGTGTTGGTGTTGAACGACTAAGCCAACGCATTGCCGTCTGTTAGGCTACTGGATACGGACACAGACAAACCTGCGGTTTGCTGCCCTCTCCCCAGCCCTCCCCCATAGGGGAGGGAGCTACGTTACAGATACCGTATCATGTCTAAGCTTAAGTTATGTACCCCCTCCCCCGTGGGGGAGGGTTGGGGAGAGGGCAATAAGCCGCCAGGCTTATTTGTTTAGACTTCAGGCAGCCTAACAATAAACAATAGGCTGCCTGAAAACAAAATATCTGCACATCAAAAACTGCCCACCACACCATTTATCGATTCCGTATGGCTCATTATGCAATTGGCGACATCCAAGGCTGCTTTGCCGAATTTCAGGCCTTGCTGGCGTACATCGGCTTTAACCCCGGCACCGACACCCTATGGCTCACCGGCGACTTGGTTAACCGCGGCCCGCAATCGCTGGCCACACTGCGCTGGGTCAAGCAGCACGAAAGCAGTACGCAAACCGTACTCGGCAACCACGATCTGCATTTGCTGGCGCTGGCCTATGGCTATGGCCGTTTAAAGCGCAGCGACACCGTGGGCGATATTCTCAACGCGCCTGACCGCTTGGCACTGATCGACTGGCTGCGCGCCCAGCCCTTGCTGCTGCACAACCACAGCCATGCGCTGGTGCACGCCGGTTTGTGGCCGCAGTGGGACATCGCCACGGCGCACACTCTGGCCGCCGAAGTGGAAGCCGCCATCCGCCAGCCCAATCCGGCCGGATTTTTCGCCCATATGTACGGCAACACCCCTTTGCGCTACCACCCCGAACACAGCGGTATCGAGCGGCTGCGCTTCACCACCAACGTCCTCACCCGCCTGCGCACCCTCACCTTGGATGGCGATATGGATTTTGATTTCAAAGCCACCCTCGCCGACATGCCCTCGCACCTACGCGCCTGGTTTGATGCGCCCGAGCGCCAACACCGCAGCCACACCGTGGTGTTCGGCCACTGGTCGGCTCTGGGGCTTTATCAAGACAAAGACGCGCTGGGGCTGGACACCGGCGCCCTGTGGGGCGGCACCCTCACTGCGGCCAACCTCAACAGCGGCCAAATCCACCAAGTGGCCAGTCAAAGCCGGTTAAATTGGGCAAAGGCGCGCTAAAGCAACATCAGCCACCGCGTCGGCAGCGCTGCTAATAAACCCATACTATCAACGCCTTTAATGGCTGCCAAAACCCATCCGGCACGGATTGATGCCCACCGCAGCCAAGCACCCGCGCTTTAGCTGCCGAACCAAAACAACACACACGGCTCCAAACCGGTGTTGTGTTTATTATGTTCATCCTATGGAGTATTGCCGCATGAAAACCTTATTGATTCCCGCCGCCGCCCTAATGCTGGCCTTAAGCGGTTGCGCCGCCAAAGGCGATGCCGCCCCTCAAGCCGCCGCCAGTGCCGAAGCGCCCGCCGCCGCTGCCGCCTCATCAGCCCAAGCGGCCACCAGCATTGATGGCAAAAAAGAAGTGGCTTATCGCTGCGGCGCCAAAGCCAATGAAGCCGTGCGCGTGATGTACGACTTCCAAGGTGATGACGTGGTGGCCGCGCAGGTACTCTACAAACAACAAGCCTCACCGGTGCTCTACCGCGACCGCAGCCAACAAGACAGCAACAGCTTCACCTCCGAAAGCGGCATCCGCTGGGTAGCCGATAAAGCCACCGCCGCCACTGTTGATAAAGTGGGCGGCAATATGCTCAGCCAGCCGGGCAAAGAAGTGGTGAACGGCCAAGAAACCATGGTCGATCAAATTGTGGTGAAATACTGCAAGTTGGATAAAAAAGAAACCGCCAAACTGAATCAAGCCGTTAAAAAATAGACCCGCAGGCTTGGTTAACCCAACCGCCCGCCTATGCGTTTTAAGCATAGCGGGCGGTTTGGCTTGGCGGCCATCGTTTGAGCAACCGCCGTGTTCAAAAACAGAGCCATTATGGGGTACGCCACCCGCACCACGCCTTATTCTTCAACCGATCCTCACATCACAACCACTGTAATCCCCTGTAGTTTCAAGCTGCATCCCCCCGTAATTTCGGCTATAATTTCGCCTATTTGGCCATCATTATTCCCCAAGGAGCCCCCATGAGTTTGAAAATCGCCATCAACGGCTACGGCCGCATCGGCCGCCAAATTTTGCGCGCCATCTACGAATACAATCTGCGCGACCAATTTGAAATTGTGGCGGTAAATGCCAGCGGCGGCTTGGAAACCAATGCCCACCTGACCAAATTCGACACCGTGCACGGCCGCTTTCAGGCAGCAGTATCGCATGACGACACCCACTTGATTGTCAACGGCGATAAAATCCCGTTTTTCTCCACCCGCAACCCGGCCGAGCTGCCGTGGCGCGATTTGGGCGTGGACTTGGTGATGGAATGCACCGGTGCCTTTACCAGCAAAGAAAAATGCCAGGCGCACTTGGATGCCGGGGCTAAAAAAGTGCTGATTTCCGCCCCCGGCGGCGACGATGTGGACGCCACCATTGTGTACGGTGTGAACCACGATGTCCTCACCGCCGACATGACCGTGGTTTCCAATGCTTCTTGCACCACCAACTGCTTAGCCCCCGTGGCCAAAGCACTGCACGACGGCTTGGGCATCAGCAAAGGCCTGATGACCACCATCCACGCCTTCACCAACGACCAAGTGCTCACCGATGTGCGCCACCAAGACCTGCGCCGCGCCCGCAGCGCCGTGGAAAACATGATTCCCACCAAAACCGGCGCCGCCAAAGCCGTGGGCTTGGTGCTGCCGCAGCTGAAAGGCAAGCTCGACGGCTTTGCCGTGCGCGTGCCCACCATCAATGTATCACTGGTGGATTTAACCTTTGAAGCCGGGCGCGACACCAGTGTGGAAGAAGTCAACGCCTTGGTGAAAGCCGCCAGCGAAGGTGCCATGAAAAACATCCTCGGCTACAACACCCTGCCCTTGGTGTCGATGGACTTTAACCACACCACCCAAGCATCCACCTTCGACAGCACCCTCACCAAAGTATCCAACGGCAATATGGTGAAAGTGCTGGCTTGGTACGACAACGAGTGGGGCTTTAGCTGCCAAATGCTCAACACCGCCCGCGCCTTGTTCGGCATGCCGGTAACCGCATTGGACTAATCCACGATTGCGGTGGTCAATACACCATACGTTAAAATAAAGGCTGCCTGAAAGGTTTCAGGCAGCCTTTATTTTTGATTGTTATACCAATTCTAAAAAATAAACTATTTTCAAATTCATCCAAATGAAATTGACTCATAGGATGCGCCTTGGCGCATCAAGTCTAAAAATCGTGAAAACCGATGCGCCAAGGCGCATCCTATGCCGTATTTTGTGTATTTTAATTTAAGGTTATTTTTTAGAATTGGTATTATTTTAAACCCAATACATAAAATCAAGCTTCATCCGGCTTTAGCGTTGGCTCTTGCGCATTTAACAGCGCCCGATATTCGCAGGCGGAAGGCAATACTTCCAGCAGGCTCAAGCCGATGCGGTAGGCGTAGTTGATGTCGTTCATCAGCGAGCTGGTTTGCCAGCCATCGATTTGCTGCTCACGCAGCTGCATCATCACATCATCGCGAAAACCGCTGTTCAAAACATCCACTTGGCGGCTTAAGGCTTCGGTGTATTGGGCACAATCACCATATTCGGCCGCCACCGGCTGGCTGGCTTGGCGGAACAGCCATAAAAGCTGAAACAAATATTGGCGCAAACGGGTGTAGTAAGCGTGGGCCGCGGTGTCGGGCTGTTGCAGGAAATGCTGCATGTTTTTTTGCAAATGCTTGCTGTCTTTCACCGCATTCACCAGTTGTAGCGCCGTCATTTGCGCTTGCAGCAAGCGTTGTTGCTGCGGCTGCTCGGTGATGTCGCTCTGGCCGATAAAGTCGAGCAGCTCGCTATACAGGGGCTTGATGTGCTGCTCATACAAAGGCTGCGCATCCAGCTGTAAAGGGGGCACTGCAGCAGGCAGGCTTTCTTCCAGCTCAGGCTGGTACAGCTGCTGCGCCGGAATAAACAGAGCGTGGCACATCACTTCCAAACTCAAATCACCCAAATGGTGTACTTCCTGGAAGATGGCACGCAAGGCGGTGTCACCTGAGCGCAGCATATTGGGCGACAAATGGCGGGCAACGCTTTTGCCCGTAGCCTTTACTGCCACCGCGGGCAGCAATTCGGTTTGTTCACGTTCAGGCAGCCAGCGTTGCAGCAAGGCCGCCAGCCGGGTTTGCAGCCGCCAAAATACCGCCAGCCCCAATAAGTTAAACAGGGTGTGAAACAGCGCCAATTGCAATAAGCCGTTTTGCCCCAGCCCCACCACTTCGGCCACGTTTTTCACCAAGCTCACCAAGGGCAGCCACAGCAATAAGGCCAGCACGGCGGTAACCACGTTAAACAGCAAATGTGCCAATGCCAGCCGTTGGCCGTTGCGCTCGCTGCCAAGCATCCCCACCAACGCAGTGGAAATACTGCTGCCCACATTGGAGCCAATGGCAATCGCAAACGCTTGCTCAACGCCGATTTGCCCGCCCGCCAAGGCGGCGAGGGTTAGAATCAGCGTGGCATGGGTGGATTGCAGCACAATGGTGAGCAATAAGCCGATGCCGCAAAACACCGCCACTTCGGCCGCACCGCTGATGTTGATGGCGGCGAAATCCACCACCGAGCCCATATCGTGAAAGCCGTTTTTAATCGCATCAATGCCGATAAAAATCAGCGCAATGCCAATCAGCACCCGCCCAAAAGCATGTGCCTTGCCTTTGAAAAAGCTCATTAAAATGCCAAACACCAGCATTGGCAAGGCCACCGGTGCCAAGCTGATGTTTTGCCCGGCCAGCGCCAACAGCCAAATGCCACTGGTGGCGCCCAGATTGGTGCCCAAAATCACCGCAATACCACCGGCCAATTGAATCAGGCCGGTACTTAAAAACGCAATGGTAAGCAAAGACACCAGCGTGGTGGATTGCAGCACAAAAGTGGCACCCATACCAAACAGCAGGCCTTTGGCCGGGGTGGCGGTGCTGCGGGCAAGCAAGCGCTCTAATGTGCCACCTGCGGCCTTATGTAAGCCTTCTTCAATGCATTGCATACCAAACAAAAACAAGGCCAAGCCATAGCACAATTGCAGCCACGCCGGGCTGTACCAAAAGCTATACGCCAGCGCCAGCAATACGGCGCCCAGTAATAAAGGTTTGATTCGGGTTTTCACGGCCACACTTTCATGCGCTTACAGACGTGTCAATTCAAGGAATAAGCGGGCATTGTAGCAGTGTTTTACCGTGTCATAAAGCTGTCACAATTCAATATCACACAGAAATTCAATTATCCTATGGTGTTGGCTCGCCTTCGCTCAAAGAGAACATTGTGCCAAGGCACTAAAGCGTCAACAAAACGCTGTTCCATACAAGTGTACTGTCTACAGCTCGCCGCCTTGTTTCATTTGATTCTTCATTCCGTTATAGGCTTCAGGCTGCCTGAAGAAAACCAACACATAAAAAACCCCGCTTAGCAGCGGGGTTTTTCAGTTTACAGCCTCGGTTTATTTCAATACCACTTCCACGCGGCGGGCTTCGGCATTATTGCCATCGCCTGCGGTAGCCGCCGGCTTTTCCAGCTGGATTTTATCGGCAGGTACACCCAGTGCCACTAATGCGTCTTTCACTTTCAACGCACGGTTCTTAGCCAGCTCGGCATTTTGCGCCGCATTGCCGGTGCTGTCGTGGAAGCCGGAAATCACCACCGCTTTGCCTTCTTTGGCACCGACCACAATGGCAGCCAGTTCATCGTTGGTGTTGGCAGCCACATCAGCCTTGCCGCTGGCAAAGTACACTTTAACCACGCCGTTTTCCACCACGGTTTTGGCGCCTTCATCGGCAACAGCAGATGCAGCAGCGGGCACGGAAGCCGCAGCAGGGGTGGATGCAGCAGCAGGCTTGGCTGCTTCAGCCGGTGCGGCGCCATCCTTGTTCGACAAGCCCCACACATAGGCGGTCATGATGTGCAGTTTGTCTTTATCCAAGAAATGACCCCATGCCGGCATCTGGTTGTGACGGCCGCTGGTGATGGTTTCGGCAATGGCTTTTTCACTACCACCCCACAACCACACGTCATCGGTCAGGTTCGGGCCTAAGCCTTTAATCCCTTTGCCATCCGGGCCGTGACAGGCGAAGCAATTGGCCGGGCCGCCATGAAACAGGGTATTACCACGCTGGGCACGATCAGCGTCATGCTGTTTGCCCGACAAAGACATCACATAATGGGTCACGTCTTTCACGCGCTCTTCACCCAAAGCCGGGCCCCATGCTGCCATCACACCCACACGGCCTTTTTCGATGGTTTCTTGAATTTCAGCCGGTGTGCCGCCCCACAGCCAATCGTGGTCGGTCAAGTTGGGAAAACCCTTGCTGCCTTTAGCATCGGAACCGTGACACTGAATACAATAGGTGTCGAACATGTTTTTACCGATGCGCTGGGCTTGCGGATCTGCCGCTACCTGTTCAATCGGCATTTGGCCGAATTTGGCATACAAGGGGCCGTATTTGTCGTTGGCGGCAGCCACTTCTTTTTCGTATTGGTTGGTACTGGTCCAATTCAATACGCCTTTGTAGTCGCCAATGCCGGGGTACATCACCAAATAGCCCACACCGAAAATGGTGGTCAGCACAAACAGGTAAAACCACCAACGCGGCAAGGGGTTGTTGTATTCCTCAATGCCGTCCCACGCGTGACCCATGGTTTCTACTTCACCATCGGCACCGCGCTTGGGTGTTTTGGTTTTGTTTTGGGAAAGCAGCAGCCAAATCAAGCCCACAAAACTGAGCAAGACGATAACTGCAATGTATATATTCCAGAAGTTACTGGTAAATTGGGAAGTGGTATTCATTATTTTGCTCCGTTATCACGGGTATCACGGGGTAGCCGGGCAGACTCGT
>RRZU012728934.1_pt1 | contig 12035 bp, 2 predicted proteins | sample 2165561 | NCBI WGS metagenome assembly RRZU01 (sample SAMN10456909, study PRJNA506462) | wastewater metagenome | isolation source: wastewater sludge | place: USA: Moscow, Idaho | reverse complement strand
TTCCAACCCCTGCTCCGGTTCCAACCCCTGCTCCGGTTCCAACCCCTGCTCCGGTTCCAACCCCTGCTCCGGTTCCAACCCCTGCTCCGGTTCCAACCCCTGCTCCGGTTCCAACCCCAACCAAACTCGGCGTCTATGTCCCAGCCCCAACTACCAGTCTTGTCGTTAATGTCAAAGACGGCATATATGGTGCAAAAGGTGACGGGCAAACAGACGACACACAAGCAATTCAAAAAGCCATTGATTACATATCAGCCCAAGGTGGCGGTATCGTTGATGTGCCAGCTGGGACATATATGCTGGACGCTGTTAATAATCGCCTGCACCTAAAAAGTAATGTCATCTTACGCATGAGTGATGACACCATTTTACAGGCAATTCCCAACGACCAGGAACTCTACGACATCATTCGCATTCGCAATGTGGACAATGCTCACATTTTGGGCGGCACAATCATTGGCGACCGAGACACGCACCTTGGTACAACAGGTGAAGGTGGGCACGGTATTCGTATTATGGCAAGCACCAACGTCGTCATTGAGAACGTCACCGCCAAAGAGCTTTGGGGCGACGGTATTTATATGGGTAAAGACGCCACCCACAGCACCCAAAACCAAGACATCACCGTTTATAACGTTGATATGAACCATAACCGCCGTCAAGGTATTTCCATCACGCACGGCAAAGACATCAAAATCTTAAATTCCGTCTTTCAAAATACAGACGGCACAGACCCCCGTTCTGGACTAGATATTGAGCCTAATGCCAATCAAAACGTCAGCAATGTGGAGGTTCGTGGCAACCAATTTCTAAATAATCATATCGGCTTTTTGATTGCCAATAATAAAGAAAATGCCACAGTTGACAACGTCATTTTTGAAGACAACATCCTAAGTGGCAACCCACGAGATGCCATTATCATCCGTGGCTTAACCAATGGTAGCGTCAAGGGAAACACCATCTACCAAGACCCAGACGCCCACCACCACCCATCGGGCGGTATTCGCTTATATAATGGCGACATCATCAAAACTCAAGATATTGATTTTTCAGATAATATTATCTATGGCGGTGAAATCTTGGTGCGGGACACCACAGGAAATACTTTTAATAACAACATTTACAAATCTGCTGTCTTTATTCGTGGCGAAGTCAAAACAGGCGAAACCATCAGTGCCAGTGTCTATGATGCAGACGGTGTGCCAAATAGGGTCAGCTACCAGTGGTATGCAGACGGTCAAGCCATCACAGGGGCAACCGAACAAACTTATATCATCAAAACTCAAGACTTAAACAAATCGCTGACCGTCGAAGTGCGTTTTGATGACAATAAGGGCAATGGTGAAACCGCAACCAGTTCTGCAACTGTGGTCAGTCTTGGTATGTCCAGCAACCAGGCCCCTACTGACATCAGTCTAAGTAGCGTTGATATCATGGAGAACCAAGCAGGAGCTGTTATTGGACGTTTAACCACAACCGACCCTGATAGTACAGATACTCATACTTATACCGTGAGTGATAATCGCTTTGAAGTGGTAAATGGTGAACTTAAATTAAAAGCAGGACAGACATTAGAATTTGCTAATGAACCAACAGTCAATGTAACTGTAACCAGTACTGACAGTGGTAATCTTAGCACGCAAAAGAGTTTTACTCTAAATGTGCAAGATGACCCAAGTTATCCTGTGCCAACCAATGCCAAACTAGGCGTGTATGTCCCAGCTCCGACCACATCCCTAGTGGTTAATGTCAAAGACTATGGGGCAAAAGGGGACGGACAAACAGACGATACACTTGCCATTCAAAACACCATCAACGCTGTATCCGCTCAAGGTGGCGGTATCGTGGACATACCTGCTGGCACATACATGGCGGACGCTGTCAAGATGATACGCATGGCAAGTAACGTTACCGTACGCATGACGGACGACACCATCATCAAAGTCATGCCAAATGATAACCCATCGTATTCGCTGTTTTTGTTCCGTGATATAGAAAATGCCCATCTGCTTGGCGGTACGCTCATTGGCGACCGTGGCGGACTGCATGACCCACTTGACCGCTGGGGACATGGGGTCAATATCGTCTCATCACAAAACGTGGTGATTGAAAATGTTACCAGTAAAGACATGAGTGGAGACGGTTTTTCGTTGGCTCGCCTTGATGTGAATAAGCCACAAAACCAAGATATTGTCCTATACAATGTCGTTGCTGATAACAACTACCGTGCAGGAGTTATGATAACAGACGGTAAAGGTATTAAAATCCTAGACTCCGAACTGTCTCGCACCAATGGCATTGACCCCCAAGCCGCCATTAACCTTGAACCAAATAACGACCGCAACATCAGTGATGTAGAGATTCGTGGCAACTTATTTAAAGACAACATTGACCAAAGTATCATGCTGTCTATGGGTACGCAGCCCAATGCCTATCTACATGATGTCCATATCAATGATAATACCTTTATCGGCAATGGGCGTGGCATTGGTGTGTGGAATCAGCTAACAGGCGGTAGCATTACTGGCAATACCATTTATCATGACGGTGATGAACAGCCCCCTTATGCCTTGCTACTTGGTTTTGAAGTCAAAGACGTTACCGTAACTGACAACACCATTTATGGCGGTACGCTGTATGCCGAATACAATCGCCAAAATCCTGTACAAGACCCCATGACTCGTAATACCGTCAAGGACAACACCTTTAAAGCAGGGGTATTTATCACAGGCGACATCAAAACTGGCGAAACCGTCCACGCTCATGTGGTAGACGGCGATGACACCTATGCTCGTGGCGTGGTTGCAAGCGACAAGGTAAGCTACCAGTGGTACGCAGACGGCACACCAATCACAGGTGCGACCAAAGCGGATTATACGATTGGCACCAATGACAGTGGCAAGGTGCTAAGCGTTGATGTCAGCTTTATAGACGGTGCTGGCACACAAGAGACCGCAACCAGCCTACCTAGCATTCCTGTGGACGGCATACAGCCCAACCGCAGACCAACAGCGGTCAGTGTGGACGGCAACGAAATCCCAGAAAACCAAGCAGGGGCAATCGTTGGCAAAGTTAATGTTACCGACCTTGATAAAGATGATGTCTTTACTTATCGTGTGCTTGACCCCCGTTTTGAAGTCAAAAATGGCTACCTAAAACTCAAAGACGACAAATCCATTTTATTTGTTAATGAAAAGAGCGTTACGGTTGTGTTTTTTGTGTTTGACCAAGCAGGGGTAAGCCAAATCAAATACCACACCATCAAGATTGTGGACGACCCCAACTTTGAAGGGCAAGCCAACCAAGCTCCGACCGATATTTTGCTGTCCAATACCACAGTCATGGAAAACCGCCCAGAAGCCATCGTGGGCAAACTAGAAACCATCGACCCAGACGCAAACGACAGCCATCGCTACACCCTAAGCGTGCCACGCTTTACCGTAGAAAATGGCTATCTAAAACTGCGAGCAGGACAAACCCTAAACTATCCTGAAGACCGTATCATCTCGCTAACCGTTACCAGTACTGATGACGCTGGGGCAAGCGTGCGTAAGACCTTCCGTATCGAAGTGCAAGACGACCCAAACTATCCTGCACCAACCCCCAACAACGCCCCAACTGACATTTTGTTAAGTAGCCGTGATGTCATGGAAAATCAAGACGGCGTTATCATTGGACGCTTGACAACCACAGACGCAGACCCAAGGGACAGACACACCTATAAAGTCAGCGATGACCGCTTTGAGATTGTTGGCAATGAATTAAAGCTAAAAGCAGGTCAAGCATTAGAATTTGCCAATGAGCCGACCGTAAATATCACAGTTACCACAAATGACGGTAATGGCGGTACGTTTTATAAGGCATTTACCCTAAATGTACAAGACGACCCAAGTTATCCCACACCCAAACCACTTGATACCACGCCACCCACCCTTAGCATTCGTGCCGAACATAGTAAACTTAATGTGGGCGACAGCACAACGCTAACCTTTAGCTTTAGCGAGTCCGTTCAGGACTTTAGCCTTGATGATATCACAAGTTACAGTGGCACAGTTAGCAGTCTGCGACAAGTTGATTCAACCACCTATGTCGCCACTTATACCAGTATAGCAAGCGGTACGGTAGAAGTTGATGTAGGGACATTTAGCGACAACGCCTTTAACCCAAACACCATGTCAGCAAGCGCCCATATTGATGCCGTAACCAAAGGCACCGTAACTGTCTATGGCATTCCCAAAGTAGGCAACAATCTGATTGCTACTATTATTGACGGTGGCGGTATCGAAAACCCTGTATATCAATGGTATACGGACGGTGTGCCTGTCACAGGAACAAATGGTTCAATCTACGCCATCACACAAGGCGACGTCGGTAAAATCATTAGCGTACAAGTTAACTATACCGATGGTGAGGGTAACACCAAACAAGTAAGCAATGCCACAGTACCCACACAAGACAGCACCGCCCATCTATTTCGTAACATTAACGAACTAATGAGTGCTAATCTGACTGGCGGCACTAAAGCATCCATCATGGATTTTAATCATGTCAATGACAATCTAAACATTGATTACATCATTACCAATACCCTGCCAACTGATGGTATCGCAAACCGCATTGCTGTACCGCTTGCCAATGGCAACTATGCCATACCGCAAATTGATGATTTTGCCTTGCCCGTACAAAACAGCCAAGCCAATATCGAAGCCATGCTTGCCGTAGCTCGAACTTATGTAGACGCAGGTGATAAGCTGGTTTGGGATGGTAGCGGTCAAACTCCACTTAATACCACAGGCACGCCTGCAAGTAGCAAAACTCCAGACGGCAAGGATGCTTTTGCCATCACTTGCTCAACCTTTATCAACATGGTATTGTCAGGCTGGAAATATGACGACACCACTTATGTCAGTGATGAAAATATCTCGTCCTATGGCTGGGGCGTTGACCTCACCAATGACAGACCCCAAGGCGATAGCGGTCCTTATGGAGCGAATCGTCAGCTCAAGTGGTTTGCTTGGAAAGACCAAGTTGCTTTATACAACGGCAAGAACAATGGCGAAGAAAATTATCAAGTGGGCGATATTTTGTTCTTCTCCAAACAAAACCCTGAAGGTGCTGACACAAGTGGCAAGTACTTTATGAATGTCTATCACAGCGCCCTCTATATTGGTAATAACCAAATCATGCATTCTGCTGGCACTTATCATGGTAATGGCGTAGTGATTGAGACAATGGGGCAGGCACTTAAAGCCGACCTAAGTTACATCGCACGTCCGCACTTAGGCAACAGCACCATCAGCATCGAAGGCACAACCGAAATCGGACAGACCCTAAAAGCAGTGGTTGTCGATAGCGACGGTGTGCCTACTGATGTCAGCTACCAATGGTACGCCAATAACAAGCCCATCACAGGGGCGACATCCCAAAACTACACATTGACAGCATCTGACACAGGGCAAGCTATCAGTGTACGAGCCATTTTTGCCGATGGTAGTCAGTATGTCGAGACACCAACCAGCAGTGCCATTACACCAATACCCAGCAACCAATCCCCTGCCGACATCATATTAAGCAATACTAACATCATGGAAAATCAGGACGGCATTGTCATTGGGCGTTTAATCACCACCGACCCTGACAGTGCAGACACCCATACTTATACCGTCAGCGATAACCGTTTTGAAGTGGTGGGTGGCGAGCTTAAACTAAAAGCTGGTCAAACACTAGAATTTGCCAACGAAAAAATAGTTAACATTACAGTTACCACAAATGACGGTAATGGCGGCACGTTTGATAAGGTATTTACCCTAAATGTGCAAGACGACCCGAGTTATCCTGCAACCACACCAACCCAAAAAGAAAGTGGGCTAAACCTTGACATGGCACGGCATTTTTATAGCCCTACGGCACTAAAAATGTTTATTGACAACATCGCTGACGCTGGCGGTACGTTTTTGCATTTGCACTTTTCAGATACAGAAAACTTCGCCCTAGAAAGCGAACTCCTTGGACAGACAGCCGCCAACGCCACACGTCAAGCGGACGGCACTTATGTCAATCCCCAAACAGGCAAGCCGTTTTTGAGCAATGAACAAATTGCCGAAGTAGCCACTTATGCCAAAGCTCGTGGCGTGGAACTCATCCCTGAGCTGGATATGCCGTCCCACATCAAAGGGGTGCTTGACTTATATGCCATCAAATATGGAAGCAGTGAACTTGCCAAAATTGCCGTGGATTATAGCGATAACCAAATCGACTTCCAAAAAGATGAAAGCAAAGCCTTGGTGAAGTCCTTGATTGATGAGATTGCCGCCAAATTTGGCGACAGCAGTCAGCATTTTCATATCGGCGGTGATGAGTTTATGCGCGCGACCCAAGACAACGCCCAGTACATCGCCTTTGCCAATGAGCTTGCGTCTTATCTAAAGGCGAAAGGGCTTGGCGTGCGTATGTGGAATGACGCAGTGCTAAAGACTTCGGTAGGCGAGCTTGATAATGACATCGAGATTACCTACTGGTATCGTGGCTGGGACAGGGGCGAAGAGAACGTGCGTGCCACAATGCCCGAAATCATCGCTGACGGTCATCAGGTGCTAAATTATAACAGCACATATCTATATCACTTGCCAGAAGCTCATCACTACAGCTCCATGAGCCAAAGCGACCACGAGATGTACACACGCCTAAAAGAATGGCATTTGGGCAAGTGGGACGAAGACCGCAGCGAAGACATCATTAGCGACACCAGTGGTATTTTGGGGTCAGCGATGAGTATTTGGGGCGAAAAGGCGGGCGATTTGTCAGGTGAAAGCATTGCCAAATTTACCGAAAATCAGCTCAAAGCCATCATTGGCATGACCCGTGCCGAAGCCGACCCCACAAGCAATGCAGCGACCACACTTGCCCAAGTACAAGACGCTCTACGCCAAGAACCGCCTGATTATCGCTTGATTGAACACCCTGTTTATCTAGATGTGTCGGTTGCCCCGCAAGATGGATATTTGGATACTGGTTCGCTTGGCACGCAGCACACCCAGTTGATAGCGTCCGATTTGCTAGATACTCGGGATAATTTTGAGTTTTATACCCGTGGTGATGATACCGATACGCTGACGCTTGGACAAGATTGGGTAGCGACAGGCGAAAGCCAAACTATGCAAAACCCAAGCTACGCCCCCGATATGGTAACTTACCACGCCTACCAAAAAGACGATGATAAGCTGTGGATTGATGTGGATATTAGGATTTTGTAGGAATTAAAACAACTTACATGGGGCAATTATGATTTGTGACGTACTCCCCTTGCTAAAGCAAGGGGCTTCCTTCTGCAAGCGTATCACGTCCGATACGAAGAATGTTCTTAGCTCCATTAACATCTCTGTCATGGGTAGTTCCACAATGACTACAAGTCCATTCTCTTATTCCTAAACCTGCTCTACCTTTGGGACTATTGCTTGAAATATTCAAACAATGCGAACAAGTTTGGGTTGTGTACTTTTCATCAACTTCTTCTAATAAGCAACCTGCGTACTCGCATTTGTATTCTAATTGTCTTTTTAGTTCAAACCAACTTGCATCATAGACAGACTTAGCAAGGTTGGTTGAAGTGAAGTTTGATGAGTTTAATTTGCCAAGTGCAATGAATGCGTTATGCTTGACAAGATTGGTAGTAAATTTATGAATAGCATCTAAACGGCTATTTTTAATTTTAGCATGAATACTTCTAACCAAGTTTTTCTTGTTGGCTCTTTGGGCTTTAGCCAATTTCTCAGCGTATTTATGAGTAAACTTGGTTTCTAGTTTATTGCCATTAGAACAAGTAACTGCTGTTTTACAGCCCAAATCAAGCCCTACAGAACCCGTACCACATTTAGATTTTGGAAAATCTTTAACCGTAATACAAGCATACCAACGACCACGGCTATCTTGTACAATGTCACAGGTGTTTAATTCGTAATTTGATAAGTTATAGTGGTCGTAAACAGTAATGATAAGTTTTTGACCTTTAGACAGGCTAAATTGTAGCTTTGATTTTAAAGCGGTTTTATTGGTTTGGTAAGTTTTAAGAAGCTTAATGGCAGACTTTTTAAAAGGTATCCAGCCTAAAGATTTGCGTTTTGCTTTAGGGTTGTTGGTACGCCAGTTTAGTTTGGCTTTCTTATGTTGTTTACGGTTTTTAGCATGAACTTCATTGATTGCTTGAAAGGTTTGTGAGTGTAAGTCAAAGTATTCACCTGAACCTTTGGTGTAGTCATTTAAATCATAAGCAGAAAGAAACTTACCTTTACGCTGTAAATACTTAAACCCTAAATCATTAACATAATTCCACACGAAATTGACCGCACTGGCTAGGCGGTTTAATTTATTGTTATGTTTGGTGTAGATACGTAGTTTAAGGGTTTTCATGGGGTTGATTATAAGACAAGTCGTTTAAATTTAAAAGTAAAGTTAAGTAAGTTTTGCCTTATGTTTACTCCTTAAAAAGGGCGGTTTTACGGCGAGACTGATAAATAAAAAAACGATAAGTCATTACAACTTATCGTTTTTATCATACGGTTAATTATTCAAAAAAGCTAACCGATACTTCCACACGGCGGTTGGGCTGTAGGCAGTCCACCAAAGCATTGCGGTTTTGGTTGTCGCTACATTCTTTGGTTGGGGTAAATTTACCATTACCCACCGCAATGATGCTGTTAGGATCAACGCCACGAGACACCAAATAGGCACGCACAGTTTGGGCTCTTAGCAGTGATAGGTTGATGTTATACATATCATCGCCTAAGCGGTCAGTATAACCTGTAACCACCACTTGACCCAAGCGATCGCCATAGGCATTGATTTTTTCTGCCACTTCGTCAAGCTCACTGCGTCCTTTGGCTTGCATATGTTCTAGTTGCCATTTATCAAAGGCAAACAAAGCGTCCGCACCAATACCAAAGTTTTCACGTTGTAGGCGGGCACTACCTGCCACAGAAACTGGCGAAACCACAGGCGTGTAAGTTTGACTTGGGGTCATTTTGGCGTATTGTTCACAGTCGGCAGGCAGCCAGTAGAACTCTTGACCTTTATACTCTTTATCAAAAATCACTTTATATTGGCAAATTTTGACCGAGTCATCCGCTTGATAAAACTTCATGATATAGTCCCATTCACGGGCTTTTTGGGCTTCGCTAAAATGGGGGCGACCAATCAGCTGATATAGCTCATCTTTTGCCACGCCTGCACGGATTTTGGATAGGTTTTCACGGTTGGGGAATTGACCGTCCTTTTGCCATGCTTTATCAAGCTCAGGGAAAACAATGTCGCCACTGTCAGCAATACGCCCTTCATCGCTGATGTTATGGCTTAGGTGTTTGGTACCCATACAGCCCGTCAAAACCAAGGTAGATACCGCCAAAGTTAGGGTAAGTTTTTTTAAATGTGTCATCTTTATATGTCCTTTACTTTAAATGAATGTCGCCAAAACCAAGCGACATTCATCATTTAAGCCAAATTAGAAATGGAAACCTGCGCCAATCGCTGCACCTGCGTTGCCTTGGGTGTCGGCAGAACCGCTGACTTTAAGTACCCAGCGACCATTGTCAGACAGCTTGGACAGACCCACCGCTACTGCACCTTCGCCATTATAGCTTGCCATACCACCCGTTAGCATAGACTTACCAGGGATATAGGCTTGAGGTAGCGCCGCCATTGCCATGGCTGATGATACACCTGCGTTGGCACCGTCTTCCACATCATTGATGCGATTGGACAATTGGTTGCCTAGGTTGGCGGTATAGTTAGCAACATTACCAATGGCTTCGTTAGTATGATATAGCTGACTGCCATTAATAGCATCGGTAGAATCCGCAGAAACCACACCTGCTGCCACGTTTTGCACTTGGCGAGTTTGACCTTCGGTGCCCACTGACACCACACCAACCACATCATTTACACCTGCTACATTGGCATCATTGGCGCCTGCATAGGTGTAGTGACCACCAGCGGCTGTGGTGTGCACTTCTTTAGCAGAAGACTTATCGCCTAGGATAACCGAGTTTTCCAACGTTTGGGTAACGTTATTACCTAGAACAAAGGTGCTGTCTGTAGCAACGGTGTTATGGTTACCCACAGAGTAGCTGTTTGTACCGTTGATAATACTTGGGTCACCGATAGCGCCTGAGTTTTTACCATTAACGATATTGCCTGTACCGATAGAGATGGTGTTTTCTGCATTGGCCTGTGCACCTGTACCTAGCGCAATGGCATTTTTACCTTCAGATTTGGCTTGATAACCAATCGCGGCTGAAAAATCACCTGATGCGGCCGAGTCTTCTGTATGCACATTACTACCCTCAACGTTTTGGGTACCTGTACCGTCATTAACGTGGAAGAACTTGGTACCACCTTCGTTGATGTTTTTGATAGCAGTAATGACAGTATTGTCAGTTTTGGCATGGTTGCCTTGCACGTTGTAAGTTTTTAGTGCATCTGCCACATCAAGGTCATTGCCATTAACATCTTTTACAGTTTCACCGTTGGCATTGGTAACTTTACCTTCTGGGGTTGTACCGCCAATTACCTTATTGATTGTTGTGGTGTAATTGTTACTGATGGTGGTCACATTATTTTGTACTGTCGTTAAGTCGCCAATAGTGGCAGCATTACTACGTTCTGGAGCATTGGCATCAGCTTTAATATCATCCAAGGTTTTACCATTTAGACCGCTGGCAACGCCCGAGATAACTTTATCACCAGCGTTAATACCGCTATTATTGATAGTTACGCCACCAATATTAGCACCATTAACAGCGATATTGTCATTTAGCTTCACTTGTACGCCTGTACCTGTAGCAGTGGTCGTGATATTGCTATCGCCTGTTACCGCTACGCTATCACCAAGTTTCTTAATGCCTGTGGTGCCAGTATCGCCTGTAAAGGTCAAACCTTTGGTGTCCACGGTATTTTTGGCAGACACACCTTGAGCGATGTCAGCTTTGGCGGCGTCAGTCAAATCAACTTTATAATCGGTGTTGTTGCCGCTTACAGTTGGCGTTACGGTTACAGCTGTGCCAGCTGAGACACTTGAGGTTTTCATGTTGTCTTTAACAGCATTTAACTGACTCACGTTCACCACATCGGTATCAGCCGAGCCTGCCGCCACGCCAGTGATTTTATTACCACCTGCATTGATGCCTGCATTGGTAACGCTGACATTACCTGCGGTTAAACCTGCATTGGTTAGAGCAACATTATCACCAACTTTTACACCTGCGTTATTTAGCACGGTATTACCCGCTTTAACGCTAGTCACATCAAGATTGTCAGCAGTGGCAACGGTATAATTGGTGCTGCCATCAGCATTTTTGTTTTCGCTGACAACCACGTTTTTACCTGCGGTGACGGTGGTTTTAGCTTGGGTCGCTTTGCTGTTCACCGCAGAGATGGCATCGTGGATGGTGCCTTTGCCTGTACCGCCAATGTCAGCATTGGTATAAGTGCCTGTTTGAGGGTTATAAACTGTATTACCGCCAATGATATTTTGAACGCCTGTACCTTGAGTGTGTAATTGACTGCCGTTGATTGCATCTTTAGAAGTTGCAGTAACAGCGCCAGCAGCCACGTTGGTGATTTTCTTATCATTGGCATTTAGACCAACACCAGAGATATAAGTGTTACCACCGACATTCACGCCAGTATTATCCAAGACAACTTGGTTAGCACCTGTGCCTGCGGTTACATTAGCAGAGCTTAAGCTATCCAAACCAGTCACATCTTTAGCCAAGCCAACTTTTACTTTGCCATTGTCATCAGTTACAGTGATGTTGTCACCACTGGTGATGTCAAGGGCGTTATTGGTTTGATCTAACGTGGTTACGTCCGCACCATTGGCTTTAACTTTGATGCTTTGCACTGCACTATCAGCTTTAGCTAGGCTGTCTTTGCTGCCTTGTGATAGATCAACGGTGTATTCTGTATTGCCGTTTGTATCTTCAGCACCTGCTGCAACGGTAACCGCAGCACCAGTGGCAGCTACCACTGATGATGTTTTTTCA
>RRZU010059145.1_pt1 | contig 12035 bp, 9 predicted proteins | sample 2165561 | NCBI WGS metagenome assembly RRZU01 (sample SAMN10456909, study PRJNA506462) | wastewater metagenome | isolation source: wastewater sludge | place: USA: Moscow, Idaho | reverse complement strand
AGGTGTTCGACGCCCGCACGCTGCGGCCGCTGGCCGACATCCCGGCCGTGGTCGACGGCAAGGCTTCGCGCGTCGTCGGTCTGGCCGACATCCCGCGCAACCGCTTCATCTTCTCGCTGTTCGATGCCGGCCAGATCTGGATCGCCGACCTGGCCGATCCGCGCAAGCCGCAGCTCACCAAATTCGCCAACATCGGCAAGCAGCCCTACGACGCGCTGGTCTCGCCCGACGGCCGCACCTACATCGCCGGCCTGTTCGGCGAGGACGGCCTGGCCAAGATGGACCTGTGGGCGCCACAGCCCAGGGTCGAGCGCATCCTGCCCAATTACGGCCGCGGCGAGCAGCCGCTGCCGGTGTTCAAGATGCCGCACCTGCGCGGCTGGTCGATTGCCGGCAAGCACGCCTACCTGCCCGCCATCGGCCGGCACGAGGTGCTGGTGGTCGACACCGACACGTGGAAAGAGGTCGGCCGCATCCCGGTCGCCGGCCAACCGGTGTTCGTGATGGCACGGCCCGATGGGCGGCAGGTGTGGGTCAACTTTGCGGTGCCCGACTACGACACGGTGCAGGTGATCGACACGCAAACGCGCCAGATCGTGCGCAGCCTGAAACCCGGCAAGGCCGTGCTGCACATGGAATTCACGCCGCGCGGCGACGCGGTGTGGATCAGCACGCGCGACGACCACAAGGTGGTGGTGGTCGACACGCAGACGTTCCAGACGCTGGCCACGCTGACCGCCAAGTCGCCCAGCGGCATCTTCTTCACCTCGCGCGCGGCGCGCACGGGGTTCTAAAAGCCGTGCGCTCTTCTGCCGCGCCCCTTCTCCCTCTCCCGCGTGCGGGAGAGGGCCGGGGTGAGGGCGGTATTTCCCCCTCCCCCGCTGGGGGAGGGTTGGGGTGGGGGCCAGCGACGCCCCCCACACACGCCGCCGCCCCTCACCCCCACCCGCTCCCCCAAGGGGCGAGGGCGCAAGACCTCCCCGCCCGGCTGCTCAACAACTGGCAACGTGGCTTCCCCTTGTCAAATCGGCCGTTTGCGCAAGTGGGGCAAGCGGAAGGCGCTACTGAAATCGAAGTAATCGAAACTTTCCGGCAATTGCAGGACGCCGGCGCCATCAGCCGCATCGGCGGCGTATGGGCGCCCGGCGCGGGCGGCGCTGCCTTGCTCTGCGCCATGGCCGTTCCGCCCGAGCGGCTGCAAGACGTGGCCGCGCGGGTCTCGGCCCACGCCGGCGTCAACCACAACTACGAGCGCGAGCACGCCCTCAACCTGTGGTTCGTCATCACCGGCTCCGGCGCCGAGCCGCTCGATCAGGCGCTGGCCGCCATCGAGGCCGAAACCGCCCTGCCCGTCATCCGCCTGAAAATGGTGCGGCCCTACCGCATCGACCGGGGGTTTGACCTGCACCGCCCCGCCAGCGCCGGCCGCGCCATTCAGCACCGCCCGCCGCGCGTCGCTGCGGCCGACCACAGCCTGGCCGCGCTGGTCGAAGCCGGCCTGCCACTGGTGCCCGAGCCCTTTGCCGACTGGGCGCGCGCGCTGGGCTGCGGCCATGCCGAGGTGCAGGCCCGCATCCAGGGCTGGCTGGGCGCCGGCACGCTGCGCCGCTTTGGCTTGGTGGTGCGGCACCACGAAGTCGGCTTTTCGGCCAATGCCATGACGGTGTTCGACATCGACGACGCCGCCATCGATGGCTTTGGCGAACGCCTGGCCACACAGCCCGGCGTCACCCTGTGCTACCGGCGCGAGCGCGCCGAGGGCTGGCGCTACAACTTGTATTGCATGGTGCACGGCCGCAGCCGCGACGAAACGCTGGCCCTGCTGCACGCCGCCATCGCCGGTGCCGGACTGCAGCACGAGCCGCGCCAGATTCTGTTCAGCCGCCGGCGCTTCAAGCAGACCGGCGCGCGGTACTTCAGATGCACCCCCTGAGCATGACTTCGCTTCGCTCAATGACCTCGGCTTCGCCTTCGATGACGGCACGGCGCGCCATGACTAAAGACATGCGCCCGAAGGGCGCGTCATCGAAGCCTGCAGGCCGAAGTCATTTCGTCAAAAAGACACCTTATGCGCCCTGACGCCCCCACCGACCTGCTGCGCCTGCCCGCCGGCATCGACCTCGACGCCGCGCGCCTGATCGACCGCCTGCAGCGCGACTTGCCTTTGAACGATCGCCCGTTCGCCGACGTCGCGGCCGAGTTGCATATGACCGAGCCGCAGGTCATCGACCAGCTCGGACGCCTGCTCGGCAGCGGCGTGCTGACGCGCTTTGGCCCGCTGTACCACATCGAGCGCGCGGGCGGCCAGTTCATCTTGGCGGCGCTGCAGGTGCCGGATGAGCGCTACGGGGAAGTCACGCAACAAGTCAACGCGCTGCCCGAGGTGGCGCACAACTACCGGCGCGACCACGCGCTCAACATGTGGTTCGTGGTGGCCGCTGAAACGCCCGAAGCCGCCTGGGCCGCCTGCGACCAGATCGAGGCCGCCACGGGGCTGCCGGTGCACGCCTTCCCCAAGGAGCGCGAATACTTCGTCGGCCTGTACCTGCCCCTGTTGTCCGCCGCGCCCGGCGTGGCTGCCGTGCCGCCTCGCGCCACACCAGCGCCTGCGCCGCAACCCACAACGCTGACCGACTTCGACCGCCAACTGATCGCCGCCACGCAGGCCGGCATGCCGCTGGTGCCGCGCCCGTACGAGGCCGTGGCCGCCGTGCTGGGCGCCACCAGCGCGGCCGTGCGCGCCCGGCTGGGCGAGTTGCTGGCCGCCGGGGTGGTGCGCCGCATTGCCGCCGTGCCCAACCACTACCGCCTGGGCTACGTTGCCAACGGCATGAGCGTGTGGGACGTGGACGATTCAGACGTTGACCGCCTGGGCGCGCTCATCGGCAGCCAGCCGGCCGTCAGCCACTGCTACCGCCGCCCGCGCAAGGCCGGCGTGTGGCGCTACAACCTGTTTGCCATGCTGCACGGCCACACGCGCGAAGAGGTGCTGGCGCAGGCCGAGCAGGTCGCCGCGCTGCTCGGCCCCGCGCGCCGCGCGCACGACGTGCTGTTCTCCAGCGCCATCCTCAAGAAGACCGGGCTGCGGCTGCGCCAGCCGATTGCCTGAGCGCTTTTTTCAAGCGTTTCAGGGCTCCAGCGCTTGCCAGACAAGCGCGAGCAGCTCACTTTTTTATAGTTCTCGCGCAGCCTGCGTCGGCCCGCCCGGCGCCGGAATTGACGCACATCATGGCCGGCGACGTGCAGCGGCCTAAGATCAGCCCATCCCAGCCAGCCCCGAAGGCCAGCCCATGTTTCGCATTTCCCAGTTCATGCACGAGTTGGCCCGCGCCGAGGCCACCGGCAGCTATCCGCCGCCTGCGCGCCGGCGCAGCGAGGGCGACGGCCAGAATTCACATGGCGCACCAGCAGGCGCGCCGGGCCCGGTCGTCATCTGGAACCTGATCCGCCGCTGCAACCTCACTTGCAAGCACTGCTACGCCTTCTCAGCCGACCACGACTACCCCGGCGAGCTGTCGCTGGACGAAGTGTTCGGCGTCATGGACGACCTGAAAGCCTTTGGCGTGCCCGCGCTCATCCTCTCGGGCGGCGAGCCGCTGCTGCGCCCCGACATCTTCGAGATCGCCGAGCGCGCCAAGGCGATGAAGTTCTACGTCGGCCTGTCAACCAACGGCACGCTCATCGACGAGCCGCTGGCAAGGCGCATTCACGAGCACGGCTTCGACTACGTCGGCATCAGCCTCGACGGCATAGGCGCCACGCACGACAAGTTCCGCCGGCTCGACGGCGCCTTCGACAAATCACTGGCCGCCGTGCGCCATCTGCAAAAGCTCGGCACCAAGGTCGGCCTGCGCTTCACCATGACGGAACTGAACGCGCACGACCTGCCCAATCTGCTGCAACTGATGCGCGAGGAGAACGTCGACAAGTTCTACTTCAGCCACCTCAACTACGCCGGCCGCGGCAACATCCACCGCGGCAAGGACGCGCGCCACATCGCCACGCGCGCCGCGCTCGACCTGCTCTACGACACGGCGTGGGCCGATGCACGGGACGGCGGGCAGCATGAATACGTCACCGGCAACAACGATGCCGACGGCGTGTACCTGCTGCAGTGGGTCGAGAAAAACCTGCCGCGCTGGACGGAAAACGTGCGCGCCCGCCTCGTCGCCTGGGGCGGCAACTCGTCGGGCGTCAACATCGCCAACATCGACAACGTGGGCGACGTGCACCCCGACACCATGTGGTGGCACTACGGCCTGGGCAACGTCAAGGCGCGGCCGTTCTCTGAGATCTGGCAGGACACCAGCGACCCACTCATGGCCGGCCTGAAAGCCAAGCCGCGCCCCGTGGGCGGGCGCTGCGGCGGCTGCGCGCACTTCGCCATCTGCGGCGGCAACACGCGCGTGCGTGCGCAACAGGTGACCGGCAACGCGTGGGCGGAAGACCCGGGGTGCTATCTGACGGACGAAGAGATCGGCTTTCACGGCAGCGGCGAACGCGTCGAGACCACCGCGTACTCATCGCGTCGCAAGGTGATCGATCTCGTGCACCTCGATTCTTGATCAAATCGGGCGCCAGCGCCCGATCAGCAAGCGCAAGCAGCTATGTTTTTTGAAGTATTCCGCCCCTGGCGCCTTGCCGCCTGCCTGCTCGCGTGGGGCGCCGGCGCTCACGCGCTGACCCCTGCGGCCACGCCGCCAGGCGCCGCACCCGCCTCGGTGCAGGCGCTCTACCAGCAACACTGCGCTGCCTGCCACGGTGCGCAGCGTCTGGGCGGCATGGGCCCCGCGTTGCTGCCTGAAAGCCTGGCGCGCCTGCGCAAGCCCGACGCGATCAAGGTGATCCAGGACGGGCGCGCGGCGACGCAGATGCTGCCGTTCAAGGACACGCTCAAAGCCGAAGAAATCTCGGCGTTGACGGACTGGATTTACACGCCCGTCAAACCCGCGCCGACCTGGAGCGACGCCGACATCGTCGCCAGCCGCATCGAGACCGCCGGCTGGAAGAACTGGCCCGCAAAGCCGCAATGGCAAGCCGACCCGATGAACCTGTTCGTGGTGGTCGAAGGCGGCGACCACCACGTCACCCTGCTCGATGGCGACACCTTCGAGCCCATCCACCGCTTTTCCAGCCGCTTTGCGCTGCACGGCGGCCCCAAGTTCACGCCGGACGGGCGCTACGTGTTCTTCGGCTCGCGCGACGGCTGGATCACCAAGTACGACCTGTGGAACCTGAAAACCGTGGCCGAGGTGCGCGCCGGCATCAACATGCGCAACATCGCGGTGTCGGGCGACGGCCAGTGGGTGATGGCGGCCAACTATCTACCGCACACCGTGGTGCTGTTCGACGCCGAACTGAAGCCGGTGAAGACCTATGCCGCCACCACGCTCGACGGCAAGCAAAGCTCGCGCGTCTCGGCCGTGTACGACGCCGAACCGCGCAAGAGTTTCGTCGTGGCACTCAAGGACATCCCCGAACTGTGGGAGATCAGCTACGACCCCAAGGCGCCGCCCATCTACGACGGCCTGGTGCACGACTACAAGATGGGCGAAGGCATCGCCAAGCCCGGCTTTCAGGGCGTGCGCCGCACGCCGCTGGACGAGCCGCTGGACGACTTCTTCTTCGATCAAAGCTACGCCCACGCCCTGGGCGCCGCTCGCCCGCACGCCGACGGCTCGCCCAGTGGCCAGGTCGTCAACCTGGACGCGCGCCGCAAGATCGCCACGCTGCCGATTGCCGGCATGCCGCACCTGGGCTCGGGCATCACGTTTGACTGGAACGGCACGCGCGTGCTGGCCAGCCCCAACCTGCAGGACGGCACCATCAGCGTGATCGACATGAAGACCTGGAAGCTGGTGAAGAACATCGCCACACCCGGCCCCGGCTTCTTCATGCGCAGCCACGAGAAGACGCCCTACGCTTGGACCGATTCGATGATGGCGCCGAAGGCCAAGCACATCATGACCATCATCGACAAGCGCACGCTGGAACCTGTGGCCGAAGTCAAAGGCCCGCCCGGCAAGACACTGGCGCACATTGAGTTCACCAAGGACGGCAAATACGCCCTGGCCAGCCTGTGGGAAGACGAGGGCGCGCTGATCGTCTACGACGCGGCCACATTCAAGGAAATCAAGCGGCTACCGATGCGCAAGCCGGTGGGCAAGTACAACCTGCACAACAAGATTTCGAAGTCTGAAGGCACGTCGCATTGAGCGTGATGCGGGACGCCAAAATGCTGCGTTTTTAGTAGCTACTCGCGCTTGATGGGCGGGCGCCAAAGGCCGATTCAACCCGAGATTGCCGAGACTTACCGTGGCTGGTAGTTCGCCAGCCGCGCCGTGTCGGTGATGTGGATGTCCCGCTTGTCGACCTGAATCAGTCCCGCCGTTTCCAACTCGTTCAGCACGCGCGAGAAATATTCCGGCGTCAGCGACAGGCGCGAGGCAATCGCCGCCTTGCTGACGGGCAGCGACACGGTGATCGCCTCCGACGCCGCATCGCTCTCGGTCATGCGGTCGCCCAGCAGGTAGCCGATGACGCGCTGCACGCCGCTGTGCAGGGCGTAGCCCTCCACGTCCTTGATGAGACCATGCAGGCGGCGCGACAGGCCGGCCAGCATGCGCAGCGAAAAATCGGGGTTGAACTGGATCTCGCGCAGCACCACGGCCTTGTCGACCGTGAGCAGCAGCGTGTCGCTCAGCGTCTGCGCCGACACCACGTAGGGCACGCCGAGAAACATCACCGCCTCGGCAAAGGTGTGGCCGGGGCCGCACAGCTCGATCACCTTCTCGGTGCCGGCGGGCGAGATGGCGAACAACTTGACCTGACCGAGCACCGGCACGTGAAACTCGTTGCACGGATCGCCGGTGCGAAAGATCAGCTTGCCGCGCTCCATGCGGCGCAGTTCACAGCCGGTGGCCAGGCGCGTGAGCTCGTCCTCGCGCATGCTGGTGAACAGCGGCAACGTGGCCAGATAACGGGGGAGATTGAACTTTTCGAGATCCACGGCTGGCGTTGGTGGGTGCGTGCCCGGCGGCGCGCACCGAAACAGGGCAACGCCCGAGTCTATCTGACCGCTGCGGTGAGCCGGATGTAGACCTGCGTGAGCGCGCGCGCCAGCTGATCCGGCCGGTGCACCAGCGCAAAGCCCTGGGCGCCAAACAGGCGCGGCAGGTACTGGTTGGCTTCCTGGTCGATGGTGACGCAGAACGGCACCAGTCCGGCCTGCCGTGCCTCCAGCACGGCGTGGCGCGTGTCCTCCAGCCCGTGGCGGCCTTCGTAGTGATCGAGGTCGTTGGGCTTGCCGTCGGACAGGATGAGCAGCAGCCGCTGGCGCTCGGGCCGCTCGCCCAGGCGGCGCGTGCCGTAGCGGACGGCCGCGCCCATGCGGGTGTAAAAGCCCGGCTTGATGGCGGCCACGCGCGTGCGGGCGGCGTCGTTCCACGGCTCGCCAAAACGCTTGAGTTCGTGGATGCGCACGGCGCGCCGCACCGACGAAAAGCCGAGCATCTCGAACGGGTCGCCCACGCCATCCAGCGCGTTGCCGAAGACGTACAGGCTGTCGCGCACCAGGTCGATGACGCGCGCGGCCTGGGTGGCGTAGGCATCGGTCGAGAGCGACAGGTCGGCCAGCATCAGCGTCGACAGACTGCGTTCGCTGCGCACGCGGCGCGAGAAGATGGCGGGTGATTCGCCGTGCGGCTGGCGCGCGTCGCGCCGATCGACCTGGTGGCGCACCCAGGCGTCCAGGTCCAGCTCGTCGCCCTGCGTCAGCCCGTGCTGCCAGCGCGGCGCGGCGCGCAGCGCCTCGAAGCGGCGGCGCACCTGGCGCGAGGTGCTGCCAAGGCGCTGGGCCATGGCGGCGCCGGCATCGGGCGTCGGCGCGTCTTCGTTGGCGGCGGGCGCGCGGTGGCGAAAGCGCTGCGCGCGGCAGCGATCGGGCACCAGGCGGGCGCTTTTCTCGTCCCATTCGGGCAGCGGCTCGCCGTCGCCCACCGGCAGGTCGTCGGCGCTGGGGCTGGGCAGATCGAGATCGAACTTGATGCGCGCGGCCAGCGTTTCGCCCGGCTTGCGGTGCGCCAAGTGCAGCATCTCCATGTCGTCGGCGACCTGGGTGTAGTCCTGGTTGTCTTCGTCGTCGCCGGTGCGGTTGACGCGCACGAACTCGCTCCAGCTCAGGATCGACTCGGCGCGGAAGAACATCACCAGACCATCCTTGTTGCTGGTGTCTTCGGTGCGCTGGGCGCGGCGGCGCTTGGTGTCTTGCTTGACCGGGTTTTCGTCCCGTTTTTGCTTCTCGGCGCTTGCTGGATCAGCGTCATCAGCTATGGATTCTGAAGCATTCTCTGTCGTGTGAAGGGCCTGCAGCCAGAGCCAGACGGGGGCGATGGCGGTGGGTTGGGTGCTGTCTGGCTCCTTCCCCCGCTGGGGGAAGGCGGGGATGGGGGCCGCGCCTTCCCCAGGCAACGCGGGTGGCCCCCACCCCAATCCTCCCCCAGCGGGGGAGGGAGAAAAACTGGCGCGCAAGGCCTCCTGCACGCGCTGCTCCTGGTCACGCGCGGAGCCGCGCAGCTTGGCAGGCGCGCCGCGCTGCGCCAGGTGTGCCTGTGCCAGCCGCGCATACCGCGCGCGAAGGCCCGGAAAGCGCACCAACGCGCGCTGCGTGGCGGCCACGTTGTCGGCCAGCCAGCCGGCGGGCGTGGCGTGGTGGCAGGCGGCTTGCGCGGCCAGCCACAGGTACAGATCGCGGTTGAGCGCGGCATCGGGGAGCACGGCGATCAACGGCGGCAACGCCAGCGTCTGCTCGTCCAGCGTGCTGAGCGCCGCCCGCTCGCCCTGCCCGGCCACCTTCTGCAGCCAGTTGCGCGGGCCGCCGATCTTCTGCGCCGTGGCGGGCACCACGCGCACGATGGCGTCGCCGCCGCCGGCACGAAACAGCATTTGCACCGCGCGCTGCACGTCTTCCAGCCGCACGGCGGCTTTCGGAAAGCTGGCGTCCGCCGCCTGCCAAATAAAACGGTGCCAGCGGGCGCCGACCCACTCCTCCACGAATCAATCCTCGGCAAACGCCGCCAGCACGACCTCGTTCAGCGCCTCGGCGGTGTCGGCGTCGTCGGTCAGCGCATCGACAATGGCGGCGCGCGCGGCGATGAGTTCGGGCAGGCCGCTCACCACCAGCCGCGCGGCGACCACCAGCAAACGGGTGCTGACGGTTTCTTCCAGATCCTGATCGGTCAGGCGCCGCAGGGCCGAGGCCAGCTTGACGAGCCGCGTCGCCAGTTTTTCATCGGCACCCGATTCGGCCACGATGATGCGACGCTCGATCTCCGGCGCCGGGTAATCGAACACCAGCGCCACAAAGCGCTGGCGCGTGCTGGGCTTGAGGTTCTTCAGCAGGTTCTGATAGCCGGGGTTGTACGAAACCACCAGCATGAATTCCGGCGAGGCCTGCAGCAGCTCGCCCGTGCGCTCGATCGGCAACTGGCGCCGGTCGTCGGCCAGCGGGTGCAGCACCACCGTGGTGTCCTTGCGCGCTTCGACCACTTCGTCAAGGTAGCAGATCGCTCCGGTGCGCACGGCGCGCGCCAGCGGGCCGTCGTTCCACACCGTGTTGCCGTCGCCGATCAGGTATCGGCCCACCAGGTCGGCCGCCGTCAAGTCGTCGTGGCAGCTCACGGTGATAAGCGGGCGGCCCAGCCGCGCGGCCATGTGCTCGACAAAACGCGTCTTGCCGCAGCCGGTGGGACCCTTGAGCAGCGCCGGCAGTTGCTGGCGGTAGGCGTGCTCGAACAGGCGGACTTCGTCGCCCTGCTCGGCGTAGAAGGGAATGGTCGGCGTGGCCGCGGATTCAGTTCGGTACATGTTCATGGCCTTGCGCAATGACGAAATGACTTCGCCGCTGGGGCGGCTTCAATGACGACATGACATTTCGGTCATGCGGCGAAGCCGCGTCATCAAAGCCGCTCCAGCGGCGAGATCATGTCGTCATGCAGACGATCAGTCGTGCTTGAGCCTCCGCTGCGCCGGGCTGGGCATCAGGCCGCCACGGCGCGGCGTGCCGAGCGATTCCTCGGCCGGCGCGCCGCCGACAAAGAAGCTCCACAGGTACATCACGAGGCCGATCAGGAACACGCCACCGCCGCCCAGGCGCATCCAGTAGAAGAACATCATCTGGTCTTGCGCGGCCATGAAAGGCATGGCGCCGCTGGTGGGCATGCGTTGCAGCCACACCTGCAGGATGCCGGCGCCGGTCATGGCCAGCACCATCACGCCCATGCCGATGCTCATGACCCAGAACGACCACATCTCCAGCGACTGCGCCTTGTGGCTGTTGGCGATGCGCCCGCGCAAGGTGGGCATGGCGTAGCTGATCAGCGCAATCACCACCAGCACGTACGCCCCGTAGAAGGCCAGGTGGCCGTGCGATGCCGTCAGCTGCGAGCCGTGCGTGTAGTAGTTGACCCACGACAGCGTGTGCAGGAAGCCCCAGACGCCGGCGCCCAGGAAGCCCATGACCGCGCAGCCCACGGCCCACAGCACGGCGGCCTGGTTGGCGTGGTCGCGCCGGCGCCGCTGCACCATGCGGAAGGCGAACATGGTCATCAGGAAGAACGGAATCGGCTCCAGCGACGAGAAGATGTTGCCCACCAGGTGCCAGTAGCCCGGCAGACCGATGAAGTAGTAGTGGTGCGCCGTGCCCAGAATGCCGGTGAACAGCGCGAAGGCGATGATCACGTAGATCCACTTGTCGACCACCTCGCGGTCGACGCCGGTGGTCTTGATCAGCACGTAGGCCAGCAGCGCGGCCATGATCAGCTCCCACACGCCTTCCACCCACAGGTGCACCACCCACCACCAGTACATCTTGTCGCGCACCAGGTTGTGCGGGTTGACGAAGGCAAACAGAAACAGCAGCGCCAAGCCCCACAGGCCGAGCATCAGCACCGTGGTGATGGTCGTCTTGCGGCCCTTCAGGTAGGTCATGCTGAGGTTGAACAGCATGGCCAGCGCCACGATGACGATGCCCACCTTGGTCGGCAGCGGCTGCTCAAGAAACTCTCGCCCCATGGTGGCCAGCAGGTTGTTGCCGGTCATCTCGGCCAGCTTGGCATAGGGCACCAGCAGGTAACCGACGATGGTCAGCGCGCCGGCCACCAGGAAGATCCAGAACATGACGAGCGCCAGCTTGGGGCTGTACAGCTCGGTCTCGGCCTCTTCCGGCACCATGTAGTAGGCCGCCCCCATGAAGCCGAAAAGCAGCCACACGATGAGCAGGTTGGTGTGCACCATGCGCGCCACGTTGAACGGGATCGCCGGGAACAAAAAGTCGCCGTAGATGTACTGAATGCCCATCAGCACGCCGAAGATGATCTGTCCGACGAACAGGCCGATGGCCGCAATGAAGTACGGCTTGGCCACCGCTTGCGACTGGTATTTGAGAATGGGGTTGTGGGTCATGGTGGTTTCTCCTGCGGGCCCGATCAGCCTTCGATGTTGGGCGGCCACTTTTCGGCGTTGATGCCGTTGGACCACTTCAGGAACTCGACCAGGTCATCGAGCTGCCCATCCGTCAGGTTGAACTGCGGCATCTGGCGGCGGCCGGGCGCGCCGGTGGGCTGCGCCTTCATCCAGGCCTTGATGAAGGCCCCGCCCGAAGCGTCGCCGCCACGGCGCTGGTACACGTTGGCCAGCTCGGGCGCAAAGTAGGCGCCCTCGCCCAGCAGCGTGTGGCAACCGATGCAGTTGTTCTGCTCCCAAACCATCTTGCCGCGCACGACCGCTTCGGTCATCGCGGCTTCGTTGGAGCGCTCGGGAATCGTTCTTTCGGTGTGAAACACCAGTCCGACAAAAACCAGAATGAAAAACAATGACCCGCCATAGAAGATGTTGCGCGCCATCTCCTTGGTGAAGCCGCCGGATGAGTTCGTGCTCATGACCGATTCCTCGCTCGCTGTGGGTAGTGATAACCCGTATAGGGTAGAAAATTGACTCAGGTCAGTCCTTGAAGCAAGTCAAGGTTGACCTAACGATTT
>RRZU010130280.1_pt1 | contig 12036 bp, 12 predicted proteins | sample 2165561 | NCBI WGS metagenome assembly RRZU01 (sample SAMN10456909, study PRJNA506462) | wastewater metagenome | isolation source: wastewater sludge | place: USA: Moscow, Idaho | reverse complement strand
TTTTTTTTCGAATTTGGCAAAAACTTAAATATATTAAACTTTTTTTTTAACTTTGGTATTATGTTTAAATTATCACAAGCACTACTTTTCCCTATTGTAGAGGAATTTAGGAGAATAATTAGAGACTATGCTAAGAGATTTAAGAAAAAAAACGATTAAAAAGGAAACAGAGGAAATAGATTCAATTCTGGGTAAGGATTGGGTAAAATGGTATTTGGAACGAAATTATTTAGAAGATAACCTTTTTAAATATCTGTTTTTTTTGCGAATCAAAGGTGCAGATGTCAACAAATTTTTAGACGCCCACAAAGACAAAATTAACAACAAAAAAAATGCAGATGAATAAGTATCTCGTGTTCTCAATTTTAATGTTTTTTTTAGTGTATTTAGTTATCGGTTTATTCGTAGAAATACCAAAAAATATTAATAATGGTTTGATGCTTTTAGCGTCAATTGGTGCAGTATATTTTATTGTTTTCAAGACTGATTTTCGAACAAATTTAAAAGGACATTTGAAAGAAAAATCAGATGAAAGAGAGCAAGAAAAAACAAGTAAATTGAAAAATTAAATTTTTACGGAAAGGTTTAGTTTTATACTAAATTTACAATTGTAAAAATCGCTTATTTTGTAAAACATTCTATCTTGATAGAGTGTTTTTTTTTGGCTCTTTAATGAAAATATCGTTCATTATCTGTTTGGACTTTTTTAATTATTTATCCCCGATATTTTTTTTCGTTTTTGCCCAGTTCCAATTTTTATTTTTTATATAAGCTTGGGATTTTGGGAGACTATTTTTTTTGAAAATTGATGTTTATAAATTAGAGCAAATATTCGGATTTTCATTCTTTTGAATGCGAAAAAAAATCGAGGAATTTTCGGGAGTGGAACGGACGGAAATTGCGAGTGTTTTTTTTATCAAGAGGTAACCACGATTTTATAAAATCGTGGTTCTTATTGGTCGGATTTTCAAATAGTTATATTTTTTTATTTATATATTTTATATAAATTCTATATATATTTAAGTTTATTTAATTAATAATGTGTAGATTAGCATATATAAATAATTTAATTTTATGAAAACAAGTACAATTGCTTTATCTTCTGATAGTAAGGAAAAATTGAATGATTTGAAGAAGAAGTATTCCTTTAAAACAGATGATGAAACAGTAAATAAAATTTGTGATTATTTTATTTTCAATAAGATTCATCCTAAGAATTTGGAAGATTTGAAAGCAAATAAAAGTTTGTTGGAAGAAGTAAAATTGCACATTGATAAACGGCATAAATGGATAACAGATAACGATATTACACTTCGAAAATTTATTGGTGGAAATCGAACCGAAATAGAAAAAGTGGTTCGAGATTTGGGCGAAATAAAAGCTTTGTTAATTGATAATAATTTACAAATAGAGCATAAAAATTATAAAGATGATAATGATGTTTTTACAGAAAAAGAAGTAATTGAAACAGTTGTTGAGGATAATTTTTCTAGTGAAGCATTGGAGAAATTAGAAGAAGATTATCGAGAACTTTTGACTAAATATAAGGCATTAACTTCTTTCAAAGAAAGGTTAAAGAATAACTATAAATATGAGAGTATTGGGATGATGGGAAAGAAGCAAATTATTGTTAATATTCCTGTTGATGAATGGGAAAATATTTTGAAATAATGTACATTAATTTTACATCACATAACACACAAAAAGGAAGTTCTTCTGCCGAACTTTTTAACTACTTGGATAAGGAAAACTCTTACATAAAAGAACAGGGAGAAAGTCTAAAAAATGAAGAATTATTTTTTAATCAAAATATGAACTTAGAGATTTTACGGAATGCAGATAGTAGAATTTCTTTAGAGAGTGCAATTGAACAAATAGACCAGAACAGGGGAACTCAAAATTTAAAATCTGCAAATTTCTATATGCTAAATATTAGTCCTTCTCAAAAGGAAATTCAACACTTGGAAGATTTAGCAACTGCAGAACTAGAAAAGAGAGGTCTATATTTAGAGGATGCTATCAAAGATGATGAACTTTTAGTTTATTATAATGAACAAAAGGAAGAACTTTTGAAAATGCAATTGAAGCTTTATACAAAGGAAGTTATGACAGTGTATGCAGACGAAATGGATAGAGAAGTTTATGCAAATCAAGATAATTTGCCTAACAATTCCGAAAGAAAAAAAATGAAGCCAACCATTGATAAGGATTGGCAAGATTTTTTAGTTTCAAAAGGTGTTTTGGAAAACAAAGAAGTTGAACGAACAGAAATAGCATTGGAACAGGAGCAGGAAGGTAAATCAGAAAAAGGGCGATTTTTTAAAGTTGAGGAAGAAACAATTTTTATTCCTAACGATCTGATTGTACAAAATGAAAATTCAATATTTGTAGATAAAGAATTTTTAGAAAGACAAGTTTATTTTTCTAAATATAAAAATGAAACTGAAACTATAAAATTAGATGTTGAAATTACCAAAGAACAGACCGATAAAATAGAAGTTGAATTCAAACCTACAGACTATGAAAATAATGTAAGAATGTGGGTTAATAAACGTGATATTGTAGAAAAAGAAGATAATTCGATAGTTTTAAAAGAGCATCGGGGAAATTATCTGATTGATGAAGCTATAAAAAGGGATATTTCGGATAATGAGAGAATTTTTATTAATGAAGCAAATTTGAGTGAAGTTAAAAAAGTTAATGATGATAAAGAAAATTATGTTTTCCTTTTGGAGCATAAAGGCTTAGAAAAGCCCTTAAAATTAACGATTGATAGCACACAAGTAGAAAAGACCGAAGACGGTTATAATCTTAAAAATTATGTATATCAAAAAGCTTATGATAATGCTTTGAAGTACAATTCTAATAATCAGTATTCCGAAGAAAAAGAACAAATTAAAAATAAAGTCTGGGGAGATAATGGTTTTGATACAACAAAAAGAAAATTGGAGCATTCCGACCTATTATATTTTGGAAAAGTAGAACAGGATAGAACCTACAAATTTGATGACAAAAATGTACTTGCTAATGAACCAATTTTGAAAGAAATAAAAAAAATTTCCGAAAATAAAAAACTATCAGAGGGGCAGAGAACCAACAAGATTGAAAAACTAGAATCTACGTTAGTTCGGGATAAATATACAAATGAAGTTATAAAACAAGGTGTTAAAAAAGGAGGGGCAAATTATCATATACACGTTGTCGTTTCTCGCCACGATGGATTTAGTAAAAATCCTCAAGATAAAGTTTCAATGTCTCCTGTTTCTCATCAAAAAGAATCAACAATGAACCACGGAAAAAAAGTTGGTTTTGATAGAAAAGATTTTAGGGAAAAAGCGGAATTAACTTTCGATAAAGCTTTTAAATATGACCGACCTTTTTATGAAACTTTTAATTACAAAAATAGTTCGTTACAGAACGCAAAAGGAAAAGTTGAGGGATTTGTTGTAGCTAATGTTAAAAAAGAAATATTGGAAAAATCGGGAATTTATGATATTAAAAGAGAAGCTAATCCAATAAAAAATATTAAGGATGAAATAAGCTTTTTACCCATTCCTACATCAATTCCAAAAGGCAAAATTGACCTTCTTATAAAAGCTATTAAGCTTATTAAAAATATTGCATTTGATAAAGGTTTATCACATTAATTTTAAAAACACAGATATGTTTAATATTGAAATATCAACAATTGTAACACTTGGAATTATAGCATTGATCTATTTTTCTTTAGTGGCATTTTCGAATAAAGTGTACTATCTATCATTGATAGTTTTAGCAGGTTTAACCTACTATATTTATTTAAAATTTCCACAATCTTTTTATCCTGTTATATCATTGTATGTTATGCTTCCGTCAGTCTTATTGGGATTATTATATATGATTCCAAAGCTTGAGGGAAAAGCAAGACCTATTATAGATGTTAAGTTTGCCACCAATAAAGGAAATAAGATTATTAGAGATTTGAGTAGAGGAGTTTTAATTTTTGGGGGTGCGGGTTCTGGAAAGTCTGAAAGTGCATTATACACTATTGCAAAACATAATGCTGAAAATAATATTAAGACCTTTGCCCACGATTATAAAAACGGAGAATTAACAGAAATGTTAAAACCTTTGTATGGAGATAATTTGAAAATATTTTCTTTGCATCGTCCTAATATTAGTGTAAGATTGAATATTCTCAATCCTAAATATTACAAGTACGATACAGATTATAAAAGGTCTTTCGAGGTCCTAATTTATAATCTTACAGATTTTAGTGGAAAGGGAGATAACAAATTTTTTTATGATGCAGCAGTAGGTATTGTTACAGGAACTGCAATTATTTTTAAGAAAAAATATCCTAAATATTGCACTATTCCTCATATTGTAGCTTTTCTTTTGTATTCTGATTTTGGTATAACTTATGAGATTAAAAATCAAATTATTGAAAAGCCTTATGAAAAATTAAGATTGTTTTTAATGTCAGACGATGATGCACGAGGGCAAGCGTCAGACTTTTTATATTCTGCAAGTTCTAGTAAAACAGTTGCGAATATTTTAGGAACTTTAGGGAGTGCCTTTTCAAAACTTGCAACGGCTAATATTTTTTATGCTTTGTCAGGGGATGATATGGATTTGAATTTAAACCACCCAGATAATAAGTATTCCCTTGTTGTAATTAATGACCCAAAAGATAGTTCAATATATAGCCCTGTTCTTACAATGCTTTTCCAAATGATAACAAAACTATTTATGGAAAGAGATAGGGATATAATGTCTTTGTTAATTGATGAAGCGGCTCAATTCAAATTAAAAAATATGGGCGATATTGTTTCTACTATGCGTAGTTTCGGAATTGGTACGGTTTATTGTACACAGGATTTAGCACAAGGTTATAAAATATATACTGAACATGAATTCGATGAAATTTTAGCAAACTTAGCAACTCAACTTTTCGGGAAAGCTAATTATCCAAAACAAGCAGAGTTTTACGAGAAATTTTTTGAACCAAAAAATATCTTAAACAAATCAACATCTAGCAAAGGCGATGGCGATATTTTTGCTTCTAATAATTCAACTACAAGAACCGAGCGAGAGGTTCGAAAGGTTAGAGCTCACGAGTTCTTACGATTCAGACAAGGGCAATTCGCTTTTTTATCAGATGGTAAAAGTGATGTTGTTCAATTTCCAAAACCTAACATTCCAAAACAAAAATTAGAGTTAGAGACAGATGAGGACAAAGCCCTAATAGAAAGCAATTACAGAAAAATTATAGCCGAAATGAAAAGCTTATCAGCAAAGATTTTGGATGTCAATACTTGAATATAGTTAACTTTTTTATTCAAAAACTTGAGTATATTCAATTTTTGTATTATATTTGTTTTAAGTAAATTCATTTATAAGATTATCAATTTTAATATTAAATAAACATTTTATGAAAAAATCAGTTATTTCGAAAGGGCTTTTCTATACAGGTTTCCTTTTATTGGCACTACCAACTCAAGCATTCGCGCAAAATTTAGGTTTAGGGGATGCAGGTAATAGATTAATGACAGAAGTAGAAAGAGTATTCCCATACATCGCAGGGATTATTTTTATTTTCGTTGGTTTCAAAAATCTTGGAAACTTCACTTCTGAAAACGGGGATATTTGGAAAGGAATTAAAAACCTTGTTTTTTATATCCTAGCGGTTCTTATTGTAGTAGGGGTTTATCGATTTGTAAAAACTCAAACATTGTAGAACGAAATGAAAGAGATTCGAAATTTTAAGAATATTAGAAGAAAGCCCGAATTATACGGATTTACTTATAATAATTTTCTCCTGTTTTGTGGGATTGCTCTTTTCGGCTCTTTCATTCTTTTTTCGGGAATAACAATTAAAAAAGTAACGATTTACGGAGTTATTTTATTAATAGATTTTATCGCTACAAGATATTTAATTGGTTCAGATTCTCTATTAACAAAAATGTTAAGTGAAAAATTTCCAAAAGAAGTTAACGACTTCACTAAAAAAACACAGAAAACAACTACTAAAAAACAAAAATGATGGAAAATACATTAGTTGGTCTTGAGGGAAATTTTTTAGTAGCTTTTAATGTTGAACTTCCCGAAATGTATTCATTAGGAGAAACAGATTTCGACATTTTAAATGAAAGCTTTGCTAAGGCTCTTAAAGATTTGCCCGATAATACCGTTTTTGTAAAGCACGATAATTTTAATGATGAAATTATTGATGTTTCCAATTTTCCCGAAAATAATTATCTGCAAATAAAGACAAAGGCGTACTTCAAAACAAAGGAATTTAGAAGCCATACGACCAAGATATTTTTTGTTTTAGCAAATACTATTATAAAAAATGATAGGTTGAAAAATCCATTTAGACCACCATCTAAAAAGATGTTTCAAGAATATGACAAGAAGCAGGAAGAATTTATAACCGCTGTTAACCAATGCGTTAAATTTATTAATAACATTACCTTATCGGGTAAGAATACGATTAAATTAACGCCCTTTGTTAATGGTTTAACCCAATATTGGGAATATTGGTATTCGGGGCTTAATCACGATTTTATGGGGGAAATAAAGAAAGATTGGAATAATTTAAGAGTAGCTAACGATTTTGTTTCTATCCTTAAATTTCCTCAAGAAAAAGACTTCCCACAAGTTATGACAACTTGTAAAAAAAATATTGATAAATCAACTGATAAAAGCATATTCTTTAAAAATTACGGAGAGCAATTTTCATTCGATTTATCTTTTAAACATTCTTATGTTCAGATAGCTATTATTGATGAAAAAAAATTACATCTAAATGAAGCTAAAAAGAACAATCAAAATCTAAAAAAATCGTCATCCATTGACCGAAGCAATAAATTCTGGGCAGAAGAAACTGAAAAAGACCTTGTGGAATTAACAAAGGATGAAGATAACAATAGATTGGTTCGAGCGCATAATAATGTTATAATTTACGGAGCAACGGCAGAGGAATTGGAATATCGGGTTTCCGAAGCAATAGACACTTTTAAGGATTTGGATATTAAACCTATTCGCCTTTATGGAGATAATCTATTAGCGGTTTTTGAATATTCTTTTCCTTTGAACTCAACAAAATTTATTGAGAATCATTTTTATGTATCATCATTGCAGACTTTTAGCAGTCTTTTGATTTTAACAGGCAAATATAATGATGATGCACAGGGCGTTTTGCTTAACTCAAGATTAGACAATGTTCCTGTTAAAGTTGACACTTGGGATGATGCTAAAAAATATATGTTTGCACGTAATTTTATGGTTCTAGCAAGAACAGGTTTAGGAAAATCAGTTTTGCTAAATCATATTATTGCAGCGTTTATTGAAGAATACGGAAAAGTTGTATTAATTGACTTAGGGGGAAGCTACAAAAAATTATCTGCATTATTTCCGAATAGAACCGCTTACATTACACATAAAATAGGCGATAAATTAGGGATTAATCCTTTTGATTTAAAAGGAGAGGAACCAACGGCAGACAAATTGGAAGAATTAGCCGAGTATATTGGAATTCATTATAAACTTACGGATGGGTTAAATGATAATCAAAGAGTTTCATTGAAAAAAATACTTGACTTTTATTATAAAAATGTTGATTCTGGGCATTCATTAGCGCACTTCGTCAATGCTTTTATTCACGATAAAGAAGAAATTTTGCAGACTTTGGAAATTAAAGAAAAATTCTTTGATGCGGACGAATTTATTTTACAAATGTCTGAGTATGTCGATAAGGGTGCTTATTCTTATTTATATGAGGGAGAGGGAAAAGAGCTTTCAATTGATTTGTATGATAAGGATATTATCGTTTTCGAGTTAGACCAAATTCGAGGAAATAATTTCCTATTGTCTTTAATGCTTCATCAAATTTACCATACTATCAATAAAGTTGTTTGGAGAGATACCGAAACACGAGGAAAGGTAATCTTTGAAGAATTCGCCGAACAGTTGAAATGGGAGGGAATGATGCCTAAAATTGAATGGTTTGCTCAAGCTATCAGAAAACAAAACTCGTCTTTAGGTTTGGTACTTCAAGCTATTTCGCAATTACCCGACAACGAGGCATCTAAATCTATTATTGAAAATACTCAAATGCTTTTTGTTCTAGGTGCAAAAGATTACAAGCCAATTCAAGAAAGATTTTCATTGTCAAACCACGCATACTATCAGCTTAACTCTATTAAGTCAGATTTTAACGCAGAACGCCCATATTCAGAAGTATTTTTATTGAGAGGAGATAAGCACCAAGTATATAGATTAGAACTACCAAGAGAGGTCTTTTGGGCATATCAAACTGACGGACATAAAAACGCAATTTTAATTCGATTGTATGAGATTTTGGGAGATATGCAATTAGCGATTAATATAATGGTTGCTAAAGAAAACGATTTAATAGACATTGCAGAACAAAGAAAAAATAAGTTGTTAACTGTCGAAGAATCGGACTTGAAACTAAAATATATAATTTCTAAATACACAAGTAATGAACACGCTTAAAATTTTTATTGTCGCCCTATTTATAAGTTCTTTTGCAAATGCTCAAATGGGAATTCCGCAAACTGTCTATGACCCAACGGCAAGCGCAAATATGGGCAAACAAATTGAAGCTTCAACGCAACAATTAACCAAGCTTGAAAAAACAGTTGACTATATGAAAAAGGCAGAAGAAAAATTGGAACAGGTTAACGGCTATGTTCGAGATATGGAAGATCTCAAAAAGATTGTAGAAATGCAAAAAACTAGCTTGATGAATGCAACCAAAATCAAAGAGAAAATAGGTAGAATTAAAAATGCTCAAATCAGAAAAAAAATTATTGATGATACAACAACATCTATTAGAGAGATTTCAAACAGTATTGTCTTTATCAATAAGATTTTAGGAAGCGGATTTTTTTCTATGACAGATAACGAGCGTATGACTTGGATAAAAGCGCAAAGAGATAAAGTATTTACAAATTATTTGAAAATAAAAAACTACGCTAGATAATGGACTTCGAATTTATCAATAACTTAATTGCACAATTACAAGGACAGAACATTTTTAAGTATGCATTTACAGGTGCTAAAATCCTAGCTATGGCGTTTTTATGTTTTCGATTCTTTGAAACCTATTTAAAGAATTTTGAAAATGAAACACCCCCTATTGGTTCAGTTCTAAACATTTTAGGTTATGGATTAATAATTATGTCGGGCGATTGGATAATGACATCTATAGAAACATTATTTGCAGGTGTTGATAGTTCTATGCATACAACAACATCAGATTTATATTCAGATTTGTTTGATAATATTTGGATGGAATTAACCACAATTTTTGATGGTTGCGAAGCTTGGTATGATTACATTGCAGCAGGTTGTTTGGTATTGATATCACTTGTTTTTTTATTAGTAACTGCGATTCTTGCAATGCTTTGCAAATTAGCCGATTTAAGTGTAACTGCATCTTATCTATTGCAACGAATTTTTATTATAAAATTTTTACAATTCGTTTTTCCGTTAGCATTAGCTTTTAGTACACTTAATAAAATGGATAATCTTTTCTTTGGTTGGATTAGAAGATATATAGGCGTTTTCCTTTTAGGAATAGCCTATATTGGAATTATCAATTTTACAGGAATTGTGCAAACTTCATTGAGTACCGCATTTGCTAATGAGGATATTTTTCCCGCACTTTCTTTTATGAATTTTTCTTTTGGAACTATGATAGCTGTAGTTGTAACAGTAGGAATAAAAATTAAACTTTTTCAATCGGTAACATCTTATATCTTATCATTCTTTAGCTAAAAAATTATGGAACAAAATAATAAAATAGGAGACAATTTATACACAGCATTGCGTAAAAATAATGTTCGAGTTTATTCAATATCAATAGTATGTCTTATCATTTCTTTAGCTTCAATAGGCTTTGCTTTTTTCGTCTATAAAAATAGTTTGAGTATGATATATGGTGTAAATCCTAAAAATGGCGATATGATGCCATTAAGCCGTATTGAGGGCAAAGAGGGAGATATGATTCAGCTAAAAGCCAATATCTCTTATTTTGTTGATAATTATTATTCGCTAAATGCCTATAATATGAAATCTAAAAGAGAAAAAGTATTTTGGTTGGTAGGAGAGAAGCCAACAATAATTATAAAAGATAGAGCCAATAAAGGCTACTTTGATAATTTTTTGACAGTTGCAGGACTTCAACAAAATGCACAGATATTAGAACAAACTTTGAAAATTTCGGATTCAGACCCATACCAAGCTACTTTTACGGTTAGAATCACAAGAACAAATAACGGAGTTTCTGAATATTATAACAATTATATTACAATGACACTTGTTAAAGTAAATCGTAATTATCCATATAATCCATACGGTTATTTGATTACTCAATTTTCAGAAAATTTACAACGTGTTGCTGATGTTACAACGGATGAAGATAAGGCTTTGTTAAAGGCTTCAGAAGATGCCATAAACCAAAATCCAAAAGAAGTAACACCACAACAAAATCAACAACCTAACGAGAAAAAAAATGAAAACTGATTTTAAAAAATTTGACCTAAAAAATATTACACCCGAAAATAAAAAGAAGCTTATTTTTGGTGGTGCAATGGTGGTTTTAGTTGGTGGTTTTCTATTTTTCACAACAGGAAATGACACTAAAGATAAACCAACAGATGATTATAATTTACCTGATTCAGAAGCGCAACGCTATAATTCTAAAACAGAAGCTTTAACCAATGGAAAATCGGAAGCACAAACAACCGATTTAGGCGATTATTACAAGTCTGATTCTATTAATACCAATTCTGTAGATTTTCAAAACTTAGATAATCAAATATCAAGTTTACAAAATGGCGGTTCTCAACCACAGGCAACGCCTCAAGCTTCCTATAATCCGCCCCCTAGTTCTAGTAGTGGTGGTGGCGGTGGAGCGCCTAGAAATTCACATAATGTTTACGGAGATTACGATATGTGGCAGAACAAAGAACCGTCTAATAATAGGATTGGATATTCTAACAAAAATAACAATCCACAAACCAAAAGTAGTTCTTCAACGCCTAAATATGATGTTGTAAGTGATGCTAATAATAATTATCCAAGTGTTCAGATTACTGAACCGTCAGCAGTTAAAAAAAATGCTAGAGGAACAATCAGAGCAAAATTAATTACTCAAGGTTACGCATCAACAGGAAAAAGTATCTCATTTGTTTTGTTAGAGCCAACAACTATTGCAGGTAAGAAAACCAAAAAAGGGCAAGTTGTTACAGGTGTAGCAAAAGAACAAAACAATAGATTGTATGTTCAATTTTCTGAAATAAAAATTGATGGGCAACGATACCCAGCGCAAATGCAAATACAAGGTTTTGATGGCGGAGAGGGCTTACCTATTGCCACAAATGAAGATGAAAGCAATGACCAATTAAAAAATAGGGCAATTTCTGAAACAAACAGAATTCCTGTTATTGGTGGCATTTTAAGTTCGGTTACAACTAAAAAAACCGATAACAGATTAAAGCTTGGAGATAATGTAGAATGTTCAATAATTATATATAACTAAAATAAAAGTACGATGAAAAAATTATTATTAACGGCTTCGCTATTAATCAGCGTACTTGGTTTTTCTCAAGTAAAGAAAAAGCAAGTTTATAAGAAAAAGCCTGTTTACAAAACTGCAGTTAAAAAAGCCCCTGTTAAAAAGCCTATTGATACTATAAAAATAGCAGAATCAACACAGACTACAACAATCGAGACAAAACCCGAAATAGTAGCGGAAGAAGCTAAGCAAGATTTTGAATCTACGGCTAATAAAATTCTAAAAAAATCTGGTTGGATTAAGAATAGAAATTCTTTTTATGTTAGAGGAATTGAGGGATTTGTAAAGGGGGTTTATTCGGGTAATGGCAAATTGTATGTACTCATTGAACTAGCTAATAGAACAAATATTAGCTATGACATTGAAAGTGCCGTTTTTATTACCGCACCAACAAAAAAAGCGAATAAAGAAATTGAACAGGAGGAAAAACTTTTTCAACCTATCTG
>RRZU011662979.1_pt1 | contig 12037 bp, 11 predicted proteins | sample 2165561 | NCBI WGS metagenome assembly RRZU01 (sample SAMN10456909, study PRJNA506462) | wastewater metagenome | isolation source: wastewater sludge | place: USA: Moscow, Idaho | reverse complement strand
GGTTTGATTACTTATTATACAGCAGCAAGTTTGTTGATTGCCGCTGAGTATGCCACCTATTTCCCGTTACTCGGTGAAGAAGGTGAGGCTTTGAATTTTGTAAGGAAAAATAGTTATTCCACCTTGGTTGCACAAGCGGATATCGTTCGCGATAACACAATTGATGGTATGGACGATGCTATTAAAAGTGGCGTGAAGCATTTCAATGCCGAAGTAAGAGAAGCTGCTAAACGATTGAAAATTTTACGTGCAAGTTCCGGTGATATTACCAGGAAAGCATACAGTAAAGAGAGTGGAGATATTGTTAAGCTATTGTCGGACTTGAAGGGGCCGTATGCTGCTGATGTTGCCGCTGCTAAAATTAGCGATTGGGTTGGAGAATTAGAAGTTAATCAAGCTAATTTTGTTGCCACGCAGAACCATCGTTACGATGAAGAAGGTGAGAAAACGCGCGTACGCATGAGGAAAGTACGTGTGGAAGTGGATGAGGCGTACCGAATCATGGTGAAAAAGATAAACGCCCTGATAATAGTAAACGGTGAAGCTCCCTACGTTGATTTTGTAAACAAGCTTAACCAGCGAATAGAGGCATACACAACTAATTTAGCCATATATAAAGGGAAGATAGCTTCCAGCCCCGCTGAAGAAGTAAAATAAAGAACAACTCCTCATGCTCAGTGGCATGGGGAGTTTTTTTTTGCTTATGAATTGTTTAAAGGATTTTGAAAATATCTTCCAGCGTTTCTATCCGATAGGTTGCCGGCTTTTCGGGAGAGGTGAGAGAGGGTTGGTAAAACACCTGATCTATCCCTGCATTTCGTGCGCCCACGATATCGGCTTCATAACTGTCGCCAATCATTAGGCATTCGGAGGCGGTGGCATTGTTGAGTTGCATGGCGTACTCGTAGATCCGTTTGTCGGGTTTTAGTGCCTTAGCGTCCTCCGAAAGCACGATGTGCGTGAAGTAGTGCTCCAGGTTGGAGCTTCGTAGTTTTTTGTATTGAACTTCTATAAATCCATTGGAGATAATGGTGAGGGGGTATTTGGGGTAAAGATAATCCAGTAATTCTTTGGCGTGGGGGATAAGCAGCGTTTTGGTGGGCAGCATTTCCAGAAATTCGCGCCCAATCTGTTCGGCTATTTCCACATTGCCGGCTCCCACCTGAACCAGTGGATGGCTAAAGCGTTCGAAGTTCAAAAACTCTTTCGTTATTTCGCCTTTTCCGTAAAGCTCCCACAGTTCCAGGTTTCGCTTGGCATACATCGTGAAATAATGCTCAAAACTATCGAAGTGTTTGTATAACTGATGGTTGTCGTAGATTTCTTCTAATGCAGCTTGTGCATTGGCATGAAAATCCCAAAGTGTATCGTCGAGATCGATAAAAATGTGTTTGTAACCCCTAACCCCTAAAGGGGGATTATGATCATTTACTTCTTGTTTTTTAGTGATTTTTTCGATCATAGTTTCTGTGTGATTGTGGAAATTTCTAAATATACTCTACATAATAAAAATAGAACCTGTCTTCTGTAGACACGTTCTATTTCATTATTCAATCCGGATTGCATAACATTTTCCCCTTTAGGCTTCGGCGTGAGCTCAGTCGAACGGGGTTAGGGGTCTTTTCATTCCACTTCAATTACCAGATACTTGCTGATACTCCAGAATTGGTTGGGTTCAACAATCAATAATATAAAGTTTCCATTTTCCTTCTCCAAGGTATAGGATGATTTTGGGTGTGTTGTGAGAATCTTCGCACGTGTCGAGTATAGCGGAATGGATTTTGTGTTTCGTGCATCGATTCGTACAAAGTAATTTTTGTTGAAATCGCTTTGTAGCACTCTCTGTGCACTGAAAAGCCCGTCGGAAGTGATAATCCTTTGTTCTTTCAGTTCTTTTTTTGTCCCGAAAACATACCAGGCTGTGTGAATCGTTTCATCCTGTTCCTTTATTTTAGTTTCTTTTACTTTGATGTCGGTCGATAAATCTTCAACGTTTTTACCCAAATCATTCACCGTAGTGCCCAGTTGGGTGATTAGTGAGTCTTTTTGAGTAAGTTGTATTTGCAATTCAGCTACTTTCGATGATTCTTCTTCTAGCGATTTAGATAAGCGGGAAATGGTTTGTTCAAGCTCAGCCGATCTGAATCCGCTTCTTTTTAGTTTCGCTTTCAGGCGTGCTAATTCATCCTTATTGGCTTGAAGCATTTCATTCAGATACAACATGTCCTCATTTATTTTCTTGCGCATGTCGTCATCCAGTTCCTGACCAGCCGGCTGAATAGATATAGAATTTTGAGTGTTTTTTATCTTTTCAATATTCTGCTGAATCTGATTCATGGCCGAGAAATAGCCATCTACTTCATCCTGTAGTTTCAATTTAGCGTTTAGCAGTGAATCGTTTTGAGCTTTTAGGGCTTGATAGTCGGACGATTGTTTTCCGCATGATGCCATTAAAACGAGCAAAATGACAAGCGAAAAAATAGTAGGTTTCATTGAGAAAAGGGTTGAAATGTTCGTTGGCAAATAGAAATTGATATGCGTGCAACTAATAATTGTCGATTCGTAATTATTAGTTGGTTACGGGTGCAAAGGTAATGTTTATTCTTCAAAACCTGCAACAATAATTACAATTTCTCCTTTCGGAATATGCTCTGTATAATATTGTATTAATTCTTGTAATGTACCACGTTTTGTCTCCTCATAAATCTTTGATATTTCGCGCGAAACGGATGCTTTGCGTTCAGCTCCGAATACTTCGGATAGTTGAGTCATTGTCTTTACCAGTCGAAAAGGCGACTCGTAGAAAATCATGGTGCGGCTTTCGTGAGCGAGCAAGTTGATTTTTGTTTGACGTCCTTTTTTTTGAGGTAAAAAGCCTTCGAAGCAGAACCTGTCGTTAGGTAAGCCCGAAGCAACTAAAGCAGGAACAAAAGCTGTTGCACCCGGGAGGCACTCTACTTCGATGCCATTCTCTACACATTGGCGAACAACTAAAAATCCGGGGTCCGAAATGGCCGGTGTTCCGGCATCAGAAATAAGCGCCACGGTTTGTCCGCTTTTGATGCGCTGAACCACATTTTCCACTGTTTTGTGTTCGTTGAATTTGTGATGCGAGTGCATGGGTGTTTTTATCTCGAAATGCTTTAGTAAAAAGCCGCTTGTTCGGGTGTCTTCAGCCAAAATTAAATCTACCGATTTCAAAATTCTGATGGCGCGAAAGGTCATGTCCTCCAAATTTCCTACCGGTGTAGGTACAACGTATAATTTCATGTTTCTTTATTTGTTTTTTTTTGTTGAGACAACGCATGCGTTGTCTCTGCGGCTATAAAAATCGTCTTCTTACAATTTGATAAAAGTCCTCGGCGGTTTCATTGTCGGTAGACCAGCCGTATTTGGAGCGAAGGAATGATAATGCCTCATTTAATGTAGCAAGTTGATTGATGTAGCTTAGGGTTTTGTTCATGTCTTCACCATTGCCACGAAAAAGTTCGCGCTGAAAACGGAAGCGGTCGCCAATATTTATTCCTTGTTTTATGTCTTCTATTTTCTTGTTGGCCAATACCGAGCTGATTGTGTTTTCAGTTCTTGATAAAAGCTCGTTTCTAGTTACTGAAGTTAGTAAATTCTTATCGCCAATCATTGATTTTCGAGTCTCTTCAACTATCGTTATGGTTTCATTGCTGGTGAATTTCTCTTCAATAATTTCTTCTTCGTTGGATGTCAGTTCTACTACAGATGTGATTTCTTCAAGTTCTTCCAGCTCGCTGGTTTCTGTCGTAACTTCTTCGATTTCCTCCTCATCTTCTGTCTCCTCCTCAAGTATCTCTTCTTCTTCTTCTTCTTCTTCTTCGATTGTTTCATCTTCTTCATCTTCATCAGTTTCAGATAGCACTGTCTCTTCATTGATGATTTCTGTCTCGGATGTTTCTGAGCTTGTCGGGTTTTCTGATATTTCGTCGGCAGTTTTGTCGATTACGGTTAGCGCTGCAGGTTTCTCAGTGGTTGTTTCTTCTTCGCTCGGAACAATAGCGGGTATCTCGTTTTCGGCTGAGTTGTCTGTTGAGTCAGGCATAACGGTTGATAGTATTTCAATATATGATTGTATATCATCGGTTTTTCGCTGCGCCAACTGTATGATTGCTTTTGGATAATGTTCCATTTCCATAAAACCCTCGGTAATCATTTCCAGCTCTTGAATCGATTTTTGAAGTAGTGTTACTAATAATTTTCTGTTCATATCTTTTTGGTAAAAACGATTTTAATCCTTATAATTTCTTTAACTTTGCTCCTTGGAATAGGAAAGAGCTACTTATATTAAACTACGATTCATTTCAAATCTTATATTATTGGTAATAAAAGATTGCGCATGTGGCAATCTTTCACGAAAATTGTACCTTTGTAATGATGAATTGTGCTCACAGAGGTATTTGTTATCGTAATTCGGTGTAAAGTTACAATATTCCAAAGAGAAAAGAAAAAAGAACTGCTAATTTTCAATAAAATAGAATGATTTATTCAGAACGAAACCACCCAAACCAACAAAGGCGCGGAAGTATAGAAGTAATATGTGGGTCTATGTTTTCGGGGAAAACAGAAGAGTTGATACGTAGACTTAAGCGTGCAAAGTTTGCGAAGCAAGAAGTAGAGATTTTTAAACCGAAGATTGATACCCGTTATTCCGAGGATGAAGTTGTTTCGCACGACCGCACGGCCATTCGGTCTACTCCGGTTGAATCGTCGGGTAGTATTTTGCTTATGTCGGGCGATGTGGATGTTGTGGGAATTGATGAGGCGCAATTTTTCGACGAAGGTTTGGTTGGGGTGTGTACTCAATTGGCGAATCAGGGAGTGCGTGTTATTATCGCGGGCTTGGATATGGATTTTAAAGGAGTTCCATTTGGACCCATGCCTGCACTTTGTGCGATAGCTGAAGATGTGTTTAAGGTGCATGCTATTTGCGTTCGTTGTGGTGCGTTGGCCTATGTATCGCATCGTTTGGTGGATAGTGATAAGCGGGTGTTGTTGGGTGAAATGAGTGAATATGAGCCCATTTGCAGAGATTGTTTTAATGCCGTGCCGCATTGAAAAGTTTAGAATAATCTAATAAATCGATAATAAAACTGATATGTCATGAATACAAATCCAAAACCTTTTACCCTCGATCGAGTTGTTCGTATGCTTATTGGCTTGTTTGTGGTAGTGTTACTGTTTTTGTTGATCAATAAGCTGAGTGGAGTTTTATTGCCATTTCTGATTGCCTGGTTGTTGGCTTATTTGTTGCAGCCGTTTGTTGGTTTTTTTCAGTATAAATTAAAGTTTAAAAACAGGATGTTGTCTATTTTTGCAACACTTCTGCTCTTTTTTGGTTCGCTAACGGCTTTGGTGCTTATTCTTGCGCCGATTGTAAGTCTCGAACTTCAGAAACTGTCACAATCAATAGTTATTTATACCCAAACGATTGATGTGAATACGTTTATACCTGTGGCATGGCAAACGGAGATTAAGCACTATCTGGAGCAATTGAAATTTCAATCTGTATTGAAGGATCAAAATATTATGGATGGACTAAAAAAACTGGCTCCTCAGTTGTGGGATTTGGTGAATGGGTCTATTGATTTTATTTTCGGTTTCTCTGTAGTAGTAGTTGTTTTCTTGTATCTTGTTTTTATTTTGCTTGATTATGAAAAGATTTCTGCAGGTTTGTTTCATATTGTTCCTCCGAAATACAGAAAATTAATAACGGAGGTTATTGTAGATTTAGAATCGGGAATGAATAGGTATTTTCGGGGGCAAGCTCTTATTGCTTTGATTGTTGGAGTCCTTTTTGTTATTGGTTTTAGTATTATAAAGTTGCCATTGGCCATTATTCTTGGTTTGCTAATCGGATTGTTCACTTTGGTGCCTTATTTAAAGGTGGTGCTGCTGATTCCTTGTGCTATTATGGGGTTGCTTCAGTCGGCTGAGACGGGGCAGAGCTATGGTTCGGTTTTATTAGGGATTGCTGTTGTTTTTGCGATTGTTCAGGTGTTTGAAGATATGTTTTTGACTCCTAAAATTATGGGTCGGGTGACCGGTCTTAACCCGGCTGTAATATTGCTCTCGCTCTCTGTTTGGGGTTCATTGATGGGTATGGTAGGGATGATTATTGCTCTTCCGATGACGACGCTGATTATTTCGTACTACAAAAGATTCGTTTTGAAGGAATTTCACGAAGAAGATATAGTGGCTCCTGAAAGTTCGGTTGAAATTATGACCGATAAAGGGGTTGATATGTGAACGTTGAATATTTGTTTTGCTTAAATGCTAAAATTGCTAGTTGGATGGAGTTGTAAATTTGCTTAATTTCGAGCTTTAATGGAAGTTTTGATAATAAATTAGTAAATAAAACCTAAATAATCAACCGTAATTGGCTCATAACAATGTTTTCGATTAACAAACAAGGTTAAAGAGTGTTACTTTATGCGTGTATGTTTAATTTTTCTGTAAATTTGTAGCCAGATATGAAGAAGACAACAATTTGGATACTTATCATTACGATGCTTGTGACTTTTGTAGGGCTTATTGCTTTGCAAGCGCGTTATGTAAGAATAAATGCCGAGATGGTGGAAAATCAGTTCAATGATAATGTTCAACGGGCACTGTTTCAAACTGTAAGTTTAGTAGAGGAAAATGAAGCACTCGATTATCTAAGTCAAACGCTCGAAGGAAGCAACATTCAGGGATCGAATAATAAATATATTAACGGAGATGCTCAGAACCTGAAATTGAAAAAGGATATTGATAGTATGGCCGAGAATTCGAAACTAACATCGGAACAACTAAATCGGCCAAGTATTCGTTTATCAACCCGTCATGGTCAGGCAACTATTGAGGAAACGTCGAGATATTTACAAAATAAGTTTCAAAAGAACTTTTCGCGGTCAAAAACGATTCTGGATCAGGCTGTATTTAGATGGATGCGAGAAAGTGACAACAAAGAAATTAATGATCGGGTTAATTTCAATGATTTGAACGATATTTTAGAAAAGGTGCTGGTTAACAATGGGGTGGAGCTTCCATTTTTTTATTCGATAGTGGATAATCAAGGCAAAATAATTTATAAATGTCACAAAGATATTCACAAGACTGAGTTAGATATAAATAACAATGTTTATACTCAAAAGCTGTTTCCGTTAGAAGACTCTAACGCACCGGTATATTTACAGGTTGTATTTCCAACCAAACAGAACTTTATTCTGAATTCAATGAATTTGCTATTGCCATCTGTAGCTTTGGTTTTACTTATTCTTATCATATTTATTGTTGCTATCATTATTATTTTCAGACAGAAACAGCTGAATACAATGAAAAATGATTTTGTAAATAATATGACACATGAATTTAAAACACCAATATCAACTATATCACTGGCTTCGCAAATGCTGCAAGACCCGGGCGTAGGGAAAACACCCGAAACGTTGAAGCACATTTCTAAAGTGATTCGCGACGAGACAAAGAGATTGAGCTTTCAGGTGGAAAAAGTGTTGCAAATGGCTGTTTTCGAAAGAGAAAAGTCAACATTGAAGATGAACGAGATTCAGATCAATTCGCTTATCACAGATATTATTGGCAATTTTTCGCTAAAAGTAACGAGTAAAGGAGGTAAGATAACTTCTAATCTAAAAGCCACCAATGATTTGGCTTTTATTGATGAAGTTCACTTTACCAATGTTATCTTTAATTTGATGGATAATGCTCTTAAATATAGCGATAAACCTTTGCTTTTGACCTTAGAAACATGGAATGATAAGGGTAATTTATTTATAAGCATTGAAGATAATGGAATTGGAATTCATAAGGAAGACCTGAAACGAATTTTTGAGAAATTTTATCGGGTGTCAACAGGCAATCTTCACAACGTAAAAGGTTTTGGCTTAGGATTAGCCTACGTTAAGAAGATAGTTACCGAGCACAAAGGCTCCATAAAAGTGGAGAGCGAATTAAATATAGGAACGAAATTTATAATATCAATACCAACTTTAAAAAATTACGAATTATGATCGACGAAAAAGTAAAAATCTTATTATGCGAAGATGACGAGAATCTTGGCATGCTTCTCAGAGAATATTTAATTACTAAAGGTTATGATGCAGATTTACAACCTGATGGTGAGGCTGGCTTCAGGGCTTTTTCAAAAAACAAATATGACTTGTGTGTATTTGATGTAATGATGCCTAAAAAGGACGGTTTTGCGCTTGCTGCAGATGTACGTTCGTTAAACACCGAAGTGCCAATTATCTTTCTTACCGCCAAATCGATGAAAGAAGATATTTTGCAGGGATTCAAACTGGGTGCTGATGACTATTTGTCAAAACCATTCAGCATGGAAGAGTTGCTGTATCGTATCGAATCAATCATGCGTCGCGTGAAGGGTAAAAAAACGAAAGATGTAGTAACCTATGCTCTTGGTAACTTTATCTTTGATGCTCAAAAACAAATGCTTATCCTTGATGGTGACTCTAAAAAACTGACTACAAAAGAGTCCGAATTATTGAATTTGTTAGCTGCTAATGCTAATAATATTTTGGAACGTAACTTTGCCCTAAAAACTATTTGGGTAGACGATAATTATTTCAACGCCCGTAGTATGGATGTGTATATCACTAAATTGCGTAAGTTGTTGAAAGCTGACGAGAATGTCGCTATTATCAACATTCACGGAAAAGGATACAAACTAATTACTCCCCAGGCTAAAGAAGAATAGATCTTAATCAATTAATTTTTGGTTGAGAATTGATAAAAAAAACCGCACGCAAGTGCGGTTTTTTTTATGCCCGGTAAACCCATTATAGATGGATGATGCTAGAAATCTCCTCAGCTTTGTCAACAATATATTTTGGAGATAATTCCATTAATTCTGCACGTGGACGAAATCCCCAGGTTACACCGCAGGCTTCTACGCCAGCATTTTGCGCTGTTTGCATATCTACACCCGAATCGCCGATATAAAGTACTTCTTCTGTTCTATTCACCTTTGCCTTTGCTAAAATGTCGTGAATGATAGTTGGGTCTGGCTTTACAGCTATTCCTTCTCGTTGGCCAAATACAGCTACAAACTGTATTTCAGGAAAGAAATGTTTTACAAGCTTCTCAGTCGCTTTATGATATTTGTTAGATGCTACAGCAAGCATTATCCCAGCAGATTGCAATTTTAAAAGCAATTCAGTAATGCCCGCATAAGGTACAGTGAGCTCTGAATTATGAATCTCGTAATGCTCCAGAAAATATTTTCTCAATTCCAGAATATTTTCCTGATTCTTTTCGTCTTCAGGTAATATCCGTTCAAAAAGTTTGTTGATGCCATTGCCAATAAAAAAACGATACGCTGAAGTTTCGTGCGTTGGGAATCCACATTTTGTGAGGGCGAAGTTTGCGCTTTCGGCCATATCGGCTATGGTATTCAGCAATGTGCCGTCGAGGTCGAAAATGAGAAGAGATTTCATTTGTAGAGAGTTTTTAAGCAGAGGTAAGAGTTGGTTTTTGGGCAATAAATTGCTGTTGTTAGAATCTTTTGTCTATCTCCTCGTGTGAAAATACAGTAATTGTTTTTTTTCCATCAGGGGTGAAATTATGATTTCCGCAGGCAAAAAGGCGATCAATCAAGTCACTCATTTCTTCACTGGAAAGACGCTGACCATTCTTTAAAGCAGATGATTCGGCCAATGAGAATGCGATGGATTCATGCATGGTAGTACTAAGATCTTCGGCAGTAGTTTTGGTTTTGTCTAACATTACCAGCAATAGGTCGATGACACTTCCTGTTCCAACATTTTCCGGAACTCCTCTCACATTAAATGAATGGTTGGCCTGTGGCTCAAAATCAAATCCTAAATATTGAAGATCGGGTAGCATTTGTTCAAAAATTAATGCATCATCGGCACTTAATTCCAGTAGCTCAGGGAAAAGGATTTGTTGTGATAAAGCTTTTCTATTCTCTATCTGGTTGATATATTGCTCAAAAAGTATTCGAACATGCGCTCTGTGCTGATCAATCATCAGCATTCCCGATTTCAAGCTGGTAATAATATACCGGTTTTTAAACTGAAAATTGTCAGTTCGTTGCTCAATGGCTGTTTCGATGACTTGTTGCTTCTCTTCAGGAACAAATGTAGTACTGGCCGGCATTTCCAATTCGGGTTGCCAGTTTGGCAAGGACTCAATTGTTTCTGCTTTTTTCTCGAATTCGCCATAGAGATTTTCCCAATCCAGTGACGGACGTTTGTAAGTGCTTGTCCCAAATGGATTGTAATTTGGATTAAAATTTGTTTGTGGTGGGCGCACGTTTTCTATCGATATGCTGGTGGGCATTTCAAGTGCACCGTCCTGATCAAAATCGATAGATGGAATAATGTTAAACTTCCCCAGCGATTCCTTTATAGCCGCCGATAGGATAGACCAGATGGCTTGTTCGTTTTCGAACTTTATTTCGGTTTTGGTAGGGTGGATATTTACGTCGATGGTTTGCGGATCCACTTCCAGGTAGATAAAGTAATTCGGACTTTCATTGGCCTGAATCATTTGGTTGAAAGCCAGCAAAACAGCTTTGTGAAAATAGGGATGACGCATGTATCGACCATTCACAAAGAAATATTGAATAGCAGATTTCTGAGCAAATTCAGGTTTGCCTACATAGCCGTTGATACTCACCAGATTGGTGGATGTTTCAATAGTTAGTAGTTGTTGTTGCCAGCGTTTTTTTGCATTTTTACCAAATATATTTTCTATTCGTACTTTGTTATTCGAAGCTGGAAGTTGAAACATTTCCTCGTCGCCATCAAACAATGCAAAAGCCACATTGGAGTTTACCAGCGCGATGCGATAAAACTCTGTAAGGATATGACTTTTCTCGACGTTGTCGCTTTTTAGAAAGCGTCGACGCGCCGGCACGTTGAAAAATAAATTTTTTACCAGAAAGGCAGTGCCAGTATCACATTGTACCATCTCCTGTTTAAAGACACGTGTTCCGGCTATTTCAACGAATACACCCAATTCATCTTCTGCTCTGCGTGTACGTAACTCTACCTGAGCCACAGCAGCAATCGACGCGAGTGCTTCGCCACGGAATCCCATTGTTTTGAGCGAAAATAGATCGGTAGCATCGGTAATTTTAGACGTGGCGTGACGTTCAAAGGCCATGCGGGCATCCGTCTCACTCATTCCTTTGCCATTGTCAACTACCTGAATTAATGTTCGGCCTGCATCTTTTATCAATATTTGAATAAATGTGGCACCTGCATCAATCGAATTTTCAACTAATTCTTTTAGAACCGATGCCGGACGCTGAATCACTTCACCGGCAGCAATCTGATTGGCTACCGAATCGGGTAAAAGATGAATAATATCGCTCATATTACGAATTAAAAGTTGACAGTTGACAGTTGGAGATAGAACTACATCTAGCAACAACTGTCAACTGTCAACTGTAAATTATCAACTGTTTAATTAAATTTGCCGTCGTATTTTACGTTTGAATCATTTACGAACTGACGAATGCGCTGTTCTTCTTCGAGTTTGCAGATGAGTAAAACATTATCAGATTCAGCGACAATATAACCTTTTAAGTCTTGAATGACAGCTAGTTTGCCTGAAGGTAGAGCCACGATATTATCTTCGCAATCGTAAAATACTGTTTCGCATTTTAGCGTGACGTTTTTATTTTCATCTTTTGGCGACATTTCATAAAGCGATCCCCAAGTACCCAAGTCGGTCCAACCAAAGTCTGAACAAAGAACATAAACATCCGATGCTTTTTCCATAATGCCATAATCTATCGATATATTTGGGCATGAAGGATACATCTCATCGATAAATTCTTGTTCTTTTGGTGTATTAAAGAGTTCTGAGCCGGCTTTAAATTTGGTAGCCACTTCAGGCAGTAATGTATCGAATGCTTTGTCGATAGTTTGTAAATTCCACAAGAAAATACCTGAGCTAGCTCAGCATTTGGTTTTTCGGTAAATGTTTTTACTTTTCTCAGATTCGTTTCTCCGTCGCTTAT
>RRZU010757162.1_pt1 | contig 12039 bp, 9 predicted proteins | sample 2165561 | NCBI WGS metagenome assembly RRZU01 (sample SAMN10456909, study PRJNA506462) | wastewater metagenome | isolation source: wastewater sludge | place: USA: Moscow, Idaho | reverse complement strand
GATTGTGCAGCTGAGCCAGATCGCCAAGCATCGCCTGGTGCTACTCACGCCTTAGTTCAATCTGCCGGGGGTCGTTCGCCGGGAGATCAAAGAGAAAATCCGGCAGCGCTGCCGCGTCAGCATCCTCCTCGGCGACAAGACCGCCAACGATTTCTATATTCCCCCTGAAGATCCGTTCAAGACGATTGGCGCCCTTCCCTATCTCTACGAAGCCAATCTGCGCCGCTTCTGCACGACCCACCAGGACGCCGTCGACGAGGGTTTGCTCGACCTGCATCTGTGGCGCCACGAGCGGCACAGTTTTCATCTCAAGGGTCTGCTGGTGGACGACGATTACACGCTGATTACCGGCAGCAACCTCAATCCGCGCGCCTGGCCTCTGGACCTTGAAAACGGGCTCCTGATCCACGACCCGCAGCGCAGTCTAGTGAGCCAGCAGCAGGCCGAACTTGAACGTATCCTGGCGCACACCCGTCGGCTGGCTCATCACCGCGAACTCGATGCCCCCGACACTTACCCGCTGCCGGTGCAGAAGATTCTCAAACGCCTTGCCCGCACCCGCGCGGATCGCCTGGTGAATCAGGTACTTTGATTGCGGGCGCCACCTTTCACCAGCGCCCTACCCCGAACCTTGCCAGGCCATAGAAACATGCCCATCGACGTCAATTTCCGCCATGTATCACCCTCCGCCATGCCGCTGCAGAAGCTTCCCTGAGTCTGGGCCAGTTGCTGCCCAGTTGCTGCCCAGTTCCTACCCTTTCCTGAGTACGGAAAGCTGCAGGGTTCCATCCCTACGCGGTCCTCACAACCATAGCAAGCACTGTCGCTGCGGCGGCAAAGAAAGGACATGTCTTGGCAAAGCCCAACTATCAGTTCGAAAAGCGCCAGCGAGAGCTGGAGAAGAAAAAAAAGCAGGAAGAAAAGCGCCTGCGCGACCAGGCCGCCAGGACTCAGAACGACAGCAGCCCAGAGCCAGGCGCTACTGATCTACCGCCAGCGACCGACGCCGACGCAGCGGATCCGCCGGCTTGAGCGAAAAAGCGGGTGCGCGCGTAGTTTCCTGCCAAGCCACGGATCAGCGGTGACCAATGGGAATTCAGGGCAGCAGCATGCTGCTGGCCGCGCGCCGCTTGAGCTGGGGCCTTCAATCACCATCGTCCCGCTGCTTTCAGGGAGGCGAGCCAGTTCGCTGGCACGGCGTCGTGCCCCTGCCTTGACCCGGTTCCCTGGGCGTCTGGTCCTCTGGTCCTCTATTTCCGGCCGCCGAGCAGACCCAACAGCCCTTCGGCGAGGCGTTGGACGGTTTGTGGGTCGGGTACGGGCAGCTTGAGGTAGCGCTGTCCGGTCGCTGGATCGGTGTGTACCCAAGGCGAATCACCTTCCCCTTGCGACGCCGCCGACAGCTCGCCAAGCAGCTGCGTGCCGGCTGCCAGCAGCGGTGCCCAGGGATCGGCGGCGCCCGCTGCCGCTGCGCTGGTGGGTGTTGGCAGGACAGCCTGGGTGGCCGGTTCGGCAGCGGGCTGCTCACCGGCGTCTGGGCGCACGGCTGCACTCTCCTGGTATTCTGCCGCGCCGTCGGCTTCCGTCGCGGCGCCTGCCTCGGTGGTCGCGTCGAGGGGCAGAGTGTCCTCGCCGGGCTCTTCGCTGCGGGAATCCGTTGCCACCGCACCGGAGACCTGCTCGACGGTTTCCATGAACTTCGACAGGCGCGTCCCCTGCAGCACGACTTCGTTTTCGCCGCCGTCGAGGATGCCGGCGAACAGCGACTGCTTGAATGCCAGCACCGAAAGCATGCTTTCCTCGATGGTTCCCCTGGCGACAAAGTTGATTACCTGCACGCCGCGCGTCTGGCCGAGGCGGTGCACGCGACCGATACGTTGTTCGAGGACGGCGGGATTCCACGGCAGATCCATGTTCACCACCACCGCTGCGGCATGTTGCAGGTTGAGGCCGACGCCACCGGCGTCGGTACTGAGAAAAAGGCGGCAGGCAGCATCCTGGTTGAAGCGGTCGACCAGTGCGCCGCGTTTGTCACTGGGCACACCGCCGTGGAACAGGACGTGCTCCCAGCCACGCCGATGCAGCCGGCGGATGATCAACTCGTGGGTGCGCAGCCACTGGCTGAAGACGACGACCTTGGCCTGCGGGTCGGCGAGAATGTCGTCGAGCAGGGTGAGTAGTTCATCGGCCTTGTAGCCATCGTCGGTTTCGTGGTCAATCAGAAAGCTGCTGTTGCACGCCATGCGCATGTTCTGCAACGAGCAGTGCAGACGCAGCTGGTCCTTTTCGGAAAGGAAACCGGTGTGCCGCCAACGCTGCACGATGCGGGCAACGGTCAGGCGGTTCTCTTCGTGATGGTCGGCCTGCAGCGGGCTCATCGGCATGAACAGGGTGTTGTCGACACGTTCGGGAAGTTGTTCAAGGACTTCCGCCTTGCGCCGGCGCAACAGGATCGGCGCCAGCGTCTGGCCGATGCGGTGCAGCTCGCGGTAGCCAACGACACGGCCGCGCTCGTCGCGTTGCTGATGTTCGTCGAGCAGGCGCCAGGTCGGCCCGAGTCGGTATTGATCGACAAACTGGACAATCGAGATCAATTCTTCAAGCCGGTTCTCGAGTGGCGTGCCAGTCAGCACGATGGCGTAGGGGCTATCGATACGTTTCAGCGCGCGGGCGGCGATGGTGTTCCAGTTCTTGATCCGCTGCGCTTCGTCGACGATCACCACATCCGGTGACCAGGCCTGAATCAGGTCGAGGTCGCGGCTCAGCGTCTCGTAGTTGGTGATCTTGCAGAACTCTTCCTGCGCATAACGCGTCTGGCGGACCGCGCGCAGGCCGCCGATGACCGCTGCGCGGCGATCGGTGAAGCGGGCAAACTCGCGTTCCCACTGATGTTTGAGCGAGGTCGGGCAGACGATCAACACGCGCTCGGCGGCAAAGTGGCGGGCGAGGATTTCGACGGCCGCGATCGCCTGTACCGTCTTGCCGAGACCCATTTCGTCGCCAATCAGGCAACGCCCGGCGCGCACCGCGAACAAGGCGCCGGCGCGTTGGTAGGGATAGAGCTCGGTCTTCAGCAGCGTTTTCAGTTCGGGGCTGTCGGCGCCGAGCGGATAGAGCGCAGCGAGCCTCTCTTGGCGAATCTCGCCGTCGCGGACTTCGGCGACGAAGGACAGCGCGTCTTCATCGCAGCGCAGTTGATGGCCGGCGGAGCGTACCTGCTCGACGAATGCCGAGAGATCGGCAAAGTGTTGCGGCGGTAGCTGCCAGCCGTCGGCGTGCACGAACAGCTGGCGTACTGCGGCCTGCAGCTCAGCGGGAAAATCGCTGCCAAGGCGCAGGCGGATTCGTCGCAGCCCGGCATGGTCGAGGAACAGTTCGCTGAACGATCCGCGGAAGCCGCCGGAGAGCGCGTTCTTGCCGTCCGCCTGCGCGGCGATCCGGGCGAGGGCGAATTCGATGTGCTTGCAGGTGCCGAGGTCGTTGGTGGCGAAATCGGGACAAGAGCAGTGGTTGTCGCCGGCCTGTGCGCCGCGAATGGCGACCCGGTAGCGGCGACGGCTGTCGGGGTTGTATACCGAAAACTCGGAGAAAACCGGATCGTCGCCCAGGTTTTCGAGTTCAAACGCCTGCTCACGACCGAATTGACGGCGCAAGGCCCTTTGCCAGTCATCGATCGGCAGGTCCTGCGGTTTGCGCTGGCGCGAGAGGCGCGGTTCGCCAGGATTGCGGGCGGAAGTCTTGCGGTCGGCAGGTTTTGCGGTAGTCCTGGGCATGGTGGGCGGCTTCGATAGCGTGCGTGGGAGGAGTAATCCGGTGACGGTCCGGCGGTTAGCGCTTGAGGCGGGCGAAAGCGCTGGCCATGGCGCTGGTCGGATCGGGCTGGCTGTTCTGGCGTTGCCTGGCCTTGGCCGAGACCGCTACATTACTGATCTTCGGAGCCGTCGGCAAGTCGTCGGCGAGTCGCATGCTGAGCGCAATTCGCTGCCGCGGCAGGTCGATCTCGAGCACCTTGACCCTGACCACGTCGCCGGCTTTGACGACGCTGCGCGGGTCCTTGACGAAGCGGTCGGCGATGGCCGAGATATGCACCAGCCCGTCCTGATGGACGCCGATGTCGACGAAGGCGCCGAAGTTGGCGACGTTGGTGACCACGCCTTCAAGGATCATTCCCGCTTGCAAGTCCTTGACCGCCTCGACGCCTTCGCGGAAGGTGGCGGTGCGGAACTCCGGGCGCGGGTCGCGACCAGGCTTTTCGAGTTCCCCGAGGATGTCGCGGACGGTCGGCAGGCCGAACCTGTCGTCGATGAATTTTTCCGGCGCCAGCGTCTTGAGCAGTCGCACGTCGCCGATGACCTCGCGAATCCCCTTGCCGAGGTCGGCGAGAATGCGCTCGACGAGCGGGTAGGCCTCCGGGTGTACAGCGGAGCGGTCAAGCGGGTTGTCACTCTCGTTGACCCGCAGAAAGCCGGCCGCCAGCTCGAAGGTCTTGTCGCCGAGGCGCGGCACTTCCCGGAGCGCCTGCCGGTTGCGGAACGCGCCGTGCTGGTCACGGTAAGCAACGATGTTCGCCGCGAGCGTCGGGGTGAGACCGGAAACGCGGGTCAGCAGGGGCGCCGAGGCGGTATTGACGTCGACTCCGACGGCGTTGACGCAGTCCTCGACGACGGCGTTGAGCGTCTTGGCCAGCCTGGTCTGGCTGACGTCATGCTGGTACTGGCCGACGCCAATCGCCTTTGGGTCGATCTTCACCAGTTCGGCGAGGGGGTCCTGCAGGCGGCGGGCAATCGACACCGCACCGCGCAGGCTGACGTCAACTGCGGGGAATTCGCGTGAGGCGTACTCCGACGCCGAATAGACCGAAGCACCCGCCTCGGAGACGACGATCTTGCTGAGGTGCAGGTCCGCCTGCTGGCGGATCAGGTCGGCGGCCAGGCGATCGGTTTCACGCGAGGCGGTGCCATTGCCGATGCTGATCAGGTCGACCTGGTGCCTGCGCGCCAGCTCGGCCAGCGTGTGCAGCGATCCATCCCAGTCACGACGCGGCTCATGCGGATAGATGGTGGCCGTTTCCAGGAGCTTGCCGGTGGCATCGACGACGGCGACCTTGACGCCGGTGCGCAGGCCGGGGTCGAGGCCCATGGTGGCGTGCTTGCCGGCGGGTGCGGCGAGCAGCAGGTCGTGCAGGTTGGCACCAAAGACGCGGATTGCCTCGGCTTCGGCGCGCTCGCGCAAGGCGTTCATCAGTTCCAGTTCGAGGTGCAGCGAGGTCTTGATTCGCCAGGTCCAGCGCACCGTGTCGGCGAGCCAGCGGTCGGCCGGCCGGCCCTGGTCGACAATGCCGAAGTGCCGCGCGATGCGCGCCTCGCAGGGGTTGGCAGCGCTCTCGTCCACTTCGCGGTCGACGACCAGCGCCAGTTGCAGCATCCCTTCGTTGCGGCCGCGAAAGAGCGCCAGCGCGCGATGCGAGGGAATCGCCAGGATTGCCTCGGCGTAGGCGAAGTAATCCTGGAACTTGGCTGCTTCGCTTTCCTTGCCGGCGACCACCGTCGACTTTACGAAGCCCTGCGCTTCGAGATAGCTGCGCAGTTCGCCGAGCAGACCGGCGTCCTCTGAAAACTGTTCCATCAGGATCTGGCGGGCACCGTCGAGAACACTGCGGACGTCGGCAAAGCCGGCTTCGGCGTTGACGTAGCGCGCGGCCTCGTCTTCCGGACAGTGCATCGGGTCGGCCAGCAGCGCTTCGGCGAGCGGCGCGAGACCGGCCTCGCGGGCGATTTGCGCCTTGCTGCGCCGTTTCGGTTTGTAGGGCAGGTAGAGGTCTTCGAGGCGCCGCTTGGTCTCGGCAGCGGCGACTGCCACCGCCAGCTCGGGGGTCAGCTTGCCCTGCTCGGCTATCGAGGCGACGATGGCGCGGCGCCGCTCTTCCAGCTCGCGCAGGTAAATGAGGCGTTCGTCGAGCAGGCGCAGCTGGATGTCGTCGAGCCCGCCGGTCACTTCCTTGCGGTAGCGGGCGATGAAGGGAACGCTGGCGCCTTCGTCGAGCAGGGCGGCGGTGGCCAGGACCTGCGGTGGGCGGCAGCCAATTTCTTCGGCGATCTTCTCGGCAATCTTGCGGGAAACTTCTGGTTCGGTCTGTGATGGCATTGATGGGGGCGGGGTCGTCGGTGGAGAACAGGAAAGACCGCGAACTATGCAGAATCGGACGGCAAAACTCAAGGAAGCCGCATTCCTGAATTCCTGGCCACCGGGCGGAATGGATCGCTACGCTCAAGGCGCGCTGGCTTGTGCCGTAGACCTTTGGGAACAGCTCAACAATGACGCGAGGACGAGGATGAATGGAGTCGCTTGGAAAATCCGTGCCGCCATGCTGCTGCAGGTCATCGCCGCAGCCTTGGCCGGCTGGCTGGGCCACGCCGTATTCGGTGGCGGACTCTACGGTTGGCTCGGCGCTGTGGCCGTACTGCTGCTGCTTGCCGGGGTGATTGCTGTGCTGCTCGAACGCAACCTGGTCGGTCGCCTGGAGGTGCTGCGCGAGGTGCTCGCCAGGATGTACCGCGATGGTGACCTGACCAGGCGCGCAGCCGTCGAGGGGCGGGACGAAATCGCTGCGCTGGCCTTCGATTTCAATCGCTTGATGGGAAGCTTCGCGACCATCGTCGGCAAGGTGCTGTTCAACTCGGCCGAGGTCGGCAGTGCCTCCCGGCAGTTGCTCGGCGAGGTCAGCCGGGTTGCCGCCGGGTCCAGTCAGCAGCGGGACGCCGCCCTGGCGACGGCCAGTGCCATCGCCGAACTGACCGAGAACATGAACCAGGTCAGTCAGAATGCCGGCGAGACGGCGGGAATTTCGGAAACCTCGAACAGCCTGTCGAGCGAGGGAATGGGGATCGTGCGCAGTGCCTCGGCAGAGATGGAACAGATCGCCGCTTCCGTGACCCAGTCGGCGAAGGTGGTGTGCGCGCTGGGTGAGCGCTCGAAAGCGATCAGCGGCATCGTCCAGACGATTCGCGAGATTGCCGACCAGACCAACTTGCTGGCCCTCAACGCCGCCATCGAAGCAGCGCGTGCAGGCGACCAGGGGCGGGGCTTTGCCGTGGTCGCCGACGAGGTGCGCAAACTCGCCGAGCGGACCTCGCACGCGACAGGGGAAATCAGTCAGATGATCGCTGCGATTCAAAGCGAGACGCAGTCGGCGATTGCCAGCATCGATGCGGGTAGCGGACAGGCCCGCAAGGGGGCTGAACTTGCCCGTCAGGCGGCCCAGTCGCTGGAGCGTATCAACCACGGTGCTCGCGAAACGATGGAGAAAGTCGAGGCCATCGCCGCTGCCGTCGCGCAGCAGAGCCGCACCGGCCAGGGGATCGCCGAACATGTGCGCCGGATCAGGGAAATGGCCGAAACGAACAATGCGGTCACCGCCGAGACCTTGCTGGCGGTGGACCATGTCGAATGTCTGGCCGAGAATCTGCGGGAAATCGGCAACGTCTTCAAGCTGGGTCCGGCAGGCGAGCAGTCAGTCGCTACGCACACGCGGATGCCCGCAATCGTCAGACAGGCGGCGCTGGTGGCCAGCGAAATCTTCGAAAAAGCGATCGAGGCGGGCAGGATCCGGATCGAGGATCTGTTCGATGATCGCTACCAGCCGATCCCGAATACCCGACCGCAGAAGTTCAAGACCCGTTTCGACGACTTCACCGATCAGGCCGTTGTGCCACTGCAGGAGAAGTTGCTCGACCAACACCCATTCCTCGTGTATGCGATATGTATCGATCGCAACGCTTATGTGCCGACGCACAACCACAGGTTTTCGCAGCCGCTGACCGGCGACGAAAAACTTGATTTCGTGAACAGCCGGGGTAAGCGCATCTTCGATGACCCGGTCGGCAAGCGTTGCGGTAGTCACCAGCAGCCCTTCCTCCTGCAGACCTACCGGCGCGACACCGGTGAACTGATGCATGACATATCGGCACCGATTTATATCAAGGGCCGACGCTGGGGTGGCTTCCGAATTGGTTACAAGACCGAGGTCTGATGCGGCCTGTGCCGTCGATTCCGGCGCACCGTGAGCGGGGAAGCGGACGCCGGGTTGCTTATTGCATTAAGATGCCCGAGACGCGGCCTGCGGTGGTCTTGAGGCGAGGAAAAGAGGAATGTCGGATCTACTGAAAAACATCGATGCACGTACCAAGCTGGCGGGAACCAACAAACTCGAGATCCTCCTGTTCTCGCTGGGTACGGATTCGCGAACGCAGCGCAGTGAGACTTTCGGGATCAATGTCTTCAAGGTCCGTGAGGTGATGCGTACGCCGCCGATCACCGCGGCACCGGAAATGCCGCCGTCGGTCGAGGGAATGGTCAGTCTGCGGGGAGCGCTGGTGCCGGTGGTCGACCTTGCGCGCTATGCGGGGGTGGACACTCGGACGCCGCGCTCGATCATGATCGTTACCGAATACGCAGGCCATACGCAGGGTTTCCTGGTCGAGGCTGTGGACACCATTCTCCGCCTCGACTGGAGTCAGATGCGGGTGCCGCCAGCGATGCTTCTGGCCGAGATGGGCGGTCTGGTGACGGCAGTTACCGAATTGCCCGACGGTCGTCTGGTGATGATGATGGACGTCGAAAAAGTTCTCTCGGAAACGACGAACTACGACGACGAGATCGTTTATCGCAATATCAAGCCCATCGGCAGTGCCGGCCTGACGGTCTATTTCGCGGATGACTCGGCGGTCGCCCGCAAGCAGATTCAGCGCACTCTGGAGGCAATGGGTGTGCAGCACGTGGCGGCGATCAACGGCCGCGAAGCCTGGGACGAACTCGAGAAAATGGCGAGTTACGCGCAGGCATCGGGTCAGGCAGTGAAGGATCTGATCAGTCTGGTGTTGACCGACATCGAGATGCCCGAGATGGACGGTTACATTCTGACCAAGAAAATCAAGTCCGACCTGCGTTTCGTCGGCGTGCCGGTAATCATGCATTCCTCGCTGTCCGGGATGTCCAACCAGCAACTTGGCAAGTCGGTCGGCGTCGATGAGTATGTGCCGAAATTCGAACCGCAACGCCTGTCCGAAACGCTGGCGCGGCGCCTGCAGCAGGGCGCTTGTCCGGCCCTGCCGCAGCCCTGATTTCGCGATCTTTCTGGAGCGCTACAATGGATTTGGCAGAAAGGAAAAACCTGCTCGAGGGCGTTGACGCGCGCACCCGCCTGGCCGGTTCCAACAAGATGGAGATCCTGCTGTTCTCGCTGGGAACGCGCGAGACCTTCGGAATCAACGTTTTCAAGGTCCGTGAGGTCGGGCGGACACCGCACATTACCCGTACACCCAACATGCCACGCGGGGTCGAAGGCCTGATCTCTCTGCGCGGCAACGTCATCCCGGTGCTGTCGCTGATTTCCTTTCTTGATCACCAGGATGCGCCGCATGAGCATGGTCGGACGATGATGGTTGCCGAGTACTCGAAACGGACGCTGGGTTTCCTGGTGCACGACGTAGACCGGATCATCCGCGTGGACTGGGAAAAAGTGAAGGCGCCCGAGACCGTGCTGTCGAACAATCAGGGTCTGATCACGGCCATCACCGAACTCGATGACGGCAAGCTGGTGTCGATTCTCGACGTCGAGCAGATCCTGGCGAATGCTTTTGGCGAAGCGGTCATCGTCGATATCCCGCCAGCCCGGGTGGGTGAGGAGGTGACCATATTTTTTGCCGATGACTCGATCGTCGCCCGCCGGAAGATTGGCGAGGTGCTCGACAGGCTCGGCGTCAGGCACAAGCACGCAACCAATGGGGCAGAGGCGTGGAGCCGGCTGCAGGGAATTGCCGCGCACACCACGCAGACCGCCCGTACGGTTCGCGACGAAATTCGCCTGATTCTGGTCGATGCCGAAATGCCGGAGATGGACGGCTATGTGCTCACCAAGAACATCAAGAGCGACCTTCGTTTCGCAGGGATTCCGGTAGTCATGCATTCGTCGCTGTCGTCGCAGGCCAATCATGCGATGGGCAAGGCAGTGGGGGTGGACGCCTACGTGGGCAAGTTTGACGCCGGCGTCCTCGCCGACACCCTGCGTCCCTTGCTCGAACACTGAGCGAAACACGCCAACCAGGAGTAGAGAATGGCTGATCCGAAAATGAGAATTCTGGTGGTGGACGATTTCTCGACGATGCGACGCATCGTCAGGAACCTCCTCAAGGAATTGGGTTTCGCCAACGTCGAGGAGGCGGAAGACGGTGCTGTGGCCCTCCAGAAGCTGCAGAATGGAACGTTCGAGTTTGTCGTGCGCGACTGGAACATGCCCAACATGGATGGTCTGCAACTGATCAAGGCGATTCGCAGCGCGCCGGCACTGAAGCATCTGCCGGTGATGATGATCACCGCCGAGGCGAAGAAGGAAAACATCATTGCGGCGGCGCAGGCGGGAGCAAGCGGCTACATCGTCAAGCCTTTCACCGCCGCGACGCTGGCCGAAAAGCTGCAGAAGATCTTCGACAAGATGGGTGGCTGAGATGAGTGACGCGGATATGGCGGGAGATTCCAGGGAGCTTGAAGCTCTCTTCGACAGCATTGTCTCGACAGTTGGCGTGCCCGTAGCGCCGCTCCCGAGAGCGTCCGCCGGGCCATCGCTGCTGCAGCAGTTGGCTGAGGGCGATGGCACCGATGACAGCGACGAGCTGCAGTCGCTGTTCGATTCGGTCGTCGCGGCTCGCGCCACGGCTGCTGGCAGTGGCGCGGTGCCGGGCGGTGGTGAGCCGTGGGCGGGTCAGGACCGGGTGTTTCAGCGCGTCGGCCAGATGGCCAGGCAGTTGCACGACACGCTCGGTCAACTGGGCTATCACGAACTCCTCGAAAGCACCGTTGCGGCCATCCCGGATACCCGCGACCGGCTCAATTATGTCGCCAACCTCACCGAGCAGGCGGCCTGCCGGGTGTTGAACGCGACGGACATCGCCAATCCCTTGCAGGAAGAGCTGGAGTCTGACGCCGCCGCACTGGCGCGGCAATGGGACGCACTGTTTGCCAATCAGATCGGCGTCGAGGAGTTCAAGCGTCTGGCAGAGGAGACTCGTTGCTTCCTCAAACAGGGGCTGCCGCAAAAAACCGCAGCCACCAGGACGCAACTGCTCGAGATCATGATGGCGCAGGATTTCCAGGATCTGACCGGGCAGGTGATCAAGAAGATCATCCATGTGGCGCAGGAACTGGAGACACAACTGATGGGGGTGCTCATCGAAACCCTGCCCGGCGAGCGGCGCACCGATTCGGTGATGAGCCTGCTCAATGGGCCGGTGATCAACAGCGAAGGGCGCAGCGACGTTGTCGCCACGCAGCAACAGGTCGACGACTTGCTCGGCAGCCTGGGATTCTAGGAGGTTCAGAATGAGTGACTTTGGCGGCATGGAAGACCTTCTGCAGGACTTCCTGCAGGAGGCCGGTGATCTCCTGTCGGATGTCGACAACAAGCTCGTTGATCTGGAGCGGGCGCCGGAAGATCGGCGTTTGCTGAACGACATCTTCCGCGGCTTTCACACCATCAAGGGCGGCGCAGGTTTTCTCAACGCAGCCGAGCTGGTGACCCTCTGCCACCTGACCGAGAACCTTTTCGACAAGCTGCGCAACGCCGAAATGGCGCTGACGCCAGTTTTGATGGATACCATCATGGCGGCAACCCAGAGCGTGCGCGACATGTTTGGCGAGATCGCCCAGGGTCGCCAGCCGGACCCGGCACCCGCGCCGGTGATCGGAAATTTGCGGGCGGCGCTGGCCGGCGCTGTCGACCTGCAGTCTGCCGTCGCCGCGGCGGCCGCGCCTGCGGCTGCGGCTGCGGCAGATGGCCCAAACTGGCAGGCCCTGCACGCGGCGGTGAGCGGCCAGCATGCCGGGTCGCCGTCGGTTGCCGCACCTGGTGAAGTGGCTGGCGTAGTGGACACCACGGCTGCTCTGGACCTGGCCGGTCTGCAACCGCATTTTCCGCCCGAGGGGCGTCGCGCCACCGACAAGCCAGCGGCGGCGGTAAGCGGCGCCACCTCCGGGCGCCGTGCCGAG
>RRZU011430106.1_pt1 | contig 12040 bp, 6 predicted proteins | sample 2165561 | NCBI WGS metagenome assembly RRZU01 (sample SAMN10456909, study PRJNA506462) | wastewater metagenome | isolation source: wastewater sludge | place: USA: Moscow, Idaho | reverse complement strand
GACCCTTTGTACGAAGCTCTAACTTATAAACGTGCTGCGAATCTCTATAATATAAGCTATTTATGGTGGTGTGGCTATAACATAATTAACGGGGCCAATTCTGTGATTGAATCTGTTCAGGATGGAGCGAGTACGGAGACTGATTATCTGAAAGGAGAGAATTATTTTATGCGGGCGATCGTAAATTTCCAATTCTCAACGCTATGGTCTAAGCACTATTCCTTAGGACGTGACAATATGGGCATCGTATTGAGAAAAAGCTCGAGTGATACCGAAACCAAGCGTGCCACAGTAGGAGAGGTATATGACCTGGTCGTTTCCGACCTCGAAAATGCTATTAGACTGATGAGTGCAGGTACTCGCCGGGGAAATGCGGGCTATATTTCCAAAGAAGCGGCTCAGGGATTATTAAGTCGCGTATATCTTTATATGGGAGAAAATGATAAAGTGATCAGTCTTGTAGATGATATGCTGGCAGGAGCTTCTCCTGAATCGAAACTGGAACCGTCAGATACTTATCCAGATTATTTTGCCAATGCATTGAGTTCGGTAGAAACGCTTTGGGCTGTGGCTCATACTGTCAGAGAATCCCGGGGGTCGTCTTCAATCGGGTCGATGTATCTGACAGACGGACAGGGCTGGGGAGAAATCTATGCTTCCGATCCTCTTTTGGATTTGCTTGACAGAAATAAAAACGATTTGCGTAACACTTTTATTAAGCCGAAGACAATATCGGAAACTAATTATATGATACGTTGGGCTATTCCGGGTGACGATGATTTCTATCAGAATGAGTTGCGAGATGTTACTTTCGATACAAATGCGAACAAATATTACTTCATTGAAGGAACCTCGACGATATATGTTGAGACAGAGACTGTCAACGGATATGAGCAGAACTATATCAACCTCAATGGAGAAAAACTAAGGGTAAGGTTATCCCTGAAAATGGAGAATCGTTATGGTTGGCCTAAATATTTTGTAACCAAGTTCTCTTATCAGGACGGTGACCCGATGCTTAGTTCTCCGGTTATGCTTCGTTGGGCTGAGGTTATTTTGAATAGGGCTGAGGCTTATGCAAAAACAAACAATACAGCCAAGGCTCTCGAGGATGTGAATGTAATCCGTACACGGGCAGGTTTGTCAGGCAATCAGTTGTTCAGCAGCACCAACATGCAAGGCTATACAAGCGTTTTAGATGTTGTTTTGGACGAGCGCAGGCTAGAACTTTCTTTCGAGGGACACCGTGCATTTGATGTCTATCGCAACAATCTTTCTTTGGATAGAAGATACTCAGGTGTACAGACTTGGGAAGTCGTAGAACCTACAGATAACAGGTTGCAATACTTTATTCCTTTGGACGAAATAACAACCAGCGGAATTCCTCAAAATCCTTAAATTATAATCTTTAAAACACTTTATAGTTATGAAAAATATTATTTTAATATCGAAATCAATTTTATTGATCTTTGTATCACTTATTATATCTTCCTGTTCCGAAGACGAGCCAGTGCAAATAGCACTTTATCTGCCTGTTGCCAACTTCTCTTATGAGGCCTTTGAAAAGAAGGTCGTATTCACAGACAAATCCGAAAACGCAGATAGCTATTATTGGACTTTCGGAGATGGGGAAACTTCAACCGAACAAAATCCGACGCATTTCTTTAAGGCGAATAAAAAGTATTCGGTTGAGTTGACCATCAGAGGCGAAAGAGGCAAAACAAGCTCGAAGAAAGTGTCTGTCGACTTGTCGGATGGAACTACTACAGATCCGGAAGATGCAAATATCACTTTGGACGGAGACTTTAGCGACTGGACAGCAGTTCCTGCTTCCATGTTGGCAAGTTCTTCACTGGCTTCGTATGTTACCGATATGGTTGCATTGAAACAGGTGAAACTTTGCGGAAACTCCGATTATCTATATTTCTATGTTAACGCCGATGCTACCAAGTTTAATGTAATTCAGTTCTATATAGACAAAGATAACTCCAACGAAACAGGTTTCTTAGGATGGACATGGACCAATACAGGTACTGAATACCTATTAGAAGCAGCAAAGGCTGATGATTTGGCTCCTACTGTTTTTGAATACGACGACGCGAATGGAAAAGGAGGAACAGAGTGGGCTTGGATAGAAAAGTATAAACCTGCATCAAAGGTAATAGAGATCTCCAAGTTTGTGCAAGGAGATAACAATATAATAGAAGTAGAAGGCAGAATGATTCGTTCTTATCTTCCTGAAATGGGTACGACTATTAAGGTGGGAGTTGCTTCGGCAGATGCAAATTGGGCATCATCGGGAGTACTTCCGTCGAAACTTGAAGACGGCGGACTGAACAACGCGATAACTGTAAAACTACCTTAAATCGATAGCTATGAAGATAACGAATATTCTAATTTGCTTCTCGTTGCTGTTTCTGGGATTGTCGTGTAGCGATGATGAATCCAATGAGACCAAGGATCAGTATGTGGAGAAATATTACATTGAAAGCGGAAGTGTGATAACGAACCCCGAAAGGGGGTTCTATACCTATCGTGAATTTGTCTCGGGCAGCGCGACTGCCTTAACCGCAGACGCTGTTAAAGAAATCTATGATAGTGGTTATAGTCTCATTTATACGATTTATTATATGCCTGATTTTGTAGATAAGGTCATTTCGAATGATTATCTGCAGGTCATTAAGTCGAACATGGAAGCCTTAAGAGCAGGAGGATGTAAGGCCGTGCTGAGGTTTGCTTATTCATACAATCAAAATAGCGCAAATTTAGATGCCCCTTGGAGCATTACACAGCAGCATATTGCTCAGTTGAAACCGATCCTTCAGGAATATGTTGATGTTATTTATGTTCTTCAGGCAGGTTTTGTCGGAGCTTGGGGTGAGTGGTATTATACGGATAATTATAATTTCCAACCGCAAACTGTAGAAGATTACATTCCTCGCAAGAATGTATTGGAGGCCTTGCTGGATGCTCTTCCTCAAGAGCGGATGGTAGGTGTCCGCACACCGGGTGCGAAAATTATGGCATATGCTATCACACCGGCCGATACTGTAACTGCGGCAACAGCATTCAACGGAAGTAAAATGTCTCGCTTGGGAGGACACAACGATTGCTTTTTGGCCGACAACGATGACAGAGGAACATACAGTGGCGCGAACAGAGATTACAAACGTTTCTGGCAATATGAAACCCGTTATTTGGCGATGGGGGGAGAAACTTGTCAGCCTTCGTCTTACTCCGAATGCTCCAATGCTTTGCTCGAATTTGAAAACTATCATTGGTCGTATATCAATATGGATTATCATCCGACTGTAATAAATGACTGGATGGTAAGCGGATGTATAAATGAAATAAAAAAGCGTTTAGGCTACAGATTTGTACTTATCTCGGGTAAATACACGAACGAGCCGGGTGCAGGCGATGCTTTTGAAATGGACTTAACTTTTAAGAACATGGGCTGGGCTTCACCCGTTAACCCTAGAGATGTTGAAGTTATATTTATTTCTAAAGCAAATAGTGCTGAAAAATATAAAGTAGCTGTTGACACAGACCCTCGTTTGTGGTATCCGCAAGAAGAAAAGGAAGTCGCAATAAAGTTGGGGATTCCGGCTGGTATCAAGCAAGACGAATACGATATTTATTTAAACTTCCCGGATCCGAAATCTACCCTGTCTGGCATGGCACAATTCAGCATCCAGTTAGCAAATGTCGGCATGTGGGATAGTACAACAGGATACAATAAAATACATACAGTAACAATATCAGGTTCGAAAGGAAATTCATATTCATTGAATGTATTGAAAGCGTTCTAGTTTTTTATTATTGGAGAGGATGCTTATATTTGAGCATCCTCTTTTAAATAAAATATACCGTGAGAAGGTTTATATTGACATTCACATCATTATTGTTTTTTGGGATTATCCTGAGTCAGAATAATCCGGAGCTTTCATTTAGTCATCTCACCCGTAACGATGGCTTGCTGCACAATAATGTAACAAGTGTCAGACAAGATTCTCTCGGTTATATATGGATAGGAACGCACAGGGGATTGAACAGATACGACGGATATAAACTCGATTCGTATAAATTTGGGATCAACGATATAAATTCAGTTTATTATAACAGGATATATTCTATCGAGATCATTAAAAATGTTTTATTCATGGCTACCGAAGCAGGCCTCGTATGCTTCGACATTCATTCAAAAAAATATATCGACTTTAAATTGACTGACGGTGAACGGAACTTTTACTCACAGGTAAATGATCTCAGGACGGATCATAACAATAGATTGTGGTTGATCTCGCGACAAAATACAGTGCGGTTAGTCGAAATTAATAAAGGAGAAGAATTGCAGCTAAAAACGAAGAATATAGGTGAAGAAAAAGAGTTTAAGTCCCTAAAAGGAAAGCCCAAACTCGTATGTGACGAAAAGGGAAACATTTATATTTTTGGAAAAGAAAAACTTTCGTACTATTTCAACAATAGCATGGGAGAAGTGGTTTTTGGAGGTTCTGTTGTTGAGAATTTAGACCCATGGATTCAAGAAATGGGAATGAATGATAACAGGCTCTGGGTTTGCACTTCGAATAAACTTCAAAAATACGTTCTGGACGGTGATCTCAATATGATTCTGGAAAAAGAGATTCCGTTTAGTGAATATAATATATCGACATTCTATATAGATAAAGAATATGTTTGGATAGTTACCAATGACGGTCTGTTGAAACTAAAGAAAGATGGGGAAAGCTATGCAAAGTATAGTAATATTCCTTGGGATAAAAGGTCTATCAGTAACGATATCAACAATATATATATCGATAATCATAAAAACATATGGATCCCTAGCTGGGATAGCGGATTATCATATACTAACAATGAGACAAACTTCTTCAAGCTTATAAAATACAACCCTGAAACTTCGGCAACTAAGTTGAAATCCGAGTTCATCAGTTGTCTGCATTACAACGATGATTATGTTTATCTCGGAACTAAACACGGAGGTATTAGCCGATTTAATATCAAAACGAAGGAGGTTGACCTCTTTTTATATGAAAAGAGCCTGATGCCTTCTGTAACGAGTATGATATCGGATAGTAGAAACATATTTGCGGCGGTTGCGAGCGATATTGTCATTATCGATAAAAAGACAAAAAAAGTAAGAGAGAAACTACGGGCTTCAAACTACATCTTCTGTTTAGCTTTCGATAAATATAACCGAATGTGGGCAGCCACTGCGGATGGCCTTGATTGCTTCGAATCCGTTGGGAACAGCTATAAGAAACTCTTCGCGGTAACTACTTCGTCATCGAAGCCTTTGTCCACAAATCTTTTGCATAGCATATATTCTGATTTGGGCAAGAATGAGTTGATAATTACCTCTGCTTCAGGGATCAATAGAGTATTATTTAACGAAGTCGGAGATATCAGGGATGTCGTCCATTATAAATCGAAACAGGGAAAAGCAGGGAGCTTAAGTGGCGATTACCTGTGGCCCATTGGCAAAGAGAATGATTCTATATATTGGGTAGGTTCGCTAGGAAGCGGATTGAATAAAGTAATATTCAGGGATTCAGGCGGTAAATATGATTACAAGGCCGAATATTTCGGGGTAGAGTCTGGGGCTCCATCGAATGACATCGAAAGTGTAGAAATAGATAAATACGGCAATGTATGGTGTGGAGGATACTCTCTCACGTGTTTTAATCCAAAATCGAAAAGATTTAATACATTCGATATTAGTGACGGGCTTCAAAGCTATATGTTCAGCACATCATCTTCATGTAAAGACCCCGATGCTAATTTATATTTTGGCGGAGCCGAAGGAGTGAACTATTTTACTCCTCAAAACAATATAGATGAAGCCTCTCTCCCTCCCGTATCTTTTTCAAGGATGTATATTGACGGGAAACTGATAGATTCTGACATCGAATACTCTTCGCACATAACACTGAAACATAATAACAACAACTTCTCCATAGATTTTTCTCCATTACTCTATAAGAAAGGCAAACATATCAGGTATCGATATAAGCTGGAGGGGTATGATCAGGATTGGAGATATATTGAAATGGGAGAAGAGCTGAAAGTTTCTTATCATAAAGTCCCTTATGGAAAATATACCCTGATTGTTAACTCGCGGGGATGGAAAGACTGGGATAAGGAGATGTCTAAAGCTGATATCACAATACTTCCTCCGTTTTGGCTATCATGGTGGGCAATCACTCTATACTGTATCCTTTTCATTACGCTAATTTACTTCATCAGTCGGTCATTGATCAAATGGCTGCAAATGAAACAAACCATTGAGTTGCAAAAGAAACGTGAAGAACAGAGTGAAGAAATTATGCAGATGAAAATAAATTTCTTTACAGATGTGGCCCATGAATTCAGAACTCCTCTGACACTAATCAACACAGGGGTTGCTGAGATAGAGGAATCGAACATGGAAGTAAAAGAAGATAAATTCTTTGGTCTGATTAAGAAGAACAGCAATAAGCTACTTAAGCTTATAAATGAATTATTAGATTTTCATCGGTTTGATATCAATGGTATTAAATTGAATGCAACCTATGTGTCGTCGACTGAATATTTTAGTCAGATATTCGAAGAGTTTTCGGGATGGGCACATATGAAAGGAGTCAAAATACAGACACAAATTCCATCGGATACGATAAATCTGTGGTTAGACGAAGAGCATTTGGGCAAAGTGATCTCAAATATAATATCCAACAGCATTAAAAATTCGAAACAAGAAGATGCTGTAATAAATATTTCTGTCTCGTCTGGCAATCTTAAAAAGACGGATATATTTTTTAAAGAGTCGTATTCATATTTCGATAACCTCTATGGTGATAAGCATTTGATAATTAAAGTTCGGGATAATGGCATTGGGATAGATTCACGATTTCTTTCACTTATTTTCGAACGTTTTTTCCAGATAAATAATCAATCGAATAAAGGCTCAGGGATTGGTCTGGCATTAGTGAGATCCATAATGCGGGTACACCACGGAGGGCTTGTTATAAGCAGTGAATTGGGTAAAGGTACTGAGTTTGTAATAGGAATTCCGTTAGATGATTCATATCTGAAGGAAGTAAATAAGTCAGAGACCAGTAAATTCGATATAGAGAAATACTTATATAATATCGCCATTGAATACGAAGAGTTAAATAAAGGCGAAGAGTTAAGTATAATGGATGGTACCAGACCAACGATACTATTGGTCGATGATAATGAAGAAATGCTGATGGTTCTCAAATCTGTATTAAAGAACGATTACAATATTCTTACAGCTCCCGACGGGGCACAGGCTCTGCTAATGACGAATACTCATTATCCCGATCTTATTATTACAGACGTAATGATGCCTGAAATAGATGGGATTGAACTCTGCGCACGATTGAAAAACAATTTGCAAACTTGCTTGATCCCTGTTGTGATGCTCACCGCAAAAGCAATGCCTGAAAACCAGATAGAGGGAATCGAGAGTGGTGCGGATGCTTATATATCGAAACCTTTCGATTTGGGTATCATAAAAGCAACAGTGAAAAATTTGCTTAAAAAAACAAGGCAAATACATGAGCTGAATAAGGATAATAACCATTTACAGCAAGGGATAAAGCAGAAACTAAAAGATGAGGAAACCTACAATTTCTTCACAAGGTTTGTAGATTTAGTAGAGAAAAATATTTCAAATCCCGAGTTTTCAGTCGATTTCTTATCTTCGGAAACAGGGTTGAACAGAACAAAATTATATAGTACAATAAAGGATATAACCGGAATGACTCTAGGACAGTACATCTTGAAGTTGCGCCTCGAAAAGGCAGCCAGTCTCTTAAGTACAACCAATAAGACCGTCACAGAAGTGGTTTTCAGTGTGGGGATAGAAAGCCCGTCTTATTTTACCAAAGCATTCAAAGCTCAGTTCGGGGTATCTCCTTCCGATTTTAAAAATAAACATAACTGATAAACAAAAATAGCCATGAAGAAAATTTTCTTTTTTACATTGATCTTTTTATCCATTAACCTTAATGCTCAATATACTTCCGATATCGATATATTGCCTAACGAAAAATGGTGGGGAGGAGCAACAAAACAGGGCGATTATATGCCTTATGTTACCAGTTCTCTCATTGACTTGGGAAATGACAATCTCGGTAATCAGGCATCACCATTTCTGGTATCGAATAAGGGACGCTACATATGGAGCGACGCTCCTTTTGCTTATCAGTTCAAGGATAACAAAATACAGATATCCTCCTTGTCAGAACAGGTTAAAGTGAGTATTGCCGGAAATACCCTGCGGGAAACATATCTGGCTGCTTGCAAAGCACATTTCAACCCTTCGGGAGAACTCCCTCCGCATATTTTGTTCAATAAGCCTCAGTATAATACATGGATAGAGCTTATGTATGACCAAAGTCAGGCCGGAGTTCTCGATTATGCTAAGAATATAATTGCCAACGGTATGCCTTCGGGTATTCTGATGATAGATGACAACTGGCAAAAATATTACGGCAATTTCGAATTTAAGAAAGAAACTTTTCCTGAGCCTAAAGTTCTTATGAACGAACTTCATGCAATGGGTTTTAAAGTAATGTTGTGGATATGTCCTTTCGTCAGTCCCGATAGCAGGGAGTTTCGTTATCTGAAAAGTAAAGGATATCTGATCAAAAAGAAAGGATCTGACGAGCCGGCGATGATAAATTGGTGGAACGGCTATAGTGCCTGCTATGACTTGAGCAATCCTGAAGCTTATAACTATCTGCTATCAACGCTTAAAAAGCTTTCCGAAGAGTATAAAGTGGACGGGTTCAAATTCGATGCGGGAGATGCCAAAATGTATAACGAAAAGGATATCGATGTCTATGATGGAAAATCTTATGGCGCTTATCAAAGCGAACTTTGGGCAAAGATGGGTTTGAAATTCCCTTATAACGAATACCGTGCTTGCTGGAAAATGGGAGGGCAGGCTCTTGTGCAACGCTTGCATGATAAGACCTATTCGTGGAATGATATAAAACTGTTGATTCCTGATATGCTTGCCTTGGGTCTTTTGGGGCATGCTTATAGTTGCCCCGATATGATTGGCGGAGGAGAGTATTCCAGTTTTCTGAATATAGATTCCGATAGTTTCGATCAGCAGTTAATTGTCAGATCATGTCAGATTCATGCAATGATGCCGATGATGCAATTCTCTGTCGCTCCTTGGAGAATATTGGATAAGAAGCATCTGGACATCTGCATCAAATTCGCAAAGCACCATGAGGCTTTGGGTGACTATATTCTTTCTTATGCAAAAATAGCATCCGAAACAGGTGAACCGATCATGCGGCATATGGAATATTCTTTTCCTAACGAAGGATTCGAAGATTGCAAAGATCAGTTCATGCTGGGTGATAAATATTTGGTTGCCCCTGTTCTGACGAAAGATAACACTCGAAAAGTAAAACTTCCGAAAGGACAATGGCGCGATGATGAAGGGAAAATATACAAAGGAGGAAAAGAATACAGCTTTAAGGATATTCCGTTAGAGCGTTTACCTTGGTTCGAAAAGATCAGGTAAACAACCTGTAGCTACCCTTATCAACATACATTAATTCTTGTATAAGCTTTTATGCAAGAAGGGGGAGTATACTAAATGTAAAAAAACACGACTAACCATTAATTCATTGAAAATGAAACAAGAAATAAAATCAGAACGCTTGGTCTCTATAGATGTTCTAAGGGGCTTTGATATGTTTTTTCTGGTAGGAGCCGGAGATATCCTGCGCCGACTGATTGGCACGTTCGATTCGGATTTTGCCGGGTCTGTGATGTATCAACTCGAACATGCCGAGTGGATAGGCTTTACAGCCTGGGATATTATCATGCCGTTATTCCTTTTTACATCGGGGCTGTCGATGCCTCTGTCTTTCGAAAAGCAAAGGTCGAAAGGACTGACAACATTGCAATTGCATAATAAAGTTCTCAGGCGTTTCTTTATATTATTCTTTTTAGGATGGATTGTACAAGGCAATCTGCTTGATCTGGATTTAGGCGTGTTTCATGTTTATTGCAATACCCTCCATGCCATTGCTGCCGGGTATCTGATTACGGCTCTCATTGTACTTAATACAAAAAAACTTTCTGTTCAGATGCTTTGGGGTGGCGGATTATTGGTGCTGTATTGGGCTCTGTTGATGTTTGTTCCTGTTCCGGGATATGGAAGCGGAGTATTAACTCCGGAAGGTAATTTGGCCATGTATGTAGACAACCTGCTTTTGGGAAGCTTTAGAGACGGAACACAATATACATGGGTATTGAGCAGCCTCGGATTTGGAGCAACTGTGTTTTCCGGTTATTGCGCCGGATATGTAATGGGTAAATATACCGATCCTAAGCAAAAGCTCAAGATGCTATTGTTCATAGGAGTGTCTTTAGTCGTGGGCGGTTTATTATTGCATTTGCAAATGCCGATTATAAAAAAAATATGGTCTCCGTCGATGGTTCTGTTCAGTAGCGGTATTTGTTTTCTTCTTTTAGCATTCTTCTATTGGATAACAGATATGCTCAACATAAATTCGTGGTGGACTAAAGCGTTCAGATACCTCGGTTTAAATGCTATTGCGGCTTATCTACTATATACCGTGATGGGGCTCGATTTGGTTTCCGGTCTTCTGCTGCGTGGATTTGAGCAGTTTTCGGAAGCATTATTCCCGTTCTTTATCTCATTGGGACAGTTTATCCTGTTGTTCCTGATTATCAGGTTTATGTATAAACATAAAATATTTTTAAAAGTATAGCATCTAAGTTCTTTGCTTTCCATTAAATTTGTGCCTATCAAGCCAATCAAGAGCTGTGACGCATTTATGAGACTAAAAGGCAAAAATATAATACTCACAGGGGCATCTTCGGGCATCGGGCTCGAGATGCTGCCGATGTTGGTCGCCAAAGGAGCGAGGGTAATAGCCGTAGCCCGTCATATAGAAAACATTCCTCAGACGGACGATCTTATTTATCCGTTTTGTGCCGATGTCAGTACCAAAGAGGGGGTAGATAAGCTCTTTGAGTATGCGGTGCAGGTTCTGGGAAGGGTTGATATTTTTATTGCCAATGCCGGATATGCCTATCTGGAAAAACTGAATATCGCAGATTGGCAACATATCGAGGAAATATATAAACTGAATGTTTTTTCACCGATTTATTCGTTAGAAAAATTGGTTGAAGAAAGCCAAGGGAACAAAGTCGCTTTTGCCTGTACTATATCCGGCGCAGGATTGGTCTCTCTGCCGGCTTATTCTCTTTATTGTTCTACCAAAGTGGCGTTGCATCACTTTATACAAACATATCGGTACGAGCAGGCAGATAACGTTCAGGTTACAGCTGTATATCCTGTAGCGACTCGTACAAAGTTTTTTGATAAAGCGACTGGTGAAGATTCTACGCCTTTGCCATTTCCTACACAAGAAGCGTCCACGGTAGCTCGAAAAATAGTAAGGGGAATCGAAAATGGTAAAAAGCGGGTTTCTCCGTCAATAATGTTCCGTCTGCTCTATCCTGTAGGCAGGGCTATCCCGTTTTTCCTGAAAATATACTCTTTGATGGAAAAAAAGAGGGTGAAAAAATGGCTACAAGCAAATTGATATACATCATAGAACTATTCCCACTCTTTGACCCAATTTAAAGAAATACAAAAGAAGGTGTCTCATAATTGAGCCGCCTTCTTTTTTCATGCAATTTTGAATCTTTGAATTTTGTAGACATTCTGTTTTTTAGTATCTATTTTCTGAAAGGCGAGAGTAATTTTGGTCAAAATACAATAAAAAGGATATTTAGCTACTTTTTTCGCCATTTTTCTCAAATTATGGGCAATAGCAACCAGCGTAAATTCTAGCTTTACCTTCTCTAATCCTCTTGATCTAAATCTGTTGAAGTGGGAATTGTGTTTTATCGGAGCAAATACCGCTTCGGGTTCAATACAACGTTTTCCACGGTGATAAATACCCTGTTCTGATGTTAGCCTTTGTCTTGCATTTCGTTTATATTGGTTGAGTCT
>RRZU011138249.1_pt1 | contig 12042 bp, 8 predicted proteins | sample 2165561 | NCBI WGS metagenome assembly RRZU01 (sample SAMN10456909, study PRJNA506462) | wastewater metagenome | isolation source: wastewater sludge | place: USA: Moscow, Idaho | reverse complement strand
GATAAAAACTAAAAAACTAGTACTCTGGGTATTTGTAAATATGGGAGTAATGGCAGCATTATCGGGAATAGTATTTGCAGCAAGACTAAATGCAGCAACTCCAAAAGCAGGAACATCTTTTGAACTAGACGCAATAGCAGCATGTTTCATAGGTGGAGCATCAACATCTGGAGGGAAAGGAACAATCATAGGAGCCATAATAGGTGGACTATTTATGGGAGTACTGAATAACGGAATGTCTCTTGTAGGTTTAGGAATAGACTGGCAACAAGCAATAAAAGGAATAGTTTTGTTATTAGCAGTAGCTTTTGATTTAATGACTAAATCAAAAGAATAATGAAAAAAAGACAATTGATAATTTTAGATAGATTAATTTTAGGAAGTTCCTAAAATACGCTCCTCCCCTAACTTGAAGGGCAAGATAAGTTCTTGCCCTAAAAAATATTAAAGAGAAGAGAATAAAATATTTATACAGTTGGAATAAATAATGGCACTAGAGATTCGATATATATTTTAGATTTCCATTGCAATTAAGTGATAATTACCTTCGCTAGTTTATTATTACAAATTTACGAGGATTCTAAAATTTCATATAGTTATACATTTTTTATACTGAACCTATCATCCCTAAAATAGCTTTCTTAAATTATTAAGAAAGCTATTTTTCCATAAAAAATTAATAGAATTTGAAACAAAGGAGTTTTAGCATGAAAATACAATCAAAAGTATTCGGACAAACTAAAAATAATGAAGAAGTAATTCTTTACACTATAGAAACTTCTAAAATTAAAATAGAAATATTAAATTATGGATGTGTAATTAAGTCTCTATATACACCAAATAGAGATGGAAAAATGGAAAATATAGTTTTAGGTTTTGATAATCTAAGTGATTATGAAAAAGATAATACTCCATATTTTGGTGCAATAGTAGGAAGAATTGCCGGAAGAACTAAGAATGGGATTCTAGAAATAAATGGAGAGATTTACCAGTTAACTCAAAATGATGGAACTAATAATTTACATGATGGATTAAAAGGGCTTCATAATAGAGTTTGGGAAAGTAGTTATGAATCTGTAGATGATAAAGTAGTATTAAGTTTTAAAACTATTTGCCCTCATCTGGAAGATGGGTATCCTGGAACTGTAGATATATTGGTAAAATATATAGTGAATGAAGATTCAATAACTATAGAATATCAAGGGAAACCAGATAGACCAACTTATATGAATTTAACAAATCATGTATATTTTAACTTGAGTGGTAATTTCAAAGAAAATATCTATGAGCAAGAGCTTAAATTCAATGCTCTAGGATATTACTTAGTTGATAGAAATACATTACCAGTAAAATTGATAACTGAGGATGAAATATTTAATAAAGATAAAGGAATATTCTTAGGAAAAGCAAGAGAAACAAATAGTGAGCAGCTAAAAATAGTAGGAGACGGTTATGATCATCCCTTTTTATTATCAAAAGAAAAAGATATAGATGGGTATGTGGTAGATGAAAAATCAGGTAGAAGAATAGAATTTATAACAGATCAACCTATAGTAGTTTTCTATACAGGAAATTATCTTGAAGGAGTATCTAATTATCCTAAACACTATGGGTTTTGTTTGGAAACTCAGGATTATCCAGATATTGCAAATCTATGTCCTGAAAATATGAAAATATATTCAACTGAAAATATTTATACTCAAAAGACTACGTATCTCTTTAAATAAAAAATTGGGTACGTAAGTAAGATAAATGTCTTAGAATTGGAGAAAAAATGAAAATTAAAAATAAAATTATTTTAAGCTTCACAAGTCTTTTTTTACTAATTTATTTAGTAATTGGTTTCTTAACATATGTTAATACTTCTCAATCCTTTTCTAAATTGATTGATAATGAAGTTGTAAAAACGATAAATACTAAGTCAGAGGCTATTTCTTTCTATATTGAAGGACTTAGTAATGAAATGCTTTTATTGGCAGAAGACCCATCTTTATCAACAAATAACTACGATGAAATAGCATTATGTATGAAGAAAAAGTTGGAAACTAGAAAGACAAGAATAGCAGATTTGTTTTTTTCGGATATCGAAGGTAAGTTTTTTACATCTAGTGGGAAAAAAGGCGATATATCTGAAAAAGATTATTTTAAAGAAATAATAAGACAAGGGAAATCTTATGTAATAAGCAGACCTGTTTTAGATGAAATAACTGGTAAACCAGCTTTCCACATTTTAGTAATAGTAAGAGATTTTGATGGTGAAAAAGTAGGAGTTTTAGGAGGAAGTATTTTACTTGAAACGATTTCAAAAGTTACTAGTGATATTAAAGTGGGGAAAAGTGGATATGGATGGATAATTGATGATGTAGGAACAATGATTGCTCACCCTATAGTTGAAGAAAGATTTAATTTGAATTTGCTAAGGACAGATAAAATAAAAATAAATAAAAAAGATGCTGAAAAAATAATAATAGGAGAAGCAGCATCGATTATAGCCAAAGACAAAGGTGGAAATGATTTGTTTATGATAACAAGTAAAATAAAAAATACACCTAACTGGTCTATTGGAATTAGTGTACCATTAAGAGATAAATATAGTGAAGCTAATAAAATTATAATTGAAACAGGAATATATATGGTAATTGGATTGATTTTAGTTATTTTTATATCTGTTTTTATAGCTTCTAGTCTATCTAAACCATTGTCAGAAGTTGCTAACCTTGCGGAAAAACTTTCAGATTATAAATTTAATAACAAGATTTCAAAAAAATTAATAAATAGAAAAGATGAAATTGGAGTACTTTCTAGGGCATTTGATACATTTAATAATGCTATGAGTAATTTGATTGTCGAAATAGGAAAATCCAGTGAAAGTTTGGCTAGTTCAGCAACAGAGATGACATCTCAAATGGAAATGATAGCCAGCGGTGCAATGATACAAATTGAGAAAAAAAATGAACTTGAAACAAATTTTAATATTACAGAAGATAAAATGAAAGAAATTAAAAATAGTATTGGAGCTCAAGCAAATGGGATGGGAGAAATTTCTGAAACTATAATTGATATAGCTAAATCAATAAAACAAGTTGTTAAAGATACGGGGAATACAATGAAAATGTCTAATGAAGCAGCAAGTACTGCAAAAGAAGGGCATGAAATAGTTATTAAAACTTTGGATGGAATAAAAAGAATAGACGAAATAAGTATTGAAGTTGATATTAATATCTCTGAAATATTTAGTATAGCAGAACAAACAAATCTCTTAGCTCTCAATGCAGCAATAGAAGCGGCAAGAGCAGGTGATGCAGGGAGAGGATTTGCTGTTGTTGCAGATGAGGTAAAAAAACTTGCTGAAAATTCTCAAAAATTTACAGAAAAAATATCTCATCTAATTAAAGAAATGAGAAATAGAGTTAAAGAAAGTTCTCAAATGTCAGCCAAAGCTGGAAATCAATTGAATGAGATAAATGAAAAAGTAACAAATACAAATTTGGAAATAAGGAATGTTCTAAATTCCATGGAAGAACAAGCAAATATAATAAGTGAATCAGCTATTGGAATTGAAGTTTTATCTGAAGATAGTTCTAAGATAGAAAAAGAAACAATAAATCATTTTGAGTTATTAGAAAAAAATAAGGAATATTTACTAAATATAGGGCAAGTAATCGAACAACAGACAGCATCTACAGAAGAAACACTGGCTGCTTCAAATGAATTGTCAAATTTAGCAGAAGAGTTAAAGAGAATGATAGATAGATTTGAGGTATAAGATTAAAGACTTTGTGAGAATGAGGGCTTCTTGAATTAGAAGTCCTTTAAATATTAAAATTTTAGAAATGATAATGTTGGTATGCTTTATACAGTTAATTGAATAGAAGAAAAAAAGAATTTAGAAGGGGTTAGACATATGAAAAATTTTAAATTCAATAAGATAACTATAAAAATAAAGCTATTAACTATTTTTTTTATATTAGCAACAGTTCCTATAAGTATAGTAGGAACTTTTTCTTATTTTCAAGCTAAAAAAACTATATCTAAACTTACAATAGAATCAGCAATAAAAACAATAGAACAATTAAGTGGTGAAATTAGAAATATATTTAGTGAAACAGAGACGTTTTTAGAAATAGGCCGACATGAAAGTGTAAAACAAATTTTAAGCAATAATAAAAATAATGATATAGAAAATAATTCTGTATATGAATTATTTAAAGCATATAGAAATACATATAAGTACAATAAAAATATAATGGATATATATATAATTGGAAAAAATAGAAAAGTAATCAGCGAAAGAAAAGGTACATATAAACTTGAACAAGAAGAGTTTGAATCTAATCCAATGTATAACATTATAAGTAAAAAACCAAAAGAAATTCTAGTAATTCAAGATTATACATCAGAATATATATCTTTTAAAAATATAGGAAATATAATTTCTTTTGGAACTACAATTATTGATAATAAAACTGATGAGATTATAGGAATAGTTGTTGTAGACTTTGATACTTCTATTATTGAAAAAGTATGTAATAATTATAGTATGGGAAAAACTGGGAGATTTTATATTTTAGATAAGAGTAATATTATTGTATCTTATCCGCCAAAAGAGTTTGTAGAACATGTAAGCGATTATAGATGGAATGATATTTTTAAGAAAAAAACTGGGAATACGATACAAAATTTATGTGGAATTGATTATCTTATTGTTAATGATATTCCTGATAATCTTGTTTCAGGCTGGAAAATTTTTGGAGAAGTACCTATTGAAGAAATAATGAAAGATGCTTATAAAATAAAATATTTAACAATATCTGTAGTTGTAATTTGTGTATTTTTAAGTTTTGGTTTATTTACGTTTTTAACAGATAAAGTGACAGAACCTATAAGAAATCTTAAAAAGCAGATGGCATCTGTTGAAAAAGGCAATCTAGAAGTAAGGGTGACGGTTCCTGGTCATGATGAATTATCTGATTTGGGAAAAAGTTTTAATGAAATGATTAAAAAAATTAAGTTGTTATTGGAAAGTAGTATAAAAGAACAGAAAAAACTAAAGAAACTTGAATTAAATATAATGCAAGCTCAAATAAATCCACATTTTCTATATAATTCCTTAGATGCGATTGTATGGATGGCAGAGGCGCAAGATAAAAAAAAAATTATAGATATGGTAACAGCTTTATCTGTATTTTTTAGAATTTCACTGAGCAAGGGAGCAGAATTTATCTCGATAGGAAGAGAAATAGAGCATTGCAGAAATTATTTAGTTATACAGAAAATGAGATATGGAGATTTACTATCTTATACAATTAATATTGAAAATGATATTATAAATAATAAAATAATTAAGATAGTATTACAACCAATAGTAGAAAATGCAATTTATCATGGAATAAAAAATAAAAGAATAGGCGGACATATAAAAATATATGGTTTTAGAAATAATTTCAATCAGATAATCTTTGAAATTGAAGATACTGGAATAGGAATAAAAGAGGATAAGTTAAAAATTTTGTCAGAAAAATTACTAGAACCAGATTTTAATTATCATATTGAAGAAGAACAGAGTGGTTTTGGGCTTTTTAATGTAAATGAAAGAATAAAACTATATTTTGGAAATGAGTATGGAATAAGTATAGAAAGTACTTATGAAATTGGAACCAAAATAAAAATAATAATACCAGTTATGGGGTGAATTCATGTACAAAATTTTTATTGTTGAAGATGAAGAATTATTAAGGAATGGAATGAAAAATAATGTTAAATGGGAAGAAGAAGGGTATATATTCTGTGGGGAAGCTCGTGACGGAGAAGAGGCATTGCCATTGATAAGAAATATTATACCTGATATTGTAATAACAGATATAAAAATGCCATTTATGAATGGATTAGAGTTAAGTAGAATTTTAAAAAAAGAAATTCCAAATATAAGAATTATGGTTCTTACTGGTTATGATGAATTTGAATTTGCTAGAGAAGCATTAAGCATTGGAGCAGATGAATATATATTAAAGCCTTTTTCTTCTGAGAAATTAATAGTTGCATTAAATGGAATTGCTAAAAAAATAAATGAAGATAAGAAAAATAAAATATGGAATTTTGAAAAATATATAGTAGAAAAAGATTTTATAAAAAAAATACAAAATAAAAAGAATGTGATAAGTAAGGATTTTTATAAAAATGATAATGAAGATATAGAAGAGTTTTTTAGATTAGGAAACATAGAACATATAGATGATTTTGTAAACGAATATATAAAGCGATTAGATGGTGCATTAGGTTACTCTTATATTTATATTTATTATACTTTAATGAATATATTTATGATTGCAGCAAAGTTAATTAAGGAGCTCAATGAAGAAGATGTCATTTCAATAATACCAGAAATGAAAGACATTGAGTTTTTATGCTTTAGCATTAATTCTATAGAAGAACTTAAAAGATTTCTTATTCAACTTTTTATAAAAGTTATCAAATTTAGAGATGATAATAGAAATAATAGGTATGGGAAAATAATAGAGGAAGCTAAAAAGTTTATGCATAAAGAATATATGAATCCAGAGTTGTCGCTTAATTTAGTAGCACATAAAATTAATGTGAGTCCGAATCATTTTAGTACTATATTTAGAAATGGTATGGGAGAAGTTTTTATAGATTATCTTACAAAAATTAGGATAAAAAAAGCTAAAGAACTTCTAGTTTCTTCACCGATGAAAACATATGAAATAGCTGAAAGGATAGGTTACAATGATTCGCATTATTTTAGTTATATTTTTAAAAAAATAACAGGACTTACTCCTAGCGAATACAAAAATAATAATAAATAATTTTTGTAAATGACTATAGTGTCTTAATTACTTATTTTCATATCAAAAAAATACGACCAATGAAGTTAAAATTCTTAAACATTATTTATTTCCCATAAAGGAAATACCATCTAATTCCTGAAATTTTAAATTTACTATATTTTTCTATTCATAAAAGTTTTCTCTAAAAATGGAAATACATTTATTTTGATAGTATTTAAATATCATGTTTTCCAATTTTTTTTTGGTTAACTATATAAAATGTTCTGAAAATAATTAAAAAGTAAAAAAATCAACCAAATAAGTAATAAAGTCCATTTCAATTGTTATTTTGTGAGAGTATACTTATGATATGAAAAGAAAATATAAGTTTAAATATAATAATCTTTATTAACAAAAGTACTGTGAAGTACAAAAAAAATAGGAGGTATGGTTTTATGAAATTAAGCAAGGTTTTGTTTAGTGTGGCTATGACAGTTATGATGTTATTTAGTGTGGCAGTGAGTGCATCACCGAAAAAATTAGTACTTGGATTTGCTCAAATAGGAGCAGAAAGTGGTTGGAGAACAGCAGAAACGGGTTCGATAAAAGCAGCAGCTAAGGCGCAAGGTATAACTTTGAAATTCTCTGATGCTCAACAAAAACAAGAAAATCAAATTAAAGCATTAAGAAGTTTTATTGCTCAAAAAGTAGATGTAATTGCTCTTGCACCTGTAGTTGAATCAGGTTGGGATACTGTGTTACAAGAAGCTAAGAAAGCAAAAATACCTGTAATAATAGTTGATAGAACAATTAATGTAAAAGATGAAAGTCTTTATGCAACATTTGTAGGATCAGACTTCCCATTAGAAGGGAAAAATGCAGCTATAGAAATGGCAAAATTATTAAATAATACAGGAAATATAGTTGAATTACAAGGAACTGTAGGATCTTCAGCTCAAGTTGATAGACTAAAAGGATTTGCGGATGAAATAGCAAAATATTCAAACATAAAAATGTTAGCATCGCAATCTGGAGATTTTACAATTGCAAAAGGAAAAGAAGTTATGGAATCTTTCCTTAAAAAATATGGTAATAAAATCAATGGATTATATGCACATAACGATGATATGGCGTTAGGAGCTATTCAAGCAATTGAAGAATTTGGATTAAAACCAGGTGTAGACATTAAAATAGTTTCAATTGATGGAGTAAAAGGAATATTTGAAGCTATGGCAGCAGGAAAAGCAAATGTAACAGTAGAATGCAATCCACTTCTTGGGCCACAAATAATGGAAACAGCTAAAAAACTTGCAGCAGGACAAACAGTTCCTAAATGGATAAAATCTAATGAAGGAATTTATAGAATGAATCAAGCGAAAAAAGAGCTTCCAAATAGAAAATACTAATCAAAAAATAAAAAAGACAAAGTTAGTCTCAATAAAACCGCTGTGAGATAAAGAGTCTTACAGCGGTTCTTAATTTAGGATAAAAGGAGGAGATATGCAAGAGATGAAGCCAATATTACAAATGAATAAAATATGTAAAACGTTTCCGGGAGTAAGAGCTCTTTTTAATGTAGACTTAACTCTTTATCCAGGAGAAATACACGCGTTAATGGGAGAAAATGGAGCGGGAAAATCAACTCTTATAAAGGTACTTACAGGTATTGAGAGTATTGATTCAGGGGAAGTATATTTGAATGGAGAAAAAATAAAAGCGAAATCAACAAAAGAAGCTCAAAGTCTTGGTATTAGTACTGTTTATCAAGAAGTTAATTTATGTCCGAATTTGTCTGTAGCAGAAAATATATTTATAGGTAGAGAAATTATAAAAAATGGTGTTATTGATTGGAAAGAAATAAATAAAAAAGCAAAGATAACTTTAGAAAAAATCAATATTAAAATAGATGTAACAAGAACTTTAGATTCTTATTCTGTAGCTGTTCAACAAATGGTAGCTATTGCAAGAGCTATTGATATTTCAGCAAAAGTTTTGATTTTAGATGAACCTACTTCTAGCCTTGATAATGATGAAGTTGAAGAACTTTTTAATACAATGAACAAATTAAAGAGTCAAGGGATGGCTATAGTATTTGTTACACATTTTATGGATCAGGTTTACAGAGTTTCAGATAGAATAACTGTTTTAAGGAATGGAGAATTAGTGGGAAGTTATCCTGTATCTGATTTGCCAAAAGTTCAACTTGTTGGAAAAATGATAGGAAAAGAGTTTGATGAGTTAGCAGATATTCACGGAAATAAGCAAGTAGAATTAAAAAAAGACGAAATTAATGTGTTTTTGGAAGCGATAGGAATATCTAATAAGGGAGTCATTGAAAAATTTGATTTTAATGTAGATAAAGGAGAGGTTGTAGGGTTAGCTGGACTTTTGGGGTCTGGAAGGACTGAAATAGTTAGATTATTATATGGTGTAGATAGAAATGATACTGGAAATATAAATATAAAAGGTAGAACAGTTAATATGAAAAATCCTATTACAGCGATTAAAAATGGACTTTCTTTTTGTTCGGAAAATAGAAAAACTGAAGGAATAGTAGATTCTCTTACAGTCAGAGAAAATATTATTTTAGCACTTCAAGCAAAAAAAGGAATAATGAATACTATTTCAAGAAAACAACAAGAAGAAATTGCAGATAAATATATAAAACTTTTAAATATAAAAACCTCAGGTTCAGAACAGCTTATAAAAAATTTGAGCGGAGGAAATCAACAAAAAGTTTTACTTGCAAGATGGCTCATAACAGAGCCAGAGTTACTTATACTTGATGAGCCTACAAGAGGAATAGATGTGGGTGCAAAAGCTGAAATACAAAAGCTTATCGTAGAACTAGCAGCAAAAGGGATGTCAGTCATTTTCATATCATCTGAACTGGAGGAGATGGTAAGATGTTGTGATAGAGTAAATGTACTTCGTGATAGAGAAATCATTGGGCAGTTAATAGGAATAGATATAAACGAGCATAATATAATGAAAACAATTGCAGGGGGGCAAGAGTAATGAATATAAAAAAAATAACAGAATCAAGAATTTTTTTACCTTTAGTTATTCTTGGAATAATAATTGCCTTTAATGTAATTTTTAATAAAAACTTTTTTAATATTACCATAAAAGATGGGCATTTTTTTGGAAGTTTAATTGATGTTTTAAATCGTTCTACATATTTAATGCTTCTTGCAATAGGGTTAACACTTGTAATTGCTACAGGAGGAGGAGGAATCGATATTTCTGTAGGAGCTATTGTTGCAATTTCTGGTGCAGTATCTGCTGCATTATTTGCAGAAAGCGAAACGCCTTCAATGGGAATAGGAGTAGTGATAATTATAGCGCTTTTGGTTTCTATGATTTTCGGTGCTTGGAATGGATTCCTTGTTGCCAAGATTGGAGTACAGCCTGTTGTTGCCACACTTATTTTGATGGTTGCAGGTAGAGGAATTGCACAACTTATAACAGATGGACAAATCCTTTATATTAAATATCCTACATTTTTTCTTTTAGGAAGTAGTGGATATGTATTAGGATTGCCTCTTTCTATATATATAGCTGGATCGGTATTTCTTTTAACGATGATTATTCTAAAGAAAACTGCATTAGGTTTATTTATTGAATCCATAGGATGCAATTCTACATCTAGTAAAATAGCGGGAATAAACGTTAACAAAATTAAGTTTTTTACTTATGTATTTAGTGGATTATGTGCAGGAATAGCTGGGTTATTGATTGCCTCAAATGTAAAAAGTGCGGATGCAAATAATGCAGGACTTTTTATGGAATTAGATGCAATACTTGCTGTAGTTATCGGTGGAACTTCAATGAAAGGAGGAAGATTTTATCTTCCAGGGAGTATAATAGGAGCTTTAACGATACAATGCTTAACTACAACAATGTATTCAGTAGGAGTATCACCTTATGTAATGACTTTTGTAAAATCTCTTGTAATTGTTGGAATTTTCTTCATTCAATCTGAGGAAATCAGAAAAATAATTCAAAATAAGAGAAGTAAAAAAAATAAAAATATATCAAACAAAATAATAGTAAAGGAGGAGATAGCATGATAAAAGAGCTAAAATTAAAGCCACAATATGTTACATTATTTATAACATTGTCAATATTTACCGTTTTATTTGGAATATCATCTATGAAATTTGATGGATTTTTTTCAATGAATGTTATTATGAATTTATTTATTGATAATGCCTTTCTATTGGTGACAGCATTAGGAATGACTTTTGTTTTAATAATAGGAGGAATAGACCTTTCTGTTGGGGCAGTAATTGCATTGGTTTGTATGCTTTCAGCCAATTTGTTAAGTAAAAATATATCTCCTTTTATAGTGATTCCACTTGTTATTATAGTGGCAGGATTAATTGGGCTAGCACATGGTCTTTTTATACACTATATGAAATTAGAACCGTTTATTGTTACCTTAGCTGGGATGTATTTTGCGAGAGGGCTAACTTATATTATAAATGGTGATACAATTATTATTGATAATCCTTTTTATACAAAAGTATCTCAGATAACAGTACCTTTTTTCGGGGATTCCTTTATTAATGTAAATGTTATAGTAGCTTTTCTAATGTTGGGAATTTCTATTTATATAGCACATTATACAAAATTTGGAAGGAATGTTTATGCAGTAGGTGGGAATGAACAATCTGCAAAGATGATGGGGCTTCCAGTAGCAAGAACTAAGATAATGGTTTATGCTTTAAGTGGGATTTATTCTGGAATAGCAGGAATTGTGTTTAGTTTTTATATGTTATCAGGATACGGGCTTCATGCGAATGGAGTTGAAATGGATGCTATTGCTTCTGCAGTAATAGGAGGGACTCTTCTTACAGGTGGAGTAGGAATGATGGCAGGGACATTATTTGGAGTGATGATCTATGGAATAATTCAAACTATAATAATGTTTGATGGGACATTAAGCTCTTGGTGGACGAAAATAGCTTTGGGAGCACTTCTTTGTATATTTATAGTTATTCAAAGACTTTTAGTTGTTAAGAAAAAATAAGAGTTTTGCTTATGAAATTAAATGAGTATGGAATTATTATTTATGGTATTTATAAATAATTTCATACTTCTTTTTATTATAAAATAAAAAAAGCCCAGATAATTCTGGGCTTTATAATCTAATTAAACAGATTTGATATTTGAAGCTTGAGGTCCTTTTGCTCCGTTAGTAACGTCAAAAGTAACTTCTTCACCTTCAGTTAATTTTTTGAAACCGTCTTTT
>RRZU010932535.1_pt1 | contig 12049 bp, 15 predicted proteins | sample 2165561 | NCBI WGS metagenome assembly RRZU01 (sample SAMN10456909, study PRJNA506462) | wastewater metagenome | isolation source: wastewater sludge | place: USA: Moscow, Idaho | reverse complement strand
TAAATCTTGCATATACTTTTAATGTTATTGATACATCTTTATGACCTAACATTCTTGAAACCCATAGGATATTTTGACCTTGAGTTATCATTGTACTTGCAAATGTATGTCTTAAATTATATAGTTTTCTTTCTTTGATACTTATATTTAATAAAAGTTCTTTAAATCTTTTAGCAATAATATCGTGAGAATAAAAAGGTTTATTATGACTTGACAATAATAAGTACTCATTATTTGGACTATCTTTATATAAATTTTTTAATTCATACTCAAGAATAGGAATAATATCAACATATCTAACGCTAGATTGAGTTTTTACATTACCTACTTTACCGTTTACAGTTGTTTTATCTACGGCAATTCTTTTTTTATCAAAATCTATATCATTCCAAGTTAAAGAGATTATTTCTCCCGGTCTCATTCCGGTATAAAGCATAATTACAATGAAATAATAAAGATTTCCAGTTGCTGAATTTAAAATATTTATAATTTCATCTTTGTTAAAAGGATAAATCTCTTCATCTTCTACATCATTAAGTTTTTTGAATTTTGATTTAATCGTTAATGGTGATTTTACTTTTGACATAGGATTAAATTTAATTACATCATTTATAAAAGCTTTTTCAAGTATAGAGTAAAGTATAGAGCGATATTTTGTTACTGAACTAGCTTTATAATTTAGTAAAAGTTTATTTTGCCAATCTTCAAGAATAAGTGGTTTAATATCATTTATCAAATAATTTTTAAAATATGAATGTATATGATTATTGTAATGCAATAAATTTCTTTTATAAACGTGTTCTCTAACTGTACCTTTGTAAACTTCAAAGAATTTAGTTGAAAATTCGGTAAATAGGACATCTTTTTTAAAATATTCAATTTCTTTATTGCCAGTTAAAGCCTTAATTAATTCTGGAATGATATTTAATTTCAACTCTTCCAAATTTTTTGAGTTTGCAGTTAATCCAGTGCTTCTTTTTATTCTTTTATCTTTATAGATAAAATCTAAGTAATAGTTATTGTATCGCACTCTAATAGTAATTTTTACATCATCATAAACAAATTTTATTATATTGCTCATATAATTCCTTTTAAGATTTTTGATGAAGTTTCGCTAAGTTGTATTTTCTCTTCTTGTATAGTTTCAAAAATCTTAATCTTATGGTTAGGATTTTTTTTAAACTCTAAAATTGCAGCGGGTATGAATTCTATTTTGTGATTTTCATTTATAAAATAGTGCTTATTTTCAATAAATGTATAATTCTTAATGTAGTTATCTATTGTTTTTTCACTTTTATTTAGAAATCTAGCTACATCTTTTTTTGTATGTAAATTTGTTAGTGCTAATTGTATTAACTCTGTTAAATCTAATATTTGATTTTGCATTGTTCTTAATTGAGATTCAATAGTCATAATTCACTTCCATAATTAAAATTTGTGTTATATTCGTTTAAAGATATAATTTCTCCTGATATACACCCTCTTTTTATAAGTTCATTTTTTACTAACCCATAATGATGTAAATTAATATCATTGATATCTGTATTATTCATTTTAATAAAATCGGAATACAAAGTTTGGAAAGATTGTTTATTAACTGGAATAAGTGGAGTAAATGGCTTTAAATTACCATTCTTAATAATATACTGAACGCCATCTATAATTAATTTAGGTTCTTTAATTCTTTTTTTGTATTTTAGGTTTATCGTTGCTTTAATTTCGACTGGAGTAATATCTTCTTTTTTAGTTCCAAATTGTTTAATCAATCTATCTTTATAAAAAAGTTTATATAATCCTTTTTCATATTCTAAAACTCTGTTTGATTCATCTTCAAGCCTTATATAATCATCATCTTTAGACCATTCAGAAATAAAATTGTTTCTTATATCTGTTAAATAATGCCAATCTTGTTCTAGCGGTATAATTTTTCTATAAACCCAAGCAGGAATTAAAGAGTGACTAGTAACAACTCTTAAAATTCTGTTTTTAATATACCAAGCTTGTAAATAATCTAATTCAGTTTGATTTTTTACATCTAAAAATGATTTAAAAATATATTTTAATATATATGCAGGAGCTGATTTAATATCCCATTGGAAGCCCTTTAATTGCCCATCATCAATATCTTTGTTTAAAGGTTTAATATTTTGTGGAGCAGGAAAATATTTTATATAAAAGTGTTTAATCTCTTCTAAGTAAATCTTTGGAATATAAAGCATTAAATGTAAATGTGGTACACCATCTTTTTTATGAGGCTCACAAACTCTAATATAGTGTATATTGTGACCATTTTTTTTGATTTTTTTAAAGATATTAGATTTTTGAAATTTATTTAACTGGTAGTTTAGAACATTGTACAAATCTTTAATTGTGAATTTTTCTTTATTCTTGATTTTATCTTGTAGAAATCCGAATCTTTCATTATTTGGTATATCGTTAGAGTGTTCTTTTTCATTGTATCTTGAAAATTTATTTGTTAAAAAGTCTCTAAAATATCCATCAAGAGTTACAGTTATAAATATTGGTTGATATTCAACTAGTGAACTATCAATAATTTCATTGATTGTATTTATCTTGTTTATAATTTCAGTATAGTATCTACTTGAATGATTAGCACTAAATGAAACATCAAGTAAAGTTTTAACTTGACCTGATGAAGTCAAAAAATTATGATTTTCTAAATAATCTCTTTGAACTTCGTGTTTCTTTTGAATTTGAATTAAATCTTTTTCTTTTAAACCGTACATTTTAACCCCTTATAAATAGCTCGTACAACTTTTGTTAATTTGACAAGAACTCTTTTATTTCGTTCGCTAACGCTCACTCAAAAAAAGAGTTTTTTCAGTATCTTTTTTTAGCTTTTTAGCCTTTAAAAAGGTAGAAAATAGTGATACAAAAACTATGTTTATTCCACCCCAACAAATATGAATTTAAAAAAGTTGATTAATTTTTAAACAAAAAATCAACAATAAAATATACAAATGCAAAACACATTAAAATAATTAATATTTCTTGAAACATATTTATAGCCCCCTATTTTTATAATTTAAGTGTTCAATATATTTAACTATATTGAACACTAATTTACTGCTAAAGTTTCTAAGTTATCTTTAGATAACTCTGTTTCATCAATAATTTCAAAAACTATTGTTAAATTACTATTATTTTCATCTCTTGAATTAAATTTGAATAAATTACCTAACCAAGGAATACTATGTAATAATGGTACTTTTTGCTCAAATTCCGAAATCTCTTTTTTATTTATTCCAGTTAAAACAAATAATTTATTTAATGGTAAATGAAAAGATTGTTTAATATATTTCTTGCTTGTAGTTAATAAGTTGTTTGAGTTTGATACAATATTAGAAACATTTAATTCTAAATCTAAATACACGTTTATCTCATTATTTTCATTTTTATAAATATGTGGAGTTACAACAATACGAGTTCCAACATCTCTATACTCATATGCTTGTGTAGTTTTTGTGTCTCTATCATCAACAGTTACAGAACCAGTTAAAGTTGGAACATTATCCGAAACATCTAATATACTTTGCTGCTCGTCACTTAGTGAGAGAACTGGAGAAGATTTAAGGTCGCTGATTGAATTTTCATTAAGAAACTTTAGAAATGTATAAAAACCTTTACTATCTTCGCTACTTAATTCATTTTTAACTGTAAATGGATAGCTTACAAGATTAAAAAAGAAGTTTGAATTATTTATCAAATTAAGATTTGAATAATTAGCTCCTTTTTCTACTAATTTATCGATATTTGTATCAAGGATTGTAATTTTTAATTTAAGTTGAGTAGGTAAAGTATCTATTGATTTTATCATTTGATAAATAGATTTAAACTCGTCTTCTTTAGATTTTACAAGTAATGTTTTTGAAGTTTTTATAAATTCATATTTAATTTTTTCCTCATATACATTAAGAAAATTAACTATATCTTCAAACTTAACAAAATTTAACTTTATAGCTCTATATTTAGGCTCTTCAAGATAAGATTCTCTATTTTTAACATAATAAAACTCTTCCGTCATAACAAGCTCTAAGCCTCTAAGAGTAACAGCCTTTCTAAATGCAGATAATAAATAAGGTTCTTTATCATTAACTATAAAAACAAAGTTTTCTTTTTTTAGTTCCTCATCTATTAATATATTTATATTGTTTTCTTGACTTGTTAGAGTCGCAAAAGTTACCAAATTCATTTCTAAAGTTTCAGCCTTTAATAGATTACTTAGCAATAGAAAAAAGATTAGTGTCATTTTGATTTTTTTCATTAGATTCTCCTTTGTGATTTTTTTTGATTATAAAATTGAAGTAATTTTCATTAGCCAATATATAAAAAGTCATAAATGTTTTACTTGGATTCATTTGTACTTTATTTGGCTCAATATCTTTTAATATAAATTGAAAGAATGTAAATGGAAATTCATAATTAATATTATCTATTTGGATAAAACAAAAACCATTTTTACATTTAACTTTAAACAATTTTTCTGATTCATCAATCATTGATTCTTTAGTTTCAATAATAGGTTTATCTTGTTTTTTTTCATTTATTTTATTTTGTGAGTTGTTAGATTGAAGATTATCTTTTAGTATTGTTGTTTCTGTATTTTCATTTTTTATTTCTTTAGGAGATGAAAATTGATTTAAAAAACTAAATGAGAAAAAAATAAATAAGATTAATATTATAAGAACGACAGCAATATAATAATAAATTATTGGAGTGCCGTTAATTGATTTACCTGATTGATATAGAGAAAATAATTCTTTTCTAACTGTAAATGATTCAAAATGCTCAAAATCATCTTTATTCATATTATAATTAGAAAAAACAGCATATTTATATACATTTTTTCTAACTCTATATTTAGCACTTACAGACTTAACAAAATAATGGATAGAATTTCTGTATTCAGTTCTAAATCTTGCTTTATTTGGAGTTATTAGAATAATATCTTGATACATATGTCTATGATATTCAATCCACCAAAGAAGAACATCATCTTTATCTTTAGTTAGATAATGTGGAGCTTCATCAATAATTATTAGACAATTATAAATATTAAATTCTTTGGCTTTTTCATTTAATTCCGTATCTGTACATTGATTATTTACACTCATATTAAAAAGTACTAGTAATTGAGAATACAATATTTCAAAATCAAGCTTATTAATTTTTTCAGATTTACTAAAGTCAAACTCATTTATATTTGTTAAAGCACAGTCATACTCTGATTTATCTTTAGTTTTTGGATTAATAAAACAATCATAAAGTTTATTAACAGCTTTTAGGGTTTTTCCTGAACCTTGTAACCCTATATAAGCATATGCAGACATTTTTTACCCCCTATTATTAATTTATATATTTATTTAGATGTTAAAAGTCCAATTTGGAACAATTCTCTAGCGATTAAAGACATAGTATCAAGAGTAATTTTTGATAAAACAACAACAAAATAAGTTATAAGAACTATTGAAAATAAAGGTAAATGTTCTTGTATAGCAGTAAACAAACCAAAATTATGTAAAAGTTTAAATGGTATATCAAAGATTTCTGGATTATTAATATTTAAAGAATTGAAAATATCAAATAAACTATGTAAACCGTTATAAACTTCAATAGCAAGAGCAAAAAGCATTGAAACAATAGCAATTCTAGTAACAATAACAATTCCTAAAACAGCAAACTGAAAAGGAAGAATTAAACCTTTTACAAATATTGTTTTTCCTATCCAAGAAAAAAACTTTATAACAACTCCACCCGTTACAAAAAAAGCTAATAATGCAGGCATTTAAAAACTCCTAAATATTAAAGTAGCAAATTTAAAAATACCTAACAAAATTACCGTATAAAAGAATGTGTAAAAAATAGTATGAAAAAGATATAACATAGTTATTTCAGAATCAGGTAAACTTGCATTAGCCATTAAAGAACAAATATCAATATTTAAAGCTAACTCTTCTTCTTTAAGGTCTTTATTTTCAGAGTCTTTAAATGGATTTAATTTAAAGTTCATTGGGCAAGTTTCATAAAGTGTTGATTTGTAATCAAATTCAAAGCCATTTTCTTTAATATAATCAATTTTTTCTACATAAGTATTTTTTAGATTATTAAAATCATTTGTAAGATTTGTAACTAGTTCACTTATTTGTGGAATTACATAATCATCATAATATGTATCTGATTCCTCTAAAGGATTATCTAAAGTAGGATTTGTTAAATCAGGGTTTATAGCTAATTTTATACTATTTAAACTATTATCAATGTCGTATAAATAATTAGTAGTAATTTGATCATAATTAATATCAGATGAACCATCACCAGTTCCAGTTCCACCAGTATTACCACCAGTTCCAGTTCCCGGATTAGTTCCAGTTTCTCCACCCGTTCCAGTTCCCGGATTAGTTCCAGTTTCTCCACCAGTTCCAGTTCCCGGATTAGTTCCAGTTCCGCCAGTATTACCGCCAATTCCACCCGTTCCATTCTCTCCACCAGTTTCAGAACCTGGATCAATAATAGGAGGAATATAATCAGTTTCTTTTATAGTTCCGTCATCTTCAACAGTAAAAACTGGGTCAGTTTCTTTAAATTCAGTATAAATTGATTCTATTCCACCCTCTGAATTTGTAGCAGTAAAAGAAAAAGACTCAATTGAACCATTATCTCTATATGTAATATTATTTGCGTCAATTCCACTTACATTGGTTAAATTCTTCTCTCTTGCAATTTTATCTCTTTTTAAAATTGCGTCAGCAATATTTCGTTTATCATAATCTGGTTGAATACAGCTCATATTATTAATATTTAAATATGTAGGCTTACAAACTAAAGTATCAGTATAAGGGTCAAAATATAAAGCATTTTCAATATCTGTTTTATTATATGGAATACCATCTATATAAATAATTTCTATACCCTCACCATCTATATTCATATCAACATTTTCACAAAGAATATGAGCAAAATACCAAGCTTTATATACAAGGTCTACATCTCCACCTTTTGGTTCTGGACTATCCCAACCAACTTTAGTAGGACCATAACAAGTGGACGAAACAATAAAATTAGAATTTGGATTATTAACATAATTTTTACAATAGTATTGGTCGGTAGCAGTAGCTTTATAAGTATAATAATTAAGTTCAGAATAATATCTTTTATAACAATATCCCTCAGCAGGTTTTGCTAAAGGAGTATATTCGCCTCTTACTTCGTGATTCCAAGCATTTGAAAAAGTAATTAATAAACTTATTGATATTAATAATTTAAGCATATTACATCTTTTTTATTAAATCTAATATAGCAATAAAAGGTAAGCTTATTAGCATTGTATATATTGGAAATGTAAAGAAGTAATTTAATGCTTCATTATCTGTTAGTTCGATTATAAAAAATTCCATTTTAAAGCCTTTTTTGAATTGAAGATACAAGTAAAATTGAAGTTAATAAACCAGTTAATGCAGCCATAAAATTAAATTGATTTTTTGTTAGTCCGTAAAAAGTTTCTATATAGCATTTTTTAGTAGATTTATCATAAGTAAATACATCATTTGTAATTAAAGAATTGATTACATCAATGTTATAATTTACAGAATTAATAGAACCATCTGAATATGATATATAAATTTTTGATTTATCTAATGTATAAAACTCTTTTACACATTTTCCATTATACATAGTATCAGCGTTAGAAAATGTAATAAATAAAGTTGCTAATAATAAATACTTAAACATTTATCTAACCCTTTTAAAAATTTCAATAATTTTTTCTATTACAACTATTGAAAACTTAAAAATAATTACTATGAAGAATAAAGAAGAAATGATTTTAGCAGCAGTCAAAGTAAACATTTTTAACCTTTCGTTTTATAATTTAGCAGTGAGAAAAACTCACTACTAAAGATTAACCTCTCTTTGCTCTTGCAAAAAGACCAAACATTAAACCAACAGCGATAGTAACACCCATTACTGTAAGAACAATAGGAATAGCAGAGTTATAAGCACCCATATCTACATCACCAGATAATGTTTTTGTAGCAGCGTCATAAGTTACCGCAGCTTGAGAAGCAGTTGTTAAAACAGTTGCAGCAGCTACAACACCTAAAGCTTTTGTTTTTTTAGCTAATTTTTTAAGCATAAAATTTCCTTATTTTGAATTAAATTTGTAGAATACACATCACTAGTATTTGTGGACTCTATCAATTTAATTGTAAGCAAGAGAATTACTCTCTTAACTTACTTTTGTATCTGGTTTTTTTGTTAAATCTTTACTATATTTTTGTATTAGCTCAAGTGGAGTATCTATAACTGTAACTTGTAAAATTGGATTGTTTTCTATTCTACGAGGTAGGAAACCTTCAACTTGTATAACTATTCCTGCTTTTTTAAGACTTCTAAACAATAAGTTTAGTTCTGAAATTTGAGTTAAACTCTCACAAGGGAATTTAAACTCAACAATTTCTTCTTTATCTACAAAACCTAATTCTTCATCTTCTACTTGAAACACGTTAGATGTTCTAATTGTTAATGAATCATTCCATTCAAAATTGCTATTTTTACCTGCTTTTGTTACTTTAATCATATTGATATCAAGTATTTCATACTTCAAAGTAAAACCTTTTTTTATAATTTCCATTTTTAACCCCTTTTGGTTGATTTATTTTATTTACCCCATTAAACTTACGACTAAGGCGGGGTAAAGTGCCTTAACCGAGTGAGAAACTCACTAAACAACTTATTTAAAAATAAATTCTCTAAAAAGTTCTACATATTATAATTAAAATAGACAATAGAAGTATAAAGTTATATATATTAGAATTAACTTAAAATATTATACATTTTTTAAATTTTTGTAAAAAAATTTGATATAATTCTAAAATATAGAAAAAGGATATAAAATGAAGATAGGAAAAGATTATAAAATTGTTGCAAGTAAAATTTTAGATTGTACATTAGCAAGTTACTATAATTGGGACAATCAAAATAGACCTATTATTAAATTATTAGAAAAATATTTTTCAAAAAAAGATTTAGAAGAATTTATAGAATTTGGAAATATTACGAGACTTGATAAATTTGATAAATACATTAAAGAAAAAAATAAAATAGTAGATAAATATTTAGAATATTTTAATAATGAATATAAATCTTTTATAGATTATAATGATGAAATAATTGATATTTTCATAAAAACTTTAGTAGATTATGATGATAAAAATAGTTTTTTTATTCAATTTCATAGTAATATATTAAAAGTAAAAGATAATTATCTTCAAAATAAAATATCTTTTGTATTGAAAGATATGATTGAAAAAAATATAATAAATATATTAGAAGAAATTATTGATATTTTAGTAACTACTGATTTTAAAATTATTATTGAACGAGCTTGGCTTGAAAACAATAAAAAAAGAAATGAAGCAACTATTCAATATTTATTATTTAATATTTATAAATATAAAAAAGAATTAGCACAAAAAGAAAAACTAAAATTATTTGTAGATTTATATAAATTTTATGAGTTAGAATATCAGAATGCAAATTTTCATTCAGAAAATCCTGATAAAATTTATCAAAGTATAGAAAAAATTAAAAATTAAATATCATATGGAAATATAATTAATATTTTCCATATGAAATACCATCATAGCTAATAGTTACAATATAATAACAGTTATCTTTTAGAGAAAATAAAAAATCATCAAAGCTTTTTTCATAAAAACTTGAACCCATAAAATCATAAGACATACATAAATCTGAACAAATTCGCTTAAAAATTTCAAAATCTTGTTTATCTTGAAAAATATTTTTTTTAAACTTTATAAGTGTAGTTGCATTTGAACTACCCAAGTTTATATAATTAATGTCAATTTTCAAATTTTATTCCCTTACTATAAAATTAAATTAAATTTAGAGTATATGCAACTTATTAACCTAACTATCTTTGATAATAAACATTACATTTCTTCTAAAATTTTTTTAAATTCTAACATAGAAGAATGTTTCCAATCCCATGCACCATATTTAGATGCCTCTCCAATTTTTGAACCTACAAATTTATCATTGATTGATAAATAATTATGTAACTTTGTTTTGTGTATATATTTAAAGCTATATTTTTTATGTAAATCATCAATAAAGTCATTTGATACAGTTTTTAATACATTGCTAATTGTACCTAAACATAAATCTTCTAATGTTCCATTTAATAAATTTCTATTTTCGTCAAATCCTGGAAAAATCATAAATGCTAATTTAATTTTTCCACTTGATACATACTTAAAAGGTTCATTTATTTCCAATTTATTAAAATTCTTTGATATTGTATTAGAAACATTTGTTACAGCTGTATTAGCATTAGTTTCTGCATCTCTAGCTATTACTATAGTTTCAACATTATCATAATTATCAACTAATTTTAAAAGTTTAATATAATTATCTAATTCCGAAATTCCACCAAAATCTAAAACTTGAATATCATCAATATTATAGTGTTCTAATGCAGCAATAAAAAAATGTAATGCATCAATTCCCTCAACTAAAAGAAGTTTTGTTTTTTTGATCTCTGTTTTTTTAATACTCATTTTATCTAACTTCCATATCATTTTTTAAAGCTAAAGATAACAATTCTTTATTAAAATGCTTACCTAAAATTTCATTATTATTTCTATCTAATCTTATATAAGAAAAATCATCAATATCATTTTCTTGTATTGTTTCATTTACATAAGATAAAAATTCATGACTATGAGTTGTACAAATTATTTGACAATTAAAATCTTGACTAGCTTTAGCAATACCTTTCCATACTTCTTTAATTACAGAATAATGCAATCCATTTTCAATTTCATCAATCAATACAATACCATTTTCATTTGTAGCTATTGCCAAAATTATTGAAAACAATCTAGTTATCCCATCTCCCATACTAGATAAAGGAACTTTTTCACTTTTACCAATATCTGCATAAACCATAGTTGTAGTGCCAATTTTAATTGTTGCAAGAGATTTTAAAGTAGGAATAAATATTTTTAATATATTAATAATTCCTTCTGTAGAATTTTTTAGTTCTAATTTACCAAATCTTTCAGAATTTTCTTCATGATTAGATGCTATTCTTGCAGGAAAAAATATAACTGAGAATCTATTTTTATCTAAAGGCTTTTTAATTTCAATATTAAATCCTTGTGGTTGAGCAAGTGTAACATACATCTCACCAAAAGGCATAGAACCTTTCAAGTATTCAATTTTCAAAGCTTCTGTAGAAATATTACTATTAATTTGTATGTTATTTATTTTTCTAATATAGTTTTTCTCAAATGAAAAACTTATACCCTCTTCTTGAGTTTCTTTTATATTATTATTAACACTAATAGCAACTTTATTACTTAAATCAAAATCATAGAAAAGAGAATTAAAAGCATATTTCATATCTATTGGAATAAGACTTATACCTCTATAATTATACATTTTACTAATCATAGTAAAATCATCTACATTATATAACATATATAAGGCTTCCAAAATTGATGTTTTACTACAATTATTTTTACCGCCAATTATACATAATTTAGAAAGATTTTTAATTTGTAAAGAATTAAGACCTTTAAATTTATTTATTTTTAAACTTTTAATCAATATTTTGCCTTTTAATTTAAAATTGTCATACATTCAAAATATAATACATTTATTATATAACATCATAATTTAAAAACTAGTAATAAAAAATTTTAAATTTAATATTGTTTAAACATATAATTTTTTTATATAAATGATTTTAAAAGGAACAAATTAAGGGACAAAAAATTTAATTTTTTATAGTAAATAATAAAATTTATGTAAATTTGCTTAAATAATATCTAAATATTACGGGATTTTACAGAAATGAAGAGTTATCGTAATAAACTCTTATTTTCAATTATAATCCTTTATTTATAGATTTTAAAATATTTATATCTTGATTTTTAAAACTTTCTGCTATTTTTATTTACCAAAAAGTTAGTGTTTGTGAGTTTTCTTCAGTTTTATTTAATTC
>RRZU011824377.1_pt1 | contig 12050 bp, 12 predicted proteins | sample 2165561 | NCBI WGS metagenome assembly RRZU01 (sample SAMN10456909, study PRJNA506462) | wastewater metagenome | isolation source: wastewater sludge | place: USA: Moscow, Idaho | reverse complement strand
TGGAAGCTCAGCCCCATGGACCTGGAAAGCCGCCGCCGCTGGGAGGACTACACCAAGGCCAAAGAGGACATGCTGCAGCGCACGCACATCCCCGAGGCGCCGTGGTGGGTGGTGCCGGCCGACGACAAGAAGAAGGCGCGGCTGAACTGCATCACGCACCTGCTGAGCCAACTGCCGTATCAGGAAGTGGAGCGCCCCGAAGTCGTGCTGCCGCCGCGCGTGCGCCACGAGGACTACGTGCGCCACCCGGTGCCGGGCAGCATGATCGTGCCGCAGGTGTTCTGACCCGCCGCACCGCGCGGCTTTGGCCGCGCGCCTGCAGGCCTGCCCCGGGCTTGGGTAGGATGCGCCGGAAGGGGCCGGGCGCCACACCACCCGTGGGCGCCGCGGCCGTGTTTCATGGTTCCGATTTCCGAGGGCACCCCATGACGAGCGATTTCCTGCAACAGGTCGACGAGCGCGCCCAGGGCGCCCTGGCCTCGGGCGACCTGCAACCCCTGGTCACCGAACAGACCGAGCTGCTCGACGGCGGCCTGCGCTTTCTGGCGCGCTCGGTGTCTACGCTGGCGGGCAAGCGCACGCTGATTCCCGGCGGCCCGCGTGATCCGAACTTCAACCCTTTTCTCTCGCCCGATCCGGCGCTCACCGTGGGGCCGCTGGGCGATGCGCACACGGCGATCCTGAACAAGTTTCCGATCTCGGCGCGCCACCTCGTCATCGCGACGAAGACGTTCAGCGAGCAACTCGAACCGATGGACCGCAGCGACTTCGCCGCGCTGGCGCGCGTGCTGGTGGCTGCCGGCGGGCTGGGCTTTCACAACGGCGGCACGGCCGCGGGCGCCAGCCAGCGCCACAAGCACCTGCAGTGGATTCCGCGCGCCGAAGGCAACGCCAGCCTCGACCTGTGGTGGCCCGGCCTGCCGGCCGACGCGGCGCCGCTGGCCACGGCGCAGCACCCGCAACTGGCCGTGCGGCACTGCTTCGTGCGCATTGCCGGCGGGCCGGGCGTGTCGGTCGAGGCGTTGGCCGACAGCCTGCACGCCGGCTACACGCGGGCGCTGGCGCAGCTCGGGCTGGCGCCCGACGGCAGCGGCCTGCTGCCGCCCTCCAACCTGCTGATCGCCGACGGCTGGCTGCTGCTGGTGCCGCGCAGCCGCGAGCATTTCGAGGCCGTCTCGGTCAACGCGCTGGCCTTCGGCGGCACCTTCTACGCGCAGGAGGCCGACAAGCTGGCCGCGCTGAAGGCGGCCGGGCCGCTGGCGGCGCTGGCGGCCGTGGGGGTTTGAGCCGTGCTGCGGCTAATTGGGTGATTCCGTTTTCACCTCAAGGCGTCAACCATCGTCATCCCGGCGAAAGCCGGGATCCATGCGTTCCGCACGTGCGTCGTCTGGGTTCCGGCTTGCGCCGGAATGACGGGATTCATGTGGTTTCGATCTGGACATGGAATGAGCCCGCAGGCGCGAAGGGGCGGCGCTGCCAGCGGGGCTGCGGCCCTTCGCGGCTTCCGCCGCTCCTACGAGATCATGGGGAGTATCGGTTGTCAGCGCCCGAATGACGGGCGCTGCAGGCTGACTATATGGGGAGTATCTGGTGATTCGAAGCCGCATCACCCCGTGCGCACATCCGCCACCGGCTCGGCGCCGAAGTCGGCGCGCGCCAGGTAGGCCAGCACGCGCCGCGCCGCCTCGTCGGGGCTGGTGAGCTGGCCGCCGCGCTTCAGCTGCTCGAAGCTGCCGCGATCGGGAAAGGCCGCCGCATCGGCGCCGCGCAATTGCACCTGCATGTCGGTGTCGATCACGCCCGGCGCCAGCGAGCACACCTTGGCACCGTTGGGCACCAGCGCCTCGTCCAGCGCCAGGCAGCGGGTGAAGTGGTCCATGCCCGCCTTGGCCGCGCAGTAGGCGGCCTGCGAGGCCATGGCGCGCCGGCCCAGGCCGGACGAGATGTTGAGCACCTTGCGCACGCCCGGCCAGGCGCGCGTGGCGTGCAGAAAGGCGGCGGTCAGCTGCATCGGCGCCTCCAGCCCCACGCGCAGGGCGTTGGCCAGATCGGCCGGCGCGGCGTCGCGCAGCGGCACGATGGCGGGGATGACGCCGGCGTTGTTGATCAGCGCGCTGCTGGCGAAGGCGGCGCCGTCGTGCGCGGCCAGCCAGTCGGCCAGGCGCGCGGCCACGGGGGCGGCGTCGGCCAGGTCGGCGGACCATTGCGTCAGCGTGGCACCCGCGGCGGCGGCGCGGCTGGCCAGCGCCTCGTCGGGCCGGCGCGCCAGCGTCAGCACGGTGTGGCCGGGCGCCAGCAGCTGCCCGGCCATGGCGTGGCCCATGCCGCGCGAGGCGCCGGTGAGGATGAACAGGTGGCGGGTGGTGGCGGCGGTCATGGCGTTGAAGTCTTGCAGGGCAAAAAGAAAAGGGTGCTGCAATCTATGCAGCACCCTGGGTCGGGTCAGGCGGGGCGGTGTTCACAGCGCCCCGCGTGGCCGTGGCGGGGGTCAGGGCAGGGAGATCGGCGTGATCTTGCTGCCACCCACCGAAACGCCGGCTTCCAGGCCCACGTTGGTCAGCGTGAAGCTGGTGATGGGCTGCTGCAGGGTCTTGGTGTCGACGCGGCCGTTGGCGCCCACGGTGCCCACGGCGACGGTGGCGTCGGCACCGGCGGTCCAGCCGTTGCTGGCGCGGAACCTCTGCAGCGCCTCCTGCGTGTTGAACACGTAGATGACCGAGCGCGACTGGCCGCCGGCCTGGAAGCCGATGGAGGCGCCGGTGGTGCTGTAGTAGGCCACCGTCTGGCCGCCCACGCGCAGCGCGCCGCGGCCGTGTTCGGCGCCGACGACGAACGAGCCGCCCACGACGGCCGGGAACACCAGCACGCCCGCGGCATTGGACACCATTTCACGCGTGCCCGGCACGGTGCTGTACAGGCGCGACAGGGTTTCGTCGACCGAGGTCTCCATCGACGCGCGGCTGACGGCCGGGGTGGCCTGGCTGTCCTTGGTGGTGGTGGTGCAGCCGATCAGCGCGATGCTGCCCAGGCCCAGGGCAGTGGCCAGGCCGATGCTGCGCAGGTTGAAGTTTTTCATGAGGTGTGTTCCTTGTTTCGTGAGTCGGATTGACGACGAACAGATTGTAGGGCGCGCGCCGCGGCCAATGCGTAGGACAGCAACCCGCGCCCTTGTGGCAAGCGGCGCCAAGGCGTTGTGCGGGCGCGCCAGCGCGTGCGGCGCAGCGGCGTCAGGCCAGCACCACCAGCGTGTAGTCGGCGTGCAGGCCGTCGGGGCCGGGCGAGTAGGGGCGGGTGAGGGCGCGGCGGCCCGGTTCGTCGAGCCGGCGCCACAGGAAGTCGCGCGCGTTGCCCGGATCGCCTTCGACGTACAGCTGCGTCGTCAGCAGCTCGTGCCGGCCCAGCCGCACCTTCACGTGGATGTGCGGCGTGCGCCCGCTGTAGGGCGCGGGGCGGATGGTGCGAAAGCGCCAGGCGCCATCGGCGCCCACGGTGACGCGGCCAAAGCCCTGGAACGCCGCGTCGGCCCGCCCGCCGTCGCGCGGATGGTGGTAGCGGCCCTGCTGGTCGCACTGCCAGATTTCCACCTGCGCGCCGCTCACCGGCCGGCCGTCGACGTCCAGCACGCGCCCTTCGACCTGCGCCGGCGTGCCCTGCGTGTACCGCTGCGCGCCGTTGCGCAGCAGGTCGTGGTCGCTGTCGGCGGGCAGCTCGACGGGGTAGAACGGGCCTTCGGTCTGCTGCGGCGTGGGGCGCAGGCGCTCGGCCGGCCGGGCGATGGCGCCGCGCCACACCCAGGGCGCGGCCAGCAGCGCGGCCGCGGCGTGGCGGCGGGTGAGGGGCGGGCGCGGGTGGGTGGTCATGGGCGGCTTCCGGTCGGTGCAGGGTGCGAGTCGCGCGCCGCCAGGCAAGTTCCTGCGCGGTGGCTGATGGGTGCGGTCTTGCTTGCGTCGCACCCAGTCTCCAACAGCGTTGTAGGAGCGGGCTTGCCCGCGATCAAGCGTTGGTAGCGGCGAGGCGCCTCATCGCGGGCAAGCCCGCTCCCACACAGCGAAAGCGGTGCGCGCGTCATGAGAAATCAATTTTGATAGCTGCCGGCGCTTGCCCCGCCTGCGCTGCAGGCCGAAAACGCTTAGAAAGGCACGTCGCTCCGCAGGTCGAGAGTGTGTCCGCTCACCGGATGCTCAAGCCGCAAGGCGCAGGCGTGCAGCATCAGCCGTGGGGCCGTGTCGGGGGCGCCGTACAGCGCATCGCCGACGATGGGGTGGCCGAGTGCCAGCAGGTGCACGCGCAGCTGGTGCGAACGGCCGGTGACGGGCTCCAGCGCCAGGCGCGCGGTGTCGGTGGCGGCATCGTGCGCCAGCAGGCGCCAGCGCGTGCGGCTGGGCTTGCCGGTGGCGTGGTCGACCTTGCTGCGCGGGCGGTTCGGCCAGTCGACGATCAGCGGCCGGTCGATCTCGGCCCAGCCGTCCGCATCCGTGGCGGCGCTGGGCCGGCCGTGCACCAGCGCCTCGTAGCGCTTGTGCACGCGGCGCTCGGCAAAGGCGCTGCTGAGCGCGCGCTGCACGGCGGCGCTGCGCGCCATCAGCAGCAGGCCGCTGGTGGCCTGGTCGAGCCGGTGCACGATCAATGCACCGGGCCAGCGCCGTTGCGCGCGGGTGCTCAGGCAGTCGGCGTTCTGCGGCCCGCGGCCCGGCACCGACAGCAGGCCAGCCGGCTTGACCAGGGCCAGCAGGTGCGCGTCCTCGTGCAGCACCTCGACATCGTCCACGGCTGCGACAGGCGCCGCCGGTTGGGCGCCGGCTGCTGCGTTTTCAGGAGCGTCTGGCGGGTTCAAGCGGCCAGCGCCTGCGCCAATTCGTCGGGCCCCACGCTGCGCGCGGCGCCGAAGCCGGCCACCTGCCGCGCGCCGATGAGCTGCAGAGTGACGAAGCGGAGATCGGGCAGCGCCGTCATCGGCTCGACGTCGGGAAAGCGCGCCAGGTAGGCGGCGCGCGCCGTGGCCCAGGCGGCCGAACCGGGCGCCGGCGTGCTGGCCAGCCCCTGCAGCGTGACGCGGGCCAGGTCATGCACCGGCGCATCGTCGGCATCGGCGGCGGTGACCAGCAGCGACACGCGCGGCTCGGCCGCCATGTTGGCGGTGTGCGCCGCCAGCCCGCTGACGTGCAGCACCAGCCGCTGCGTGGCGGTGTCGATGGCGTAGGGCACCATCGACACGAAGGCGCCGCCGCCCTGCGCCTCCAGCGTGCCCAGCGCCGCGTGGCGCCGCGCCTGCAGCAGCGCGCGCAATGCGAGGCCGAGGCGGGGCAGGTGCGGGGTGGTCATGGTGTGGATCTGAAGGGCAGCGGGCTGGCCGCAACGCTGCGTGGACTGTAGCATTCGTCGAGCCGGTGGAGCTTCGACGGCGCCGGGCTTTCAAGCCCAGTGTGCAGGCGGGGTATGGGGAGTATGAATCGTTAGCGCTTGATTGATGGGCGCTGTCGGATAGGATGTTGGGGAGTATCTGATCGATCTCTGCCGGCGAGGCCGTCCATCGCGGGCAAGCCCGCTCCCACAAAGAGCCGTGCCAGTTCATCCGTCGCACGGCTTCCAAAAAAGCAGCGCCTCAGCCATGTCGAGTGGCCGCGGAGCAGGCCAGGCCAGGGCTGCCGCGGCCTCAACTCACGCCGGCCGCTGGCGGCGTCCCCCCTCCTGCAGGAGAGGGGGGAAGCGGCGTCAGCCGCTCAGGGGGGGTGTCACATGACTTTGCACAACTCGAACACCAGCGCCGGCCCCAGCGACTGGTTCAGCGCGCCGGCCGCCACGTGGCCGGTGGAGACGGCGCCGACGGTCGAGGCCTGGAATTCGGGCGCGCCCGCCTGGTCGTGGATCTCGACGAAGGCGGTGGGCGTGGCGGCGCGGCGCTGCAGGTCTTCGCGCAGGCGCTCGATGGCGCCGGCGTGGACCGAGCCGTCGTAGATCACGGCATCCGGCAGGTGCTGGGTGGCCAGGCGCTCGGCCTGGCGCATGTCCTCGGCGGCGTCCAGGATCAGCCCGTAGCCGGCCAGCGCCTGCAGGCACTGCGCGCGCCGCTGCGCGTGGCCGGTGACCAGCAGCACGCGGCAGCCCTGGATGACGGCCGACACGCTGGACGGGCCGACCGAGGTCTCGATGGCGCTGGCCAGCTGGTCCTCCGACACCGGCGCCAGGTCGAGCGTGACGCGCACGTGGTCATCGCGCGTGTCGAGTTGCGACACCGCGCCCACCGCGTGCGCCAGCTGGTGCCACAGCGTCCAGCGGATGCTGCGCCACACCGGCTCGGGCACCTCGGCCGGGTTGCACCAGGCGGCCACGCGCAGGCGCGGGCGGCTGGTGCGGCCGGATTTGTCGACGGTGATGGTGACGCTGGCCGCCATCTGGCCGGCCCACTGCACCAGTTCGTCGACCAGCATGTAGAGCATGCTGGAGTCGGCGTACACGCGGGTGTGGGCCAGGCCCTGGCGCACGCCGATCTGGCGGCGCGCCAGCCAGTCGGCGCGGGCCGTCAGCACGGCGCGCACCACGTCGGCCAGGTTGAGCACTTCGCGCTGCTGCGGTGGCGGGTCTTCGCACAGCCGCAGCACGTGCTGCGCGGCCATGCCGGCCTGGCGCGCGCGCTCGACCGATTCGGTCACGGGGATCAGGCTGCGCACCAGGCTGGGCTCCATGCGGTTCAGGCGTTCGAGCTGCTCGCTGGCGGCGTTGAGCGACATGGCCACTTCCTGGCCCAGCTGGCGCACCACGTCGGGCCAGGACAGGTTGGGGCCGCTGCCGCCTATGGGCGCCCCCGCGTGGTCGGCGGGTGCCGTGTCACCCGCCTCGCGGCGGCGTGCGCCCGGCTTGGGGGTGAACCAGTTGAAAGCCATGTGCCGCTCCCGTGCTTGCTGTTGTTTCGGTGGCGCGGCCCGGCGTGGCTGCCAGGGCAGGCGCGTGCAAAACAGTATAGGGGCGCCACATGGGCAGCGCGTGACCGCCGGGGCGCCGCGCGCCGCCGGTCGTCGGGTGGGGGCGGGGGTATGGGTGCCGGTGCAGGCGCTCAGGGCCGCAGGCTGCTGCTGCTGGCCTGGCGCATCTGCAGCACTTCCAGCGGCGTCACCTCGGGCGCGTGCTGGCCCCAGGCGTTGCGGATGTGGCTGATGACGGCGGCGATCTCGGTGTCGTTCAGCGTCAGCGTGAACGGCGGCATGCCATAGGGGCGCGGGCGCCCCGCCGTGGCCGGGCCGAAGCCGCCGTGCAGCATCACCTGCAGCAGGTTCTGCGTGTGCGGCATGGTGACGGCGCGGTTGCCGGCCAGCGCCGGGTAGGCACCGGCCACGCCCTCGCCCTGCTCGCCATGGCAGCTGGCGCAGTGCTGGCCGTACAGCTTTTCGCCCGCCTGGGCCAGGCGCACGGGCGTGGCGGCGGGCGCGGCAGAGGGGGGTGTTATGGCCGGCGACAGCGTTTTGAGGTAGCCGGCCATGGCCCGCAGGTCGGCGTCGTTCAGGTACTGCGTGCCGTGGAACACCACTTCCGCCATCGGCCCGCTGGCGTGGCCGCGGGCCGAGTAGCCGGTCTGGAGCAGTTGCACGATGTCCTCGACCGGCCACTGGCCCAGGCCGGCCTCGTGCGGCGCGGTGAGCGAGGGCGCATACCAGCCTTGGGCCGGCATCAGGCCGCCGTCCAGCCGCTGCCAGTCGGCGCCGCCCAGGCGGTCGCGCGGGGCATGGCAGGCCGAGCAGTGGGCCACGGCGTGCACCAGGTAGGCGCCGCGGCGCTGCGGATCGGTGTGCACGCTGTCGGCTGGCGCATCGCCGGGGCGGAAGTACAGCGCCCGCCACACCGCCAGCGCCGCCTGCGTGCTGTAGGGCCAGCGCAGTTCGTGCGCCGGCACCTGGGTGCGCGTCGACGGCAGGCTGCGGAAGTAGGCAAACAGCGCATCGCTGTCGGCGCGCGTGAGCAGCGTGGTGTGGGTGTACGGGAAGGCCGGGTACAGCAGCCGCCCGTCGGCCGAGCGGCCGTGGTGCAGCGCGCGCCAGAAGGCGGCGGCGCTCCAGCGGCCGATGCCGGTGTCGGGGTCGGGCGTCAGGTTGCCGGCGTACAGCGTGCCGAAGGGCGTGGCGATGGGCTTGCCGCCGGCCGCTGGAACGCCGCCACGCGCGGTGTGGCAGGCCAGGCAATTGCCGGCGCGCGCCAGGTAGGCGCCGCGCGCCAGCACCGCGGCATCGGCGGCCATGGGCTCGGCGGCGTCGACGTCCACGCCGTCGTTGTAGTTCAGGTGCCAGAGCACGCCCGTGGCCAACCCCGCCAGCAGCACCAGCGCAAGCAGGGCGCGGCGAAGCAGCCTCAACGCGCGGCTCCCGGCGCGGGCGCGGTGCCGCACTTCAGGTCGGTGGCGTCGCCGGGCAGGGCGCCGCGAGCGGCGGCGGGGCGCGCATCGGCCGGCACCGGCTGGCTGGCCAGCCAGCTGACGACGGCGTAGGCGTCACGATCGGACAGGCGCTGCACGATGCTGGCCATGCAGTCGGGCGCGTGCGCGCGGCGCTGCCCGGTGCGCCAGCCGCCCAGCTGCGCCATCAGATAGTCCGCCGGCAGGCCCAGCAGGCCGGGCGTGTCGGGCAGGGCGCCCATCAGCGCCGGGCCATGGCACTGCACGCAGGCCGGCAGGCGCTGGGCGGCATCGCCGTTCAGCGCCAGATCGCGCCCGCGCGCCAGCACGGCGGGCGGCGGCGGGCTGGCCAGCGGCGCGGGCGGCGGGTAGGGCGCCTGCATGGCGGCGAAGTGGCGCGCGATGTCCATCAGGTACTCGTCGCTCAGCACGTCGACCATGCGCGTCATCAGGCCGTAATGGCGCCGGCCGTCGCGGAAGTTGAGCAGCTGGTTGTACAGGTAGCCCGCCGGCTTGCCGGCCAGGCGCGGGTAATAGCCATCGGGCCCGGCGCGGCCCTGCTCGCCGTGGCAGGAGGTGCAGGCCAGCGTGCGCTGGGCCATGCTGTCCTCGAACGGCCTGGCGGCCTGCGCGGCGCCGGCCAGCAGCAGCGCGCCCAGCAGTGCGCCCAGCCGCCGCCGCCAACGATCACCGCACCACGATTTCGGCACGGCGGTTCTTCGGTTCCTCGACTTCGTCGGCGGTTTGCACCACCGGCTCGCGCTCGCCGCGGCCCACGGCCTCCACCCGGTTCGGATCGAAGCCGCGATCGATGACGAGCTGGCGCACCGCCTGCGCGCGCTGCAGCGACAGCGTGTCGTTCGATTCGACGCTGCCCACGCGGTCGGTGTGGCCGATGATGATGACCTCGCCGCCCGGCCGCTCGGTGGCGCGCGCCAGCACGTCGGCCAGCGCGGCGCTGGATTCGGGCGTGAGCTGCGCGCCGCCCGGCATGAACAGCAGCGTGAAGCGCTGCTCGGCCGCTGGCTGCACCGACAGCAGCTGCCCGTAGCGCTTTTCAACCTGCTGCGCATCGGTCTGCGCGGTGTCGACGCTGCCGCTGGAAGCCACCTCGGCCACGGCATAGGGCTGGGCCAGCACCACCTGGCCTTGCCGGGCCTGCACGGTCACGGCTGCGGTCGGCAAGCCTTCCTGCGGCAGCAGCACCACGCGCGTGGCCGGTGCGCAGGCGGCCAGCGACAGCAGCGCGGGCGCCAGCAGGGCGATCAGGCGCCGGCTCATGGGTTTTCCTCCACGATGAAGTCGGTGCCGCGCACGCCGATCACGGTGGTCGGCGTGGTGACCTTGACTTGCTCGGGCTTGACCTTGGCGATCAGGCCCGTCACCACGCGCAGGCTGCCGCGCACCAAATTGACCAGCATGCTGCCTTCCTGCGTGGTGCTGTTGAAGGCGAATTCGGACAGGTCCATCACGCTGTCGGGGCCCACGGCCAGCACGGTGCCGTCCTTCAGCGTCAGCGAGGCGGCGCTCTTGGGCCCGGTGACGATGCGGTCGGTGGTCTGCACGCCGGCGCCCACCACGGCGGCGCTGCGGGCGTTGCCGCGCACCACGGTGACCTCGCCCTGCACGGCCTTGAAGGTGCCTTCGCGCGCATCGCCCGTGGGCTGCGGCATGGCGGCCGGGGCGGGGGCAGGGGCCGGTGCGGCAACCGGCGCGGCCGGCTGCTGCGCCCAGGCCTGCGCGGCCAGGCACAGCGACAGGCACGCCAGCCAGCGCGGAGCCTTGTGGATATCGAAGCGCATGGAGAACTCCGTTGGAAAAATCACACGGGGCCTGCGGCCCCTGAACACTTGATCCTAACGCGGATCGCCCGCGGCGCAGCGACAATCTGCCCCTGCCACCGCCCGGCGACGGGCAACCCCTGGACCGAAAGACCCCCTTGACCCCGACCCTGGTGCTCGCCCCGATGGAAGGCCTGCTCGACCACGGCCTGCGCGACATCCTCACGCGCGTGGGTGGGGTCGACCGTTGTGTGTCGGTGTTCATCCGCATCACCGACCAGTTGCTGCCCTCGCGCAGCTTCGTGCGCGTGGTGCCCGAGCTGAAGCACGGCAGCCGCACGCCCGCCGGCGTGCCGGTGCGCCCGCAACGGCTGGGCAGCGACCGGGTGTGCCGGGCCGAGAACGCCGCGCGCCTGGCCGAGCTGGCCCCGGCCGGCATCGACCTGAACTTCGGCTGCCCGGCCAAGACCGTGAACCGCCACCGCGGCGGCGCCGTGCTGCTGGACGAGCCGGAGCTGATCCACGCCATCGTCGCCGCCGTGCGCCGCGCCGTGCCGGCGTCCATTGCCGTCTCGGCCAAGATGCGCCTGGGCAATGCTGACGACGCCCGCCTGCTCGACTGCGCGCATGCCATCGCCAGCGCAGGCGCCAGCGAGCTGGCCGTGCACGCGCGCACCAAGGCGCACGGCTACCGGCCACCGGCCTACTGGGAGTCGATCGCCGCCGTGCGCGAAGCCGTGCGCCTGCCCGTCATCGCCAACGGCGAAATCTGGAGCGCCGACGACGCCGAACGCTGCCGCCAGGTGACCGGCTGCAGCACCCTGATGCTGGGCCGCGGCATGGTGCGCCGCCCCGGCCTGGCGCTGGCCATCCGCGCTGCCGGCCAGCCCGGTGCGGCGCCGCGCGAGACGACGGCGTCCTACAGCGACGCCGCCGTGGCGGCCCTACCATGGCGCCGCGTCGTGCCCCTGCTGGCCGACTTCTGGGCTGACGTGTGCGGCCGCGTCGAGCGCCGCCACCGCGCCGGGCGCCTGAAGCAGTGGCTGAACTACCTGCGCGTGGCCTACCCCGAGGCCCAGCAGGCCTTCGACGCCCTGCGCGCCGTGAACGACCCCGACGCCATCAGCGCCTGGGTGCTTCGAATTCAGGAGCTGCCAGCGCCCGCCAGTACAGCGCTGCAGCCCGAAAAGGCTTAAAGAATATCAACAACCGTTCTACCTGAAGGAAATTCACCGTGGCCTCCAGCCTGCTTCTGCTGCTCGACGACATCGCCGCCGTGCTCGACGACGTGGCCGTCATGTCCAAGATGGCCGCGCGCAAAAGCGCGGCCATGGCCGACGACGTGGCCGTGCTCACCAAGGTATCGGCGCAGAAAACCGCCGGCGTGCTGGGCGACGACCTGGCGCTGAACGCGCAGCAGGTCACCGGCGTATCGGCCAACCGCGAAATCCCGGTGGTATGGCGGGTGGCCAAGGGCTCGATGCTCAACAAGGCCATCCTGGTGCCGGCGGCGCTGGCCATCAGCGCCTTCGCGCCCTGGGCCGTCACGCCGCTGCTGATGGTGGGCGGCGCCTTCCTGTGCTACGAAGGCTTCGAGAAGGTCGCCCACAAGTTCCTGCACAAGAACGAGGCCGACGCCGGCAAGGCCGAATTGCAAGCCGCGCTGGCCGATCCCGCCGTCGACCTGGCGCAGATGGAAAAGGACAAGATTAAGGGCGCCGTCCGCACCGACTTCATCCTCTCGGCCGAGATCATCGCCATCACCCTGGGCACCGTGGCCGGGCAGGACTTCTGGACCCAGCTGGCCGTGCTGGTCGGCATCGCCCTGCTGATGACCGTGGGCGTCTACGGCCTGGTCGGCGGCATCGTCAAGCTGGACGACCTGGGGC